>Ga0126335_1002563_pt1 | contig 10952 bp, 8 predicted proteins | sample OlaspJWI45metaG_FD_108409 | JGI IMG/M metagenome (GOLD analysis project Ga0126335, IMG submission 108409) | Marine gutless worms symbiont microbial communities from Oahu, Hawaii - Olavius sp. 1 OAHU.JWI-45 metaG | ecosystem: Host-associated > Annelida > Digestive system > Unclassified | place... | reverse complement strand
TATGTATGTACATCGTTTAGGCTTATATTGTATTTTACTTCGTGTATTTTTATATCCATAATTTGATATAGCTTTGCAGTTGACAAAGTTGTTATTAAAGAAAGTTACTACTACTACTACTGCATCAAATCTATACATTGTTCACTTGGTCCCCAAGAGTCTTCATCCTAAGCAGGACCTTGATCCAGTCAGCCACATTTTCACTGCGAAGCCACAACAGACAGACTGACAGATGCCTGGGATAATTGAAGTCTCCATGTGATAAATTCGATGCAGCTTATCAGTTATTTTTCAGTTTATTTTTATCAGTATGTACTTGTGGAATGCACTGGCGTTTCTTTGCTTGTGTGTCATGTTTGTAGTGTACTCGCTGTTTGCATTGAGTGAATACATCGTCGTCGTATCTAACACTCTTTTCCATGGTATGGCAGTTGTTGACTTTGGTGATGGAAAACTGATGTATGTTGCCAACAGTATGTATCTGGCTGACAAGACTCTATAGCGTCAAGAGACGTTGTACGTCTGTGGTTGACTGCTGATGAGGACAGTGTGGCAAGATGTTGATGTCTTCCTCAATACATTTCATTTTTGTGTTTGTTTACAAGTTATTCACTGCGTTCATTCATCATTTGCATGCATCTGTTTATTTTTACCATTTGTACTTATGTATACTGTTGTCATTTACGTATTCTTTTTTCATGACTTCATGGCACAAGTATGGTATTGTTGTAGGAAAGCAAATGCATTAACCGCCATGTATAATTACATAGCACCAGATGTTTTGTGTCCTGGTAAGAAATTTTAATGACTGTTCAGTTCCATTGTGGGTGATTGTGCCACCAGCTAGGTTTATTGTAGCTCACAGGGCCCTTACTGGCCAATAGCTCTGGTGCAAAAAAACCGCCGGTGTTATGATGGCTGCCAACCTAGATTCACATACTGAATCCTTAACAACAATCCTTTTAATATTTTGCATGTAGGTTTCCCATACTGAATTACAATTCTATGCAAAAAGCAGATGGCCTTTCCTGTTCAGATAAAGCAATATCGAAAATTAATGATTGTTATTAAACGATCTGTGATTGGTCCGTCAGAGTTCAAGGGTCATGGCAGCTGGCTGGCCCGACGCCAATGCCATCTTGCCGCCGGCTGTTTTTGATGTCACTGATCTCTATGGAGAAATCGGCCACTAAAGCATTTGGATAAATAAAAATTCTATTGTATATGATTGTAGCTGCAGTCAGCTCAGCACCCTGCTCCAAGGCCCAGTTCACAACCCATGGTGTGTGTGCAAGGGTGATGTGATACAAGTAAATGTAGTGTGGCTACTGTTAGTATTTCATGACAGTGCATGTATGTATGGTTGGTAATAGAGAGGCCTCGTGTGACTGAATATTTAAGGTGTCCAGCTTGTAGCCACAGGTTTCTGAGACGTGTCCATGCAGGCCATGCTTATGTTTCTATTACCAACCAGCCTGAATGACATCTAGAACCACACGCCTACCTTGCTAGGCAGTGTATGCCGATGGTCTTTCAACACACACGGTATGGTAGCTCCATCTGTTATCCTGTAGACACCCATTACGAGTGTAAGCCTGTAATGACCTGTACAGTTTAGACTCTGTACCTGCCCACTGTTAGACCCAACTAAACAAACTACTCATCCTGACTGGGAATTTAATCCATGCCCTTTTATTAGCAGCTAGTTAGACCAGCAGGCACTTTAGAGCCAACTGTGCTGCGGAGACTGGCAAGTTTTAGTGACACTGAATGACTGAACTGCACTTTGTGGTGTGGATGTTTTGTGTTAAATTTTCATGTTGAACTTTTTGTTGTAGTTTTTGTTTGTATTTTGATAGTTTGTGTTAACTGTTATGCAGCTTTAGTTATAAATATGATGAATGATAGCGTCATATGATCACAGCAAACACTAGTTTGACATTAGTTACGTCATTTAGCTGTTCTCTCCAGCAGTGACTGTATTGTTTGCTAATATGCCAGTTGTTTAATATATTCACTAAAAGTGCACTGCTAATGAAGGAATACAAAGCTCTCAGTACTAGTAAGGTTAATAAAATACATTTCATTCTGTTCGCTTACATTGCCTTCAGTGCTGTGACGCTGTTGGTTGGGCAGCAGGAATGGCATCCAGTCTGTAAAAAACCTTGGGGGGTTGTGGGGGTGGGGGCGCCGTTAGTCCGGTTGGGGTGATGCCCACCCGGAATGTCGGTACCTCTGCCTCCATTATCTTCCCCTGCTCCATAAAAATCCAGAAGAATTGATTTCTTCTGGTACTGGCCTACCCGGATAGTCCCAGACCAAAGGCCGTTAAACGGTTGTAATAGTCTGTTGGCTTACACTGTACAAAGATATGCATATTAATAAAGTAATCCTATTTTCAACTTGAAACTGGCACCGTGCACACGATCTTCTTAAGGGATTGATTTCAGTAGCTGAAATTTTGACCGTTTCTTTTGCAGAAATTTTAAGGCTTGTCGAAAGTTGCTTTTAAATTTAAAAGCCGAACAAAAGACCGTAATAATAATAATAATAGTAATAATAATAATAATATTGAAAGCTGTCATGACGCAGCTTAGAACATCATGTACATATAGTGAAAATGATAAAGTTAACAGAACAATAAAATTAAAATCGCTTCAGTGGAAGAGTGATTAATACGAGTGTATATGTTTCTGACTTGTCTGTAACCACAGCAACACGTTACATGTTTTGACTCCTCCATTCTTTCAGGCTGAGTCCACCTTCCGTGGTAAAATGAGTACTAGTGGTATTGGCGGTCACACCCACTACTAGGCAAAAATGGCGTGTTGTATGACATAGTATGCCGTATGTCTACAACTGCCAGTGTTCGGGCTCAGCTATGGCCCCCGAAGGCCGTGGGACACTTCTGCTTCTTTTTGCATCGTGCTTCACTAAACTAAGTTACCTCAACATGTGAGCATGACACAATACAATTCATCGAAGCATTTAAACATGCGTGATGACTTGTGTCTGTTTCAAACACCTTAATCTGAATCCACTTGAAAACTAGCTTTGTACATTTCCGCCCAGGTAAGAACAATTCCTATAAAGTAAAACTCACGACTTTTCAACGTAAAGTGCTGTACAAATCAAAATTTCTTAAGATGTGTATTCGTTAATATGTTAACGCTACTTCATGAGCATGTCAATTCAACATACAGTAATGATTAACAACACAAATGTAATCATTTTGCTGCACCAAAGTGAGCCAGAGAACAAATAGTCAACGAAACAATGCAATATATGAAACATTTCTACAGCAACTTTACAAAACTCAAAAGTCTTTCTTTTATCAAGAAATGTCAACACAGCCTGACACACTGTGTAAAACTATAACGCACAACTGTTAAGTACCTTAACAAATGGACATAATTTCGCTTCACCTGGACAATAGCCATTAGAAACCATGTATCCATGATTCTGTTCACAATTCAGTTTTCAGTTATTCAAATGAAACTTTATTCTTTAAACGTTAAAAATCAATAAATTAACAAGTTATTAAAATGCTTTCTGTTCAACCAATAACCACTGAAGACAGTGCCATTTCAAAGTTTCAAAGGCAAACCATCCAGATCAATATCACTCGCAAAATCCAATTTGATTACTTCTTTTCAAGCTATACCCTCCAAAAAAATTTCCACAAAAATTCATCACTTTTCGAGTACTGGTAACATAACACAGATACAGTATGTAAACTTGCTGGCAAATATAGCAAAGTGTGCTGCAGAATGTAGATATATAAAATCATACTAAAAATATAAAAATTATCAGAATGCAAATAAAATTACACTGATGTTGGTCACAACATGCACAAATCAGATGAGCAGCTATTACTACAAGTAGTTAACAGTGTGAAGTCTTAATTCACATATGCTCTATCAATGAAACCGATACTGCCTAGCTGGCTTGAGATTAATATAGGTGTTTTTCATAGATTCATCATCTGGCTTCTTGACTTCAGTAAACTTTTCACCTTTGACACTGACAACTCTGCTGTCCAGATAACGAATCATTTTCTTGGGCTCCTGCAAAACAAGCATTGGTCCAGTTAGATCCACACAGAAATATACATCTTATATCAATTAAATCCACTACTGAAGCAATAGATTTCATACACGAAACACAATTTTGTTCGCAACATTTCTGTAATGATCTTGAAATCAAATTGATGGAAGGTTCCAGCTACTTACGGCCAGTCTGACGACATACCACACGTCGACTGACATACTAGAAACCAGGATTAGCTCTGGCCCCATGCTCTGTCTACATGGCAGGGATTACATAAAAACGACAAACAACTATGCACAGTGAATATTAGCAAATACACAGATACACTACAAACCGATTTAGGCACAGATGGCCGGTATTTTTTCTTGTCATCATCCATATCAACATATGAATACCTGCAAAGCACGTTTTAACTGCAACATGCAAAGTTTCACTGAGAGTCAACAGCATACAAACACAACTATAGAAATCATTACTGAATGAAAAACTGGTTTGACATTTTGGAAATATTTATAGTAATATATTATTTTTTTATATTATTTTGGAACAGAAATTATCTTGGGAAAGTAAAATGTGCATGAACATCAACTGCACAGTACTATTAATATCAACTTACTGAGTACAAAGATATGGAAACAATTTAATAAAGGGGATGATGAATTTGCAGTGGTAAACTAAAAGCTGAAAAAAATTACTAAAATACTTTCAAAGAAACATTTCAAAATCATCATAGATACTTAGCAACAATCTTTTTCTTTAGACTTCCATCAGACTCTGAGGCGACTGTTGTAGATGCAACACTCTGAGATAGCTACAACAAAGAAATGACCTCAGTGCATTTATTTGGACATAATTTTGTCAGTTGATGACACCAAAACACTGCTTAAATATTACTATAAATATTTCCAATTCTCCGTATCATAAATTTTCACTAATTCAACACAGTCTACATGTATCTACACATAGTGTGGTTCTGACTCCCACACACAGAACAGACTGCTCACTCAAAATCAATTCTGCAAATTTTTTGCTTAGTTTTTCTTAGTCTGTTTTGCATCCTAACAGTGTTCTAAAATATGTAACCACATAATATGTGTACCAAACTTATCTGTGCCTGTCCTTTATTGCAGTTGTTTGCATTGTATTATCTAGTGTATTTCTCTTTCGGAGTTTTGGTGTTTCACAAAAAGGATAATTATGGGATGACACTCATCATCATGGACGATTTTGAATGCAATAAAAACACCTTTATTTCGTCACAAAATAACATATTTGCTATTGCCATATAGGATTTTATTGAAATTCTGTGTACAAAATTTCAGCAATGTCTAACTTATTTGGTAACATTCAATTTTGTGAAGTCACTGAAAATTACAGCTTTATTGCACCACAGTGTGTATGTCATCGTAGACAGTAAAGTAATCAAAATGGGACAATTAAATAAATCCAAGCTTAGAGCCCACGCAATGAGATTGTTTGAGAATTATAGCTGCAGTAAGGCTTGCGTCGGTAGATGAGCAAGGCACTGGAAGACAAATCCGATGGAATCTTTGTAAAAACAAAGTCAGTGGTGTCTAACAAAACTGTTTTGAATCTAACAGCAAGAAAATTATTCAATAAAGCAAATATCAAAGACTCACAGCCTGTGTAAACTTGAAAGAACTTTGAAGGGAAAGCAACTTTCAGGAAGTTGGGAGTCAATGCGGCAATTTTTGCATAACAAGCTTAAGTGGAGATGTTTCAAACGGCAGAAAGTTCCCTGATTAACTGCCGAGTACAAAATCCAAAGAGTATAAAGACATGGACTGGCTATGTCAAAGTTATGCTCTTTGAGAAGTTTGCCATTTAAACTCTACCACATCATGCAGGCCATCATCAGAAACAAAGGAGACACTGTTCTGTACTAACATTTACGCACTGTCTTGAAGTAACAATATCGTGGCATTATTGTTCAATTTTTCGGTGTTGCAACATTACTGAGTATTATAATTGTTGCTGAGCAGCTATCTGTACAATATTTTCCTCACATTTTATGATCATACCTATCGAATGATATAAAGTTTGTCTGTTTATGAAGTTTACAACATACAACTTTTCGCTTGAGAACAATGGCATACCGAAGCAGGCGATTCAACGGTACTAGAACAGCATTCAATAGCTGAGTCCATGGACTCAAGCAAATGTTGAGCAGCAATGTCTATGTTGCCAGTGGCTAGTGACAGACTATGAACAAGCTCACTGGTGCTCACAGTTGGAAACATCTCAGACAACAGTGACACAGCTTCTGCATCCTGGACACAACAATATAGTTTCCGATACGACTTGTCACTACATCTCAACGCTCACAGAATAACTAAGCTAAAATATGTTATGTCATATGCTGATGACAGGGTGGCATGGTGGGGACTGCTAGCTTACTCAGTAGAGCATCGGATCTGTGACCAGTAGGGTCACAGGTTCAAGTCTCGGCTGAGTGCCTTTGGCAATTTATTTACACTTATGTGCACCTGTCACCACGCAGTATAATTTGGTACTGGCCTAATAGCTGAAGAGTAAACACACACCACACAATGCATTAAACCTCTATCCACAGTCTCACTCGCAGAGAAAGCTGGTTGAGGGCTACTGAAATAGAGATCAGTGCCACCCAGTGGCCTACATGGCTCGGGAACGATTTTACTTTACTATATATTCTGACAACAAATCATGGTGCATTTTCAGAAATCTGCACTTCAATGAAAACAAAAACAACATCAGCAGTGTTATGCGGCACAAGTGATCCTGTCAGCCATACACACTCGTAAGGGAAGCATACGAAATACCTGACACGTAGAAGATGGCAGAGCTTCGCAGTGCTGTGTGGAACAAATATCAGCCTTGCCAGATTGACAGTCAGTGTCAAGATGTATACAATTACTGCTTGCAGCTGGTGGAGATGAACAAGTATGTTCATCAGTGCTACATCTGTCTTGTGGCCTTGAAGGAAGCTGATGAATAATTCCATTAACAGATGCCGTGGTGCAGCAGGTAACAGCTGAGTCATCACACAATGTGACAGAATTATTTGCTGCTTCATCAGCTGATAAATCACATATGCCAAATGACAACAAAACAACAATAACACCACATAAATGAACAGGACATTCAACATATGAATTTATATAGTTAAACATATACACACAACATACTCTAAAGCTATCTTATTATTCAATCAAGTTGTAAAGCAAATAAAAATTCCTCCACACAAAACTCAGCAACACACACTTGGGTAACTGTATCAAGCTACTATAATGAAGTACACCGACATTAATAATAAATCAAATTAACAACAAATACAACATCTTAGATAAAACAGAAATAACTTGCCATATTTTGCAGCATCCAGCTGTGATGCGAGTTCAAACATCCATTCTGATACAACAACACTACAATGCATTCGCAAGCACATGCATACTGCACAACAAGATAACAATGCCGAAAATAAAAATCTGGTATTAGTTCAACATAGCTTGTTGTACTGAGTGCAGAAAAGCTGAACCATATAGAATTAGCACCCATTCTCATTGTTTATAACAAAGTTACACTTTGCATTCACTTTTAAGGCAAACACTCCACTAGAGCTAGTGGAAACGACCAGTTCAGCACCTGCTACCTCTGGTGGAGTGTTACCCTAAGTAATGACAGTCATGCTGAAAACAAAACAAAAAGTACATGCATAAATTAATCTTTCAGAATTCTAGTGATCAGAGGTTAACTAATGTCAATGAACATGTTTCTTTTGTGAAACAGCCAACAATAAGTTTCAATTAGCTGTATTTGTAAGTTTCCTTTCCCAATGATAAACAACAACTGTTTTGGTCTAATACTCCATGAAATTAAAGATTAACAATCAGTAACTTAGCCTTACACAAGCTAAAATTAATACAATGTTTAATCACTCTCAATCGTATAAAACATACAACATCTTAGATATCACATCTATTGTTAATTTACTGCAAACCTGTCCACTGTCTGAAAACCTGGCAGATAAGCTTCCATCATTTCAGTGAACTGTTCCACATCAAACAGATCTTCTGATGCAGCAGAATTCCCAAGCTCCTCCAGGATGCTGACCATGTACTGGAGCACCACATCATCAACATCACTGAAACATTTCACACATGTAACTTGTCATGTTACTCATTCTGATCCTGTGTGCAATGTCATGCTAAAGACACTAATATTAGCAATTTTAACAGAACTCTAGTTTGCTTGGACATTAAGTCCTTTATGTTGCTTTCATTGATTATCATGCTGTAAATATACACCAAACCAGCAAACATTGACAGAAAATTAGAAATGCTGTTAATAACAAACTTAGGGAGTCAGTGAAGTAATAATAATCAGGGAAAAGCTCCCAAACTGATAAGATCAAGAAAACAGAACAAACAGAAGTGCTCAAATGGATGACTGGAAGTTGTATATGGCATCGCATATCTGTATTTTCTGTCTGATCTCTCGCATATTTCTTCACTAAAATATTTTTTCTCTATTTTTTGGTATTTCATAGCCCATCTGCCACTGTAATGGTGATCAAAGATTATCAGTATTCCACAGAACTGCAGCAGTACCTGAAAGATGCTTCAGGTGAATGCTGCAACAAGAACTTAGACAACTCGTTTCTCACAAAGTCTTCTTTTCTTTTCATACTGGGACTACTGAAAAACACAGTATAACATATATACCCTCTCGTATGCATGCTTTTAGCGTCACAAATAAACCGACCGTGCATGTCTTGTTGCTTCAGTGCGTCAGCCCTCATTAACTACTAGTAGGCTGCATGGGCAGTCACCACACACACACACAGTCTATGCATTATCAACGGTGCAAACTGAATTTATTCCATTAGCTGGATTTCATAAAACAGTGGTCGTTTTGTGTTACCTTTATGCGATGCTTACAAGTATCACATTGTTTAGATTAGTTTTAATGTCACTTTCTCTCATACAGTCGATTGCAGTAGTCTGCTAAAAAATTTAAATTGTAAGGAAGTAATTAAATTTCTCTTATATCACCTTTTATTAGTCCGTGTATAAATGTATTAAGCACGACTTAATAGAATGCGCGTATCAGTTTGTCAGCACGAGATATGCAATCGGGTCAGTTGTACAAGTACAAGTACACATCGACTGTTCCAGGATGCAGGATGTCTCAATGGTGAGACGGGCTCAAATTTTGTTACGGCACCAGTACGCTATCACAAGGTCACCCACGCCTTACTACAACAGCAACATAACAGTAAGCATCGTATCAGTGCCATATTAGCATCACTAGCATCGTTCCATCGGGGCACGGCGGATCGATGACCTCTACGTCACACCATCCACTATTTTCGCCATTTATTTTGGTTAAATTTTGATTTTCTGGCCATGTTGTAGCTACGAATGTACTTATGTTCTCGATTCTAATACGTATTCTGTGTGACTGTGGACAACTGGACATATTTAGTGGTCTTCGACCATACTCGTGCTTCCACCTTGTGAATGACAATACGTATAACACATTTACTTAAGCTCCGCATTGACACATTATGTACAGTCCCTGCGGTGCGCAAGGCTTAAGCAGCAAACTTGCGGCACAATCGTATGCCGATATTATGTCATTATTACTTGTATTAATTGCTTATGTCATTATTATTTAATGACTTCTTCGGCTGACTACTAACCCTAACTTGATGCCGTCTATGTACTAAAAAACCTTTAATCCATTCAATTAAGTCTTCTCTCACACCATATGATCTTAATTTACTAAGCAATCTTTTATGAGAAACTTTATCAAATGCTTTCTCAAAGTTTGTGTAGATAACATCCACCTGTCTACCCTCGTCCAACAGTTTTGTCCATTTGTCCAAAATATGCAAAAGCTGTAAAACTGTGGATATGAAACCATACTGACAGTTGCTAAACAATTTATTGGAAAGAAAGAATTTCATTAAATGATCTCTTACTAGTGATTCCATTCGTTTGCATGTGATACAAGTTAAGCTCACAGGCCTGTAATTAGAAACATCAGTTCTACTACCTTTTTTGTACAAAGCTGTTACTATTGCCGATCTCCAATCAAGTGGCACATCACTCATACCGGGCGTAAGCCCGGTATAGTAGGCCAGAGGGCTACTATGGGCTGTGCCCATAGTAAAATCACCCGTGTGCGCGTACTGAGTTGGCCGTTGCCTTTGCGGACTACTCTGTACTTTTTGCGAGTGACGGAAGTGCTGTCTCCAAATGACGGAAGTGCTGTCCAAATTTGGTCACAACTGACAGAAGTACTGCCACGCAATAGCGCTGTGATTGGTCAGCTAATCACACAATAGCTCTGTGATTAGTCGGGCTAATAATCGAATCCAATGTTTTTATATTTGATGTCTTTAGCTGGTCTCCATTTTGAAAATTAGCCACGATTGACAGAGTAAGACTCACTTTCACTAATAGCCTCATTTCCAATCAACAGAGGCCGCCTCTGTAAAACAGCCACTATCACTAATATAATAATAATAATATCACAACAGTAATTAGTGCACTGCACTGCAGAATTGACAGGCAAGTAGTAGACAAATTGAATGTATTGTTCTATAATGTGACATTTGTAATAATAATTTGTATAATGCGCGCAAGTAGCTGTGTTATTTAAAAAGACGATTTTGCAAGCATATAGCGCATATAACTTGTAGCTTAATGGATAAAACGTCAGCTGCGCCCATACTAAATCACCCGTGTGCGGGTCTAGCGTGAAATCGGTGTGAAAGTCTAGCGTAATGTAATTTTTTTTATTCGAAGGCCTCTGAAGCTGAAATTTTTATATTTGATGTCTTTTGCTGGTCTCCATTTTGAAAATTAGCCACGATTGACAGAGTAAGACTCACT
>Ga0126335_1002561_pt1 | contig 10954 bp, 6 predicted proteins | sample OlaspJWI45metaG_FD_108409 | JGI IMG/M metagenome (GOLD analysis project Ga0126335, IMG submission 108409) | Marine gutless worms symbiont microbial communities from Oahu, Hawaii - Olavius sp. 1 OAHU.JWI-45 metaG | ecosystem: Host-associated > Annelida > Digestive system > Unclassified | place... | reverse complement strand
TCAAGGGGGTCAGACTCCATCTCACAACTCACAAGGAGAGTAAGTAGCAAGTTCTGCAACGCTGAAACTGATGGTGTCATTAAAAGAATATAATAATCCCCATACAGGTAACAACCATACCCGTAGGCCTAATAGGATTGCACAATTTACCAATGTCGCGAACAAATACGGTGACAACTGACAAGACAGAGCTTTGTCTAACACGAGCATATTTGAAATACACTGGACTGTCTTTCCATTTAACACACGCAAAACAATTTGATAACCATTTCTCTAAGATTTCTAGAAGCTCAGCTGGTATAAATCTTTTCATAACTTTCATATACAATGCACAAAGGTTAACTTTATCAAAAGCTTTAGACTACTTAAGTCAATAGCGCACATGTTGACAGTGTGCGTGCCACGTTCAGTAAGTCGTTCACTATCTTTTTACGAAGATTGTAAATAGCATTTCGACAGCCGTATCCAAACTGAGCATAAAATTTAAGAGCGATTAGGCCTATTTACCGAACTAACTCGATGAAGGATATGGTACACTCTGTGGCATTCTATATTAACTGAGATATAAACAGAGACAAAACGCTTGTTACACAAGTTACAGTGGCCGCTGGCCTTGGCTTCTCGTTGCAAGTAAACAGTGTCACAGTGATATGCTTCGCATAACGGTACGTTTAGCCTGGGAACAGCCTGTCAGAGCGAATTCCTGTCACAACGACTTTCCCATTAAAACGAATCCCTAGAATTAGGATTAGGACTTCGGATTAAATCTCTGACGTCAAAGTGGCTTTCGTTCTGACAGGCCCAAGTCGGTTAGCCTAATAAAGGCCAGCTGAATGACAATGTTATGACTGGCGATGATGTCGTAAAATAGCCGGCAATATCCACGCGCTCACTCCGGATATTATAGCGATCATGGCAATCTTCGACGAACAAAGGTCATTGCCGGTGGGCGCGATGGCTGCTGAGTAATCCATTTTGGACAGTGTGTGTGCCAACTGCCGCGAAGCGCATCTGCAATGTCTGCGGCTCGCTCATGCAGCGAGCGAATAGGAGCACTCTGTACTGTAGCCAGCTGACGATAGCTCGCCTAGTTGCGCTGCGGTACATTTACAACAGTGATGGACCGACATTTCGATTGTTGACTTTTCTAAGTTGTTATCAGATTCTGATAAAATTAGGCAGGTATCATCTTGAATAAATTTGCTACACAGCAGTGTACACTTTTTCCGCCTCACGGTCACCTAAATAGTGTCTCTACAGCCTATACTACCGTATTAAACAATTAGTTGCGCTCTAAGTACGTAAATGGCAGTGAAAGTCCGTGAACTCGTTTCTTTAGCTTAAATTCGAATCTTCGCGTAGAAACCAAAGTAGAGTAAACAAAGTTTTAGTTTTACCGCGGAAATTGCCAGTATTAAAATGACTTTTTTCGGTTTTTCGCCCCACAGGGGCGAATCACTAGTCACTACAATACACCGATTGGGGCCAAACGATCCCAAGCGGTCCATATTTGGGGATTTCCGGTTGGAAAACCCCAAAATCGCCAATTTTTGCGACTTTTTCACAAGGTTTATGTACAGCTATAGTCTCTGTATTTACTTAAATTTGTTGAGATTCGGTTCATAAATCAAGGATTTATAACCGAAAAACCACGCGTTGGTCATTTCTCCCCAAAAGTTCGGGGGTCCCTAGCCCAAAAACTAAGGGTCGGATCCCAAAACAGTTGCCTGCGGAAAAAATGGTACGGAGGTCCTCTATCCATGGCGACACGAGACCGAAAAAGAGAGTTTTTTTGTTTGTCACGCTGGGAGTGGCCTATTTTGGTCTCGCAAACCTGCCGCGATGTTCCGCACTTTAACGAAGTATAGCCTTGCCAATTATAGATCGATTTTCAAGGGTTTGTGGCGTTTTTTAGATGAAGAGACATAGTTTCAAATTGCCTATATCATTTCGAACTAAATTGTTCGGTGACGCCACAATTTTTGCTTAAATCGGTAAAAATTTCAAAAAATTTTCAAAATCTCGCCGAAAAGTTTGTGAAGACGGCTTCGACCATTTATAAGCAGCCTGTAAATCAAATTCTTCCAGCTCTTATAGCTATTGAATTGTAGATGTGCATGTATATAAATTTTTTTCGGATACCTCTTTGCATACGGACACACCTATCAAATCTGTGCTTGTAGTGCTAAAAATGGATCGAAATTGCTAAGTTTGTGCGCATCAAAACCAGCATACAGCATACAATATAGGCAAACTTTTGATGTCTTTGCATAGGATAAGGAATGTAGTTGTGACCTATGTGATAGTTTTCAGCTGCGCCGCTTAGGCCTATAGCGGTGGCATGGCAAAGTGACAAACTTGAAAGTGCGAATTTTCTGAAATTTCGCAATCGTATTTTTTGCGTTTTTTGACGCACCCTGTAGGAGAATAGCTAACTATCTGCGCAAAATTATGCAGTTTGCTGCGGGCTAGCCTTTTCTGCCGGTTTGCATTGCCTTCGATCGGCGTTGCATTGTGTTTCTAGTTTAAATAATGGTTGCTATGGGATGCATCTATAATAAATGTTTTATGCTACGGTAGACGATCAAGATTGTAAACGTTATCTTATCTTCATAAGCATCACTGGAAGAGTTGAATTAAAAATTAGCAGAGAAAACAAAACTTTGATAAAGAACTTAGTGCTGTAAAAAGATTAGAGCAGTGTTTAAAACACTTGGAATTCAAAGAAACAAACTTACAGCATTCCATTGCCATTAGCATAAAAACGCGAAAAAAGGTAGTGTAGAGACATTGTTTAGATGAGGTGAAAAACGTGTACAGTAGGCCTACTGTATTGCAAATTTATTCGTGATACTATGTACCATTTTTTAAGAATCGGATGGGCTTTGTAGAAGATGTGACAAAACATTTTGGCTCACTGTTCTGAATATTTGTAGAAACTTTTCGTGGTTCGTCTCTGCTACGTGTGCAGTAGGCCTACGCTGAGCTGTAGTAAGTTTACAGCTGCTATCACTGATGCTGCATGATGCTCTCATCTCTGTCTCAAGGAGACCATGAAGCGAGCCCCAAGACGCACCAGCGATGGTTTTAGGCGCAAAAAAATTTTGGGGTCGTGGGCAGGGGCCAGAAAATTAGCATATTTCGTTACTCGCGGCACCGGTCGGCCATGTGCCATTGCAGGCAGATTGGGCACTGGGCGCTACAGTACAGGCTGTAGGCGCACGCACAGGCGCAGGTGGGCAATGCGCAGACGCACGAGTATGGGAAGCGAAGGGCCTTGAGCGGGCGATTGGTGGGGTTTGGTGGGGCTGCCCACGTATGAGAACCGTATGACCTAAGGTGGTTTATTCACTAACTAGCCATTCTGCCCAACCAGCTGGGCGTTATACGTATTCTTTAAGTGCCGCTTCATATCTCGCACGCCCATGCTATCCTGCTGCCCGGTCACAGAGTGCACGCTGCCTGCTTGCCGGCACAGCAGTGTATCACGCCTCCAGCGGCGAAGCCAACCTGCAGCTAATGCTGCCCAAGGCTATAGGCTAGGGCTGCCCAGTGCCATCCACACCTCTCCAGCGGGTGCCGCGTTATACGAAGAATACTAATTTTCTGGCCCCTTGCCCGTGACCCCACCCCAACTTTTTTGCACCTCAAATCATCTTTCTGACGCTCTGGAGCTACCCTGAAAATTTGCAGGCAATCGCCCTTCCAGTTTCCGCGAGTTATAAGCCGCTGCACCAAGATACTGCCACGCTCCATCGATGAGACCAAACATAAGTCGAACGATAGAAGCGATGTAATAGCAGCGAAACACAGCGCAGCATGGCGAAACATAGCATCTCAAATAGCTATAATATCAATCAACCAATCAGATTTATCAGAGTCCGCAGCCAACATCATTTGGACGCAGCGTCCTATACAAGCGACGCTACTAGTCAAACCGAACCCTAGGCTATGCCCCGGGCCGATCGCCAACGCACAGCATTCAACTACGCCAATGCACAACATCGACAAAGCACAACATACAGTATATACGACTAATACGATGTGTAGGCATACTCATCGACGACTAACGCGAAAGTGCGAGTTAGGCAGCGACCTTGTCCTCATTTATTGATAGGCGGGGGCGTAAGGCCTATAGACGCGACGTTGATTGCGCGATGTTGATTGCACAATTCCGATCTTCATTTGAGGGAGGTCAGAGAAATTAGACATCTATTAGACATATTCTAACTGACACGTGAGCGAAGAACTTTTGGTATAAAAGCTATAACGGTAAGTAATTAACATTGATTTTACTGTTACCAAACTGTAAACAAACTCGGAAAAATGAATATTATTGATAATTTATGTTTTCCAGTTTCTTGTAGTTTTAGTTAGTTAACTGATAACAGTTTTTCAGTTTTAGTTTCTCTTAATTGAATAAACACTGCTTGGTGTCCAGTTGATTTGGCACCACCAGAGAATCGTCTCCCAAATAGCGTGTTAGGCCTATTGTGGCGATGAACCTCTCGCCTCCCCTTGCTCACTGTGCTATTTTAGCGTAATGTCCAGTGATGTCTTTGATTTGCATATTTGCATATGTATGCGTGTTTCTTCGTACCAGTTATGTACCTGTATGCTGCGCTGCCACAAGAGCCACGCAGCCCGCCGTGTCGCTGCCGATCCGACCCAGTTTACCGGCTGTGCACCTATTTACTACCGTATGACCAGAAGTCACGCGATCGATTTGCTGTTTTGAAAACGATCGCGCGAACTCTTCACTTTCACGTCTGACTTTTTTGGGTGAAGATCGACATTGCTGTGAGTCTTGGAGAGACGCCGAGCTCAGAGTTCATGCAGTATGTGCTATGAGAGATCGTTTGGAGACTCGCGGTGAGAGTGGGAGTGAGTCACCGAGTGATACAACTGGCGAAGTCCTGGTGCTAGTCCGCTGAGTCGTTCTACTGTTTTTTTCGCCACACCATGACACTGCCGTGAGCTGTCTGACGAACGATACGCTGACTACTGATTGTTACGACGACTGATGACGCCAGGCATGACCGATCGTTCGCCGCCCGCCCTACGACGCCAGCAGTCCGTTTCGTTGGGGTCGTCTACACGCCTGCTGCCCTGCGTCTGTTGCTTGTCGCTAGCTTTGTCGCTAACATTCACGGTTTTATACTATGTTATAGAGTATAGACCCCTTTTCCCTGTTTGTCTCTTAGTATTCCCCTAACACTGTATTGAGCCATAATTACCGTAGTCTGCCGTCATTTTACCGTTTATAACTGATCATGGCCGTTTTGCACCTCTTTTACCGTCATAATTGCATAGTTTTGCACCTGTTGTTAAAGTTATCTTCTTGCTTCAAAGCTGTTTCTCGGTAATTTTCGGGATCTCCACAGTAATATATTACCAGTCATATAAGTTAACAGCTATAGTAGGCCGTAAGTGACAGGGTGACTCGTAACATTGTGTATAGCTGACTAGGTTCTCTGAGACTCAGTCGACATCTGTACGGAAGTCTGTAATTACGAATGCATGCGCCGTGGACAAATGTCGGTAATGGTGTCTCCATCAGAAGATGAAGATGAATGAGTTGGGCTTCCCACGCAGTAGATTACTGCTGCAGGAAGCCTTATATTGCTGACGTCATTTAGTCGCTCGCATCATTTTTAGCAGAGAACAAAAGATAGCCTATAATAGAAGACTTGACGTTAGTTGCCTGTCGAATAGTCAGCGGCTCTTTGCCAATGGGAAGTTGACGGACGTAAGTCATCTCTGAAGTTACTTTACGTCTTTTTTGACTTTTAAAACTAGCTAGTTAAAGAAACTATTGGCATTAAGATGTATTGCCACTTATAGCCGACGGCTCGATGCGCCCCAAAACGCCCGACATCCTAAGTCGCAGTACGGCAGCAACACTATACGGCCAACCGACGAGGTCGTTCGTAATGACTGAATTCACCTCAGCAAGCGTCAATAACTACTGTTTCGATTTCTGAGGGCGAGACTGAGTCCGCTGCTTAACGCGGCTAACAAAGTGTTATCAACATGACCACATGCTCATGCGCAGTGAAGCGTGACTCACTGCTAAACCACGACATTACGAGCTTAACTCGTGACGGATCTCGTTTTATGTCATGACATTGACCATTGACCCCAGGACCGTCTACGTCTGTAGTACTGTGTCACGTGACCAAAATTATAGAAAAAATGCTAAAATAGAAAAATAGGCGACGGAATTTACCGGGAGCATTCTTTAGGCCAAAAATATACCAAATAAGTCTGCATGCAGGTCTAAGCTCGGACCTTCCTTTCGCGCCTTCGGCTCGCTTATCGGTGCCTACGGCGCCTCGACTCGTGCTTCGGCATTCGTCGCCAGTACCCTGAAACTTTAGGCCATAACCTCCTCAGCCGCCATCCCAAAATTTAAAGACAGGTCACGTCGCTTTGGTTCGGCCACTCTGACCTAGTTTTGCATTTGTATATAGCACTCTTCGCTGACAGTACGCACACCAAATAATTTGACGTCTCTAGCTAAAGCCACTCCGGAAATATAGACGAAATTCAAAAATTTCAAAGTAGGTCATGTGACCTAAATTATATACCCCCTTGACTTACTTTTGTACTGCTTATTTTCTACTCCTTACTTACTTGCTGAATTTGGCGCCTACATAGAGCTTTAACTATATACACGTGGTGGGTCACAGAGTATGTAAATTTTAAATGTAGGTCACCTGAACTGGGTGTACTGTACTTATTGACTTATTGCCCCCTTTGACTTAGTTTAGCAGCGGGCTAACGAAGGGGCCAGAATGCCGAATGACGGAATGACGAACATGAGGTAATAACCTTGGAACGTTGTTATTATACATTTTCTTGCACAGACAACATAGCATTGCAATCAGTATATAAGTATCAAAACATCCATTTGTAAAGCAAATAACCATCATGACAATGCAGTAGTCGAAACGTTCATCTTCAGCAAAAAACCTAGCCTACTTCCTACGGCGAGAGAAGTTTACTCGTTTTCTTGTCCACACGAACTATATACGTAGTTAAGACGCCGGTTACCGTTAACTTACGTGTTAACCGTAACAACTAGCAGCAAGAATAAAGACTGAAACTCACTGCTCAGGGACAGTTCTTTGGCAACCGTACTACAGAACGTCGGTAAACGTATAAGTTCACTCAGACCTTTTGAAATTTTGAATACAGACCAAAGACGAATCAGAAGCATCAAAGTGACCATAATTAACATTGTTGCAAGCAAGACGTGGGTATAGGTTAAAACGACGGAATGAAAATGACGGAAGAAAACACAAGGCTAAAATATTTTCCGCTTAACTTATGTCCGGCCTACTACAACTGCTGTGTTCGGCATTCCGGACCTTTACGTTCGGCATCCAGGTGTTCGTCATTCCGAACGTTAGGCATTGCGGACCTGGGCGTTCGGCATTCCGGCATTTGGCATTCCGGGCCGTTCCCATTTGTTTTGCCTCTGAGTCATCTTTTTTAGACACCCGCACTTAATAGATAGATAGAAAGATAGATCTTTATTAAAACAATTGAGATGACGCAATTGTAACAAATGGAATAAGTACAGTAAAATGCAAATCGGCATGAAAATAAAATGTTAAATCAGTACGTGTGTGTAGAATGAATGAATGAATGAATGAATGAGTATTCGTGTATTATGGAGGAAAAATCCCTAATATGTTCTTATGTAACATGCGCGTAAGAAAATTGCAGTCGGATAAGTGTGTTGAGTGTTCGGGCAATAGTCGGGTATGAGCTCGGTGTCTGAAATTGTAGCGTTGTGACGCGGTGGATAGAGGTGGTAGTAGTGCGTGCAGTACATGCTGCTGGTGGACGATCTGAGTGAGCCCCGTGCACTCGACAACGTCGCCATCATGCAGTTGGTTGAGATCCCCGGCTAATATGATGTCCGCGAGCGGGTAGTCGTGGCTTAGTTCAGCGACACAGTTCTCGATGTAGCTGAGTAGGTCAGCAGCAGAGTACACAGGTCGCGGCGGGTGATATAACGCAGCAACAAACAGACTGGACCAACACGTACCCAAAGTAGCTCGAACACATGGTTGTTGTCGGTCGGGGGTAGCCAGATGGATGCCTGTATGTTCGACTGCACGTACAGCGCCACTCCGCCGCCACGCCTGCCAACTGTGTCACGCCTAAACACCGCGTAACCGTCGAGGCTAATGTGACCAAACCGGCGATCGCCGCCAGATGAAAAGTATACCAGCGATTATAACCGAGGTATGGCACCAATAATCCCTACAGACCTCTCCACCAGCCCTCCCCAATTTTAAAGGGGGTCAAAGAGTGCGAAATTTTGCCCCGATTTCGACCCCACTCGTATTTCGAATGCTGTGGTTTAAAAAAAGGGCAAAACATCAAAAGTCTAAAACAATAGCGTACAGCATCGATGACTGAGCTCTCATTTGCCTCAGACCCTGTGCAGAGCCCTACGACTCTAAGATCCATTTGCCCAATTGAGGCCCCTAAAGTGCAACAATTGGAAAAACGATTACATCGCTTTAACTCAGCTACACGTGGACAGATTCCATTCAAGTTTCACAAAATGGTACTCTGTGATTCCAGGAAAACAGCGTAATTGTGAAGCCTACTTACGGGTTAAATCCAAGATGGCGGACGACTCCAAAATTTTTAATATACGAACCAAGATATCTTTAGAACGGCTAAAACTAGAGACTTCATATTTGGTGTGCATGTGCATCGACTACGAGGAGTAATTTTGACTGCATGCAAATACTAGGCCAAAGGAGATGTGACCCAGTTTAGGTGACCTAGATTTTAAATTTACAGACCTTTGTGAATATTTCTCGAACGGCTAAAGCTATAGGGTTCAAATTTAGTACGTAAGAAGTTGGTAGTGGGTAACAGATAAGCAGCATGTCCAGCGGGGTCACATTAACCGAGTTTTAAATTTTGGAATAGCGTCAATCTTTCCGGAATGGCTGCAGCTGCAGACTTAAAATTTGGTGGGCACTATGATTGATTACATAGAGTACTATCCACAGGCGCAAAACCAGGTCACGGGGATCGAAAACTAGGTCACGTGGCTAGATTTTAAATTTGCGGATCACTGTGAATAACTGTCAAACGGCTATAATTATAGGCTTTAAATTTAGCACTTACGTAGATTGTATGGAGTATAAAATAGGCAATACAAAAGTAGGTCAAAGAAGACATAATCTAGGTCACCTGACCTACTTTTATAGTTTGTAAATTTTTCATTATCTTTGCAACGGCTGAAGCTATAAACGTGAAACTTGGTGCGCATACTCTCTATGAAGAGTACTATCTACAACCGCAAAACTAGATAAATGGGCCTAACCTAAGTCACGTGACCTCTCTTTTGAGTTTCGGGGGCGGTTATGGCCTAAAGTTTTAGGGTGCTGGTAACGAGTACCGAAGGCACGAGTCGAGGCTCCGAGGAGCGAGCGCCGAAGGCGTGAAAAGTTCACATTTGTCCAGGGGATTTAGTTTAGGAGAGGCCTGTAAGTTCCATAAGTGGGTCCGAGCTAAGCCCGCATGAGTCAGTTTCGTCGTCCGGAATGGAGGTAGTAGTTGTTGATGCTTGCTGACATGAATTTACTCGAGTCGACAGAAAACACGGGAGTGGAAAACAGGCGAGGGTCAAAAATCGGCGTGTGGAAAACGCAGGAGTGGAATAGTCGGGAGGAAATCGCAGACGTGGAAAACGAAAGAGGATGAGTTATGGAAAGCAGAGATATTTCTTTAGCGTTCAACAGTCACGTATATTATAATGCAGCAAGTAGTTATAGATGCCGTGACATTAAGAAAGAAAGTAGTTTATGAAATGTTACCGAACATTTATAATAAAAACTTGCATATCAGTGATAATAATATATCTCACAAAATGACGACTAGGCAGGCTTATACAGTGACAGTGCAGTTACAGTTCGTAGTAAACTTATTACTACAAGCAATCACAATAAAACGAACATAAATACACACAATTAAACGAACGACAGTTTGCGTGGACCCGTCGCATCCCTCCTTAATGAACTTTACGTAATTGATGTTGCCTTCTGTCTTCACTCGTGTGTATAGTTGCTATTCATATTTGTACAGAAAACCACTCCCCTTTCGGATTGTGTCAAAAATCATGTTATATGCTCCATGGTGTTATACTTGCGGAAGGGTTCCCACGAGTGGCCCCTATTCCGAATGTTCCCTCCTTCACTCCAGTCCATCGTCAGTAATCAGATGATGCCACGGAGGTTGGGGGGTGCCTGGTTTAGTCTCCTCTTACGACATCCGGCCAGGAGACGGAGTGGGTCTATTCTATGCCCCGGGACCCAGACGGGGTAATTGTGCAGTGTTACTGTTCATCGAGATTTATTTGCGTCCAACAGTCAATGAATAATTAAAAAAAAGTGTGTGTCTCCTGTTTTCTACATAGTGAGTATTTTTGCTAAACTTCTAAGAGCTATTTAAATTAATTACACTACTCATGGAGTACAAAAAACTTTGACAGCTTATTCGACCATTTGCAACTTAATTTCATATTGGTCGGCGGGCTTATCTTGCAACTGGCCAATGCTGATTGTGTTGCACCCGTTTCATGATAACGAAATGTATGCGGCAGTTGACTTGGTGTGCCTGCAGTCTGTAAGCGGTCATCAACTATGACGCTATATGTAGTCGACAGAGGCACAATGCAGAGCTGACAGTCGATGGCGCAGTACTGACACTGAATGTTTTCGGCGGAGATGGTGCCTCAGGCTGAGCCGTCGTCAAGACTGACCGATCGATCGTCAGCTGTGCCGGACTCGGCACGCCACGCTAGCTAGGCTCGGACTCGCCGGACTCGGACATAATGACCTCATAGTCACAGCCCACCCACGGCGGCCGCCGCGCCAGCGAGCCAATCCGGCGGCTAGTGCAGGAGTAGACTGGCGCT
>Ga0126335_1002560_pt1 | contig 10957 bp, 6 predicted proteins | sample OlaspJWI45metaG_FD_108409 | JGI IMG/M metagenome (GOLD analysis project Ga0126335, IMG submission 108409) | Marine gutless worms symbiont microbial communities from Oahu, Hawaii - Olavius sp. 1 OAHU.JWI-45 metaG | ecosystem: Host-associated > Annelida > Digestive system > Unclassified | place... | reverse complement strand
GGGAACTGAGTACCAGGGTTAATGTACTGTTTTTATTGTGTTGTGTATTTTCTGCTCCGGTATTGACTTTGTTAGCCTACAGTCATTGTTTGCCGTGTCACGCGTTTATAATAATAATTATAATAATAATAAATAATAATAATAATAATAATAATAATAATAATAACCAGCTTCAATATTTCCACCCGCAGGCTGTGCTGGTGGGCCAAAAAAGTAATGATTATAAGCAGATTTAAATCCTGCCATATGGTCATAACTTCAGAGGCAGTTGGGACAGACTTAAGTTGCCACTAAATCAGTATACATTGAAAACAGTGGCTTTTAATAGTGATTTGTTTTCAATTATCACAAATACACAATGATAAGCAATTTCTCTTGCCAGGTACACAACTTTTAAAAAGACTTAAGTTACACTGCAGAGAAGAAGCTGATGAAAGGGCTACACGGTTCCTCATCATCGCTGTTTCACAGATTCTAATTTATACATTCTACGTAATACTTTTTAATTTAATGTAACTAACATTAAAGGTGGACACTCAGAAAGTTTTTAAGTACAAGCAGCACAACCAAATAAATAACTACAAAGTAGTTCTACCAGTCTAGTACCTACAATACACCAGATGGCTAAATAAACTGCACCTTCTTCATGTATCCTGTCACCTCATGCTATGCTGACATGCAGAATAAAAAGGCTAGGCTGCAGTTTCTCTAGCCTGTGTTTTCTACTGATTTTCAACCAATGATACGTACAATCTGCCATGAGCAAGTAGACATAGGATGTGCAGATAGATGGTGGTGCCAGGCGTGCACCTCGTTCCAGGAAGTCTGGCAATTCCATAGCAGGAGTGTTTTCATACGGACGTTTGCCATAGGAAAATACCTCCCACAGCGTCACCCCTACAGCAAAACAACTATGCATATCAGTTAACTGATAACGCAGAGCAAACAAAAGCCACTCAGTATAAGCATAAGAACTCAACCAAGATGACTTCATGAATCACGAGACTCTTTTGATGATTTGTTGCTCCCTTCTGATTCTATAACCCATTAGAGAACCTAAACTCCGGGCACTCGCCCGGAGAGCGGAGCTCATTCAAAGCGACATAGAGATGAGAGGACACATGAATCAATGCGCTGGAATACAATGGAAGGCTATGGTTGTATTCCGTGTCATTCAGGTGGTTGACTCTTGGGCACAAAAGAGCATTGCAGGTTCCGAAAAGTCCAATTCGTCTTTGTCTTCTGGACGAAAAAGGTGGCCACCAGTTGCCATGCTGTCGTAGTGGAGCTGGCCGGTCGGCCCAGTCTCGGCAATGACCTGAAAATGATTGCAATTCGTAATGAATTTGAAGCTAGCAAAGAGAGTCGATATCATTATTCTTTCGTGGCGAGCGAGTGTAGGCCGTTTGTCGACGAGCCCAAGACCAAGGTAGATTTGCAGATTCAGATCGTCGAATCCGCCTGGACAGTCTATTTTGCCGACCTTCAGCAGCATCTCACTCTGTCAATCCTGGCTCATTTTCAAAATGGAGACCAGCAAAAGACGTCAAATACTGACGACGAACGAGTGTCCAAATTTCAGCTTCAGAGGCCTTCGCAAACTCGCGCAACATCAATTTTTGTGGTAATTTCGTGACGCTTTTTCGTGACGCACTTCCGTCACCTTTATAAATTGTGCCCTAGTCAGCGGAAACCTAAAGCCCGTTACACAGTACGCGCTCTCACGCACACAGGGGCGAGTTTACTATGGCCGTAGCCGGCCGGGCCTCCCGCCCAGCCCGGGCTGCGCCTGGTATTAATTTGAATACATATTTCGCTGGATGTTGCTTAGTAGGGGCCTAACAAGCAATCAGTTTCAAAGCAACACTGAGACATAAGCACGTCATGTCGTACTGCACTGAAAACAAGTGGCTGGCTAAAGTTATTAAGTGATGGCTGTATTGAATGTGGTGCCACTTGGTGAAGTCGTGTGACGTACAGAGAAACACCATGCTATAGGATAATCGATCACAATAGGCTGCATCTCATGCATTTGATACATACTGATAATGCTTAAAACACGACTCCAACTCATACTTAATAAACTGACAATGTAATAAGAATTTAATCTTCATCAAACATTTATGCAAAGGACAGTTTACGTATATGAACCCACCATAGCTCCAAACGTCACTTTTATGCGTAAACTTGCGATACAGAATACACTCGAGAGCAAGCCATTTGATTGGCATCTGTCACACATAATCACCAACACAACAACATGAGCTAACTGACACTGCATACGGTCATACGATATGGCATCAGAAATTTATAACAACATTACATTTTCATAGTTCGTATCAGTCTTAATAATGCAACACAAATGAGGAAACTACTTTTTTGTAATAATGGTAAAAATGCTCAAAAGACAACCAAAAAGCGCCAAATAAGACAGAATGCCAAAAATTTGCCATCTAAAAACATTGAACACATACATGCTGCTTAAATCACAAAGGTTTAAGCCAGATCTTCAAACAGACTACAAACTAGATTAGTGTTAACTTTCCTGCATTAATGTCAAAGGCAAAGTAGCACAAGCATTAATAGAACACAGTTTGGAGTCCCTAATGGTCAAACCATGACAAAAATTCAACGGCACAATCGTTATCATTTTGAGTTAAGAGATTATCATAGGAATTGTTTAACACCTAGAAGTCATCTTGCCAGTACTGTACCTTGCCACCGCTGCCAGAGATCTGAACCTGATTGTGCTCAAGCATCTTTGCCAAACCAAAGTCTGTGATCTTGACTTGGTCCAGACTTTTCACTAGAACAACAGAAACACATTAAGCTGTGTCCAAGGAAAGCAAAAACCTGTGAGATGCTGTTTTTATAACCATAACCTTGAGATTCACCTAGTGACCTTGAAATTCGAAGGTGACCTAGATATTCTGAAGATGTATCTCCGTACCGAAAAATAAAGTTGCTAGCTCAAGCCATTCAAAAGTTGGTGCCTGAATTGAAAAAAATATGAAAATAGCAAGGTCAAAGGTCAAGGTCAAATGTCACCAACTTCCAACCACTTCTAGCGTTCACCATGGGACATATTCCTGCCAAGTTACATCAATTTCCGACCAGCAGTTTTTTTTAGATTTTGTGCGGACAGACAGACAGACTACGTCAAAAACGATGCATGCTGCAAATAACAAAAATTCATCCTGACCACATATGACGACTAAACAATGACAGAATTCTGCACCAGACAATGATGAGCAAGTATGAACGGCACATTACAGCAGAAGCTACATTACAGTAACATCACAAGACATACCAAGGACATTACGAGCAGCCAGGTCACGATGCACTATTTGCTTCGACTCCAAGTGCGCCATTCCCTGACATTCACCAACAGAAACTTTATTCGCTGCTACCAAAACTGACAACTCTGTATTGTGGAACGAATCATAACCACTGGCCCCGGCCTTGCAATCTTGCACACACAGACTGACTAATGAACCTCATCATCAGAAGAAGAAAAAGACTTCACATACACCCAAAGTCATTTGTGTGGAGCTCATCCCATTGGCACTTTGAGCTGGCGACGACAAAAGTCCTATTAGACTAGCATACAGCCCAATGTTGGCCGGATGGCTGGCTCAAGTTAACAGTCAGTGCCTCATCACAAACGAAAAAACTCGATGATATGATATTCATCAATGACAAGTTAAACTCCACACTCCACAGTCTATACATTCAATTTTTAAATATTCAAAATGCCACGTTGTGCTAGACTGTAAACCTTAGCTATCTGTTTGGCCCAGAGTAGCAGTGTGCCGGCACTCAGTTCACGCTGGTGTTCACGCACGTAGTCCAGCAGAGAGCCAATAGGCAGCAACTCACTGACAAGCATCATCTGTGCAGTCATGCAGACAGCTTGGATGCGCACACAGCATGGGTGATTCACTGAAGCCATCACTCTGGCTTCGTCCAGTAACTCTTTGTTCTGCGATGGTGATGTGCCCTCTTGCAATATCTTGATTGCAACGGAGGCTCTCTCAGTTGGACTTTTCAGCCAGTATCCCTACCACACAAAGTAATCCACTTTTATTAACTTCAATTTGATGCTGTTAACATTCAAATACACGACTCCACATAAAACTATTACTAGAGTTACTCATCAGAACAGAAAATGACTGTGGAGATTAAATATTTAATTATTTGTACTGATAATTTAATTACAGTCAAATTAAGTTAAGTTAGCTGCAATAAATAGCAAAAAAGTAGATGATTAACTCCTCGAGGTACACGCTTGGCATAGCTAACGGAAACAAATAAGACTTCTATGCTAAAGAATTGGATCGGAGGCAGGATGTACGACAAATGAAAAGGTCAGTAAAAGACAGATCAAACTTGTACTGGAGCCAATAAACCTGTTGAACGTCAAAAGCACAGCGAAGAAGAAATTACAGCTTAATGTCAGTGACGAACATCAATACCAAATGTCAAGAGACAGCTGCTCAGTTTAGCTGAGCAGGTAAAAAACAACAAAGCATATCTTACTTCATAGACAGTGCCGAATGCTCCTGAGCCAATGATGCAACCTTGTTTGATCTCAGACTCTTTTATCAGAGTTAGTAACGACATATCAGGTGCTGTATGTGATTCAACTATTGGCTGCACACAGAAGACGCACACAATGCATGCAGCACATCAAATGCATTCCGGCCACTAGCCTTTGCCAAGAAAGTAGGATGGCTAAAGACCTGTACTGGAGGGGGAGGAGAGCAGGTAAAATTCAGATGGGGCTCATAATTGATGCAATATTATGGCAACTGACCAAGCAGTCTCCTAGAAGACCTTAAGATGAGACTATCTCATTTCCTGTATAAACGTAAAGCTACATTTACAGTCATACTGTACAATGCACAACTGGATACATAAACACATACAATGAAAATAAGAAACTTGAGTAAAAACACACAAAACACTGATTATTTTAATTTTATGGTAGAAGATAAGTATTTAATTTTCATCTGGACAACCTGCAGAGTCAGAAAGGAACCTCCACCTCTGGCCTGAAACCTCGAGGAGTAACTTACCACTTCTGTATCCCCCTCCTTCTGTCGCCAGCTCCTTCAGTGCTTTGACACTGCTGGTTAGGTTATTAGGCCTGTAAAAACTGTCCCCAAAATAACCTATAATGTGTCGAGTGGACGTAAACCTATACTTAGTCACTCACTCACCCAATACCTATCACCAACTACAGGTGCAGAAGTAAAGATTGTAAATGACATGGTCTTACCACAGTTTCCTCGAAGCCTGCCATTGCATCTGCCAGCGACTGTTTGGCTCTCTCTGCGTGAAGTTTCTGTCTGCACAGACAGATGGTAGTGATGGCAATGATGACCGTTAACAAAGCACCTCCAACTGACGACACTGCAACAATGACCGCACGCCTCCTACAACACATTCACAACACGCAGCTGTCATTCCTAACCACAATCAAATAACAGTTACAAATTCATGCACTCCAAATGCTGAAATTTGGGGGAACACCCCTGCAGGTTCAATACTAAGTACTTTTGTACAAAAAGTCTGAGATCAAACGAGGTCACATCATTGGCTCAGGAGCATTCGGCACTGTCTATGAAGTGCTTTGTTGTTTTTTACCTGCTCAGCTAACCTGAGCAGCTGTCTCTTGATATTTGGTATTGATGTTCATCACTGACATTAAGCTGTAATTTCTTCTTCACTGTGCTTTTGCATTACACACTACATCTATATTTATAAAGTTGTTCATGTGTCTGTATGTCTGTCTGCCTGTATGTTTGTTCATAACTCCGGAACGGGACAAGCAATTATCTCCAAATTTTCAAGATAGCTCCAGGGTGCCCCAGGGATGGTTTTAGGCACAAAAAGTTGGGGTGGGGAGTGGAAGAGGAGTGCCACAAAATTCGTATCTTTTGCACTTAGGGCTCAGTAGGCTATAGGTGCACCGGCAAGCAGCAGTGTGCATGGCTCAAGCTTGTGGGCGACGCCTGCTGGGCCTAGGCTGACGTGGGTGAGCCTGCCTTCAGGCGGCACACCATGCGGCCAAACTCGTCTAATCGAATGGTCACACCCCATGATGGGGGGGCTTCCCGCTATACATTAGGCACAAGTGGCAGGCCTGGGCCTGGGAGATGTTGGCTCTGATGGCCCAGCAGTATGGGCAGCAGGTACCATGGGAGATTGGACTTGAACCAAGCAAAAGATGGAAATGGGGCTGAAGATACACGCAGTGCCCAGATGGATGGTCAAAATTGCTAGTATATAATACTACACCAGCAGTGTAAAATGCCAAGATACATAAAAAATAATAACGTAATTCAAAGTAATTAAATTTAACATCAAATTTTTAGAATCACAAGTCAAGTGCTTGGCCATGCCTGATATATCAGCTTCAGAAAATGTCAGCAACAGTTTACAATACCAGACCTGTCAGCATTACGTATTACAAGACTAATCAATCATTACTAAGTCCCTAACAACAAGTAAAAAGCAAAATCCATCCTCTAGGCCAAGACAATAAAGCAATATTAAAAAGATAAACAACTGGCCAAAGTAATTGGCAGAAGCTGCATCTAACCCAAGCAGCAATGTTCCTATACTTTACAATGAGCAAAACTTGCCCCAACTCCCCCTCCCTCTTGCTGCACAAAGATTGAGACCCCAATCTAAAACAATGTGCCTACTGCCTTTGGTTCCAAAGTGTCTGCATAACCCTCTGAGACCGTCCCATTTTGTCACAGCATATGCACAGCACATAAAGCATTCTTACTTGTAATGAATGTCTTCAGACAGACAGACAACTTCTGTCCTGTTGCCTCTTTTAAAAGCCTCTATATATGAAGCATGCTTTGGACACTTCTCTGTGCAGTTGAACTACAAATAACACCAAACACATCATTAAATCTATATTATAACAGTTCTTATCTTGACCGTCTTGACCGTTTGTCTGCTTGAGCACTGTGCCACCGGCACTATGCTGTTGCCGTCAGTACCGTGTGTCAGCTCAGGGCCAACCGGTGGATGGTCACATGATACAGCTAATACAGCACAACCTTCGATACGAAAGCCAACCTGGACAGGCAACAGGTGCCAATGTTGATCCCGTCATATTTACAACAGACCACAGCATAACCATAACGAGTTCCCTTGCAGTGTGTTACATACAATAACAACAAAGCAAATTCCATAATAATTATGCAATGAGACTTACTTTACAGCTGTGGTTGAACGAATAATTTTGCATACACTGCAATTAGAATAAAAAAAACTAAGACAATCTTTACATACAATATAAAGCAGCATACCCGCGAATCTTCACTTCCGTCAGCAAGGTCATAGTAGAGCTTATATCCAACACAAGTGATGCAGTCACTAGCTGTAGGCCCTGTGCACGTCAGACAGCGAGAATCGCAGCGTTTGCATCTGCCAATGCCATTCGTACTGGTGCCGTGTTGTGCATCAACGTAGTAGTCTGAAGAGCACTTGGAAATGCAACGATGATCTTGCTCGTAGTGAACGCAAGAAGTACAGAAGGACAGACCCTGGCCGTCACAAGTACGACATTCTGGGTGGCAACGAAAGCATGCCTGTCACATACAAAAAGCCACAGCACAAGTCTGATGCTGTTGCAGTCAAGTCAGGGAAATAGATAAAAGTGACAGAAACCGCACCAACACAGCTCTCTGCTGCTTTAAATGCAAACAAAAGACTGACATTACAATGAGCACATAAGCAAACTTGTCTTTGATTCGTTTCAGTATCCAAAGTTAAAGACTTTTCAAACATTAAGTACATCACATGCAAAATTTTCAAAAACTTTCAACCACCATAATGTCAAACATCAGATCTCTTTCAATTATTTTACTGCAATCATTAAAAACAGCTCATGAACAATATTGTCGACATGTTCCTATTAATAAAATATAAATGTGGATACAGCAAAATGAAATAAAGCAGGGCTGTATTTGTCAAATTTCATTAGGGGGGGTCGAAGTTTTGGCTACTGAAGTCGACGACCGTGCTAATGCATAGGTACATAGAAATATGGAAGCCAACTATAATATAGTGTGAGAATTTGTGTGTGGGGATCGACGGGGGGGTTAAAGTCGACCCCCCTTGCGTTTTTTTAATAGCAGCAGGGGGGGTCAGAAATTTTCGCAGGGGGGGTTCAACTCCCCAACCCCCCCATCAAATACAGCCCTGAAATAAAGTGCACAAGGACAAAAATGTACAACAGCAATTAGCATACCATTACACCAGGCACTGGAGCAAAGTTATGCTTGTAGTAACCATCATCACACAGAGCATCTGCAGGTAAGCACTGTGAAACATTGTTTGGATTGTCATCTGACACGACCACCAGAGGGCATGATCGGCAAGCACCATCGCCGATGCTGTTGCGTGGCCCAGTACAGCCAGTACTAGCGGCACAGTTTGGATGGCATTCTTGACAGATACCATTCTCATCACGATACTTGGAGTTGGGACAATCAGCCACGCAGTATGGACCATCGCGGGCATTCCGACAACTGTCGCACATGTCTGCACCCTATACACATCACATCACCAGTCATCAAGTAGCAAAACGTTTGAAAATAATGTATAGAAAATTTAATTAAATTCAGAAGATAGACAGTGATGATAAAAATTCAGTATGCTGACATAATCTTCCAACAGCTTATTCTGAAAGTATTGTATTTACACTGCCTTAACAATCCTTTCAATGTTATAACTCACTCTTATTATTGCCATCATCAGCCTACTTAAAAAGCCCAGAAGCATAATAACAACTACCCGGTAAGCAACATGAAAAACATTGACACTTGATTGGACGTTCATGCGATAAGATGCCATTCTTTGAGAAGCCACAGACAGAAACTGGAACAAAATGTTGTTCCTTGGTAATCATCATGAAAATACTTCATGTCATGCCAAGTACTAATTATTGCAATTTGCAATAACAACAAAACAAGACAGATACACTCAGTGGATAATTATGCTTACCAGAAACAAAATGCATTGCTGATCAAAGGCAATGAAAACCGGCAGAAAAGCCTAAAGAGCAAATTTGCATAAATGTTCATGGGTAGCCAGCAACAGGGTGCACAAAGTGTGTCACTTTGCCATGCTATCACTTGGGGGCGTACCTAAAAACTTTAGTATTAGTGCACAACTACATTCCTTCCTGTGTCTAATGGCATCAAATACTTGGCTAACATTAAAGATTTTATACTGGTTTTGGTGCACACAACCTTACTGCTTTCAACCAACATTTAGTACTATGTGCTCAGACTAGTCACTGATGCTTTTATGAAGCTGCATAACTATAATATCATAGCTATAGAACATTGGTAGAATTTTATTTCTAGGCTGCTTATAAATAGTCAAAGTCGTGTGCACAAACTTCTCAGTGAGATTGTGAAAAAATTAGAATTTTTCGCCAATGTCAATAAAAAATGATGTGCCACCTAGCGATTTATTTCAAAACAGCACAGGCAGTTTGAAAGAAAAGAATGCCCTCGTAAAAATCGATCAATAAATTGCAAAGACAGAGCTTGTTAACTTGCCGAACATAGAGGTAGGTCTGCAAGACCAAATTAGGTCAGGCCGAGCATGACGAACAAACAAACAAAAAAGAAAGAAACATACAAACTAATTTATTTTGGTCTCATGTGGCCATTAGTGTTAGACCGATCTCCAGTTCTCCACCAAACATGGCATGTGGATGGAGGACGTCCATACCATTTCTTCCATAGAGAACTGTTTTGGGATCGACCCCCAGTTTTTGGGCCAGGATCCCCAAAAATTTTTGGGGAAGATGACCTGAGCACAGCTTTTCAGTTACAAATCCCTGATGAACCAAATCTCACCAAAAGAATGTGGGGAATATAGGGCACGGTGTGCCAGATTTGACCACAATTGGTGCAAAAAAACCAAAAAAGTCATTATAATATACCGACAGTTTTCTTTAGGCTGTTGGTCACTTGTTGGACATCATAATGTCCATAACTTCTTGGCTGACAAATGTTTTAATGCATCAAGTGTTCAGTAAGTAGCTTTGCCTATACAAAAAAATAGAAAACCTACGTCTCCAGAGCAGTTGTTTTGACATTCAGGGTGGCAATGGCGGCATTCCCCTGGTGCACTTGTGTAGACACCAGTAACTCTTTCACAGTTATAGAGACACTGGCTGTCAAGTCGAAAGTTGCGGCATGAGACACATTGGTCATCAAGTGGACCCCAACAGCCTTCATCGGAACACTCGGGAGAGCATACCTCGTTGTCTGCCACTGCAACAACAGCAATGCTATCTTCACTACACCATACCAGATAATTTCTTCTCCATATTCTGGCTGAGTCAACTTGCCACAAAAATTCAATTATAATACGCATAATTTCTACCAAAAGTGGAGGCCTGCTAATAAGGGTGTGTATAATACATGTAAACTAAAAAATTATAATAATACAAAATAGTTTCGATGCATAATTATATCTATATTCAGCCATATATATATACAACTAAACTATTCTCGACAAACAATCATTAGGGTACCAAATATACACTTTTTATTACACATTCTTATAGTATTTTTCCATAAACAAACAACGTGCCAGCTCATCATAACAGATCTGCATAACATCGGAATGGAACCAGTAAAAAAGTTGTCTCTAAGCAAAAAGTCCAACAGCGCCAGACTCGTGAAACGCCACAACAGCGCCGGATGATGTTCATGAAAACGCCGCTTGAATGTGCCTAGTGACATAGTGTGTGTGCATTTCATTCCTACGTAGCATCCATACTTGTCATTATTATTATTATGCAGCGTTTAACGCGCCATGTGTCGGTCATAAGGCTGACGAATCGCAGGCGCGGGGTCACGTGGATCTACGGGTAGCAGTTAGTGTAATAAAACGTTTTAAGTTTCTT
>Ga0126335_1002559_pt1 | contig 10959 bp, 11 predicted proteins | sample OlaspJWI45metaG_FD_108409 | JGI IMG/M metagenome (GOLD analysis project Ga0126335, IMG submission 108409) | Marine gutless worms symbiont microbial communities from Oahu, Hawaii - Olavius sp. 1 OAHU.JWI-45 metaG | ecosystem: Host-associated > Annelida > Digestive system > Unclassified | place... | reverse complement strand
GCCTGTGGACAGCGTGGAGCCATATACCGAACCGACTTTCGGTATTTTTGGTATTACTATTTTATCGTCGGTATCGATATTTAAAGACATCCGCTATAGTTCGGTTTTTCGGTGCACCTACCTAAGACTAACCTTGACCTATTCGCGGGCTCGCGGCGCTCGCGCTAATTATAAACGATTTGCGGTTTCGCAGTTTCGTAATACTTGAATTTGAACATCGCTTCGTTGTTAAATAGTCAATGGGCTGTGTTTATGTTATCAAGTTGTGTTTTGTAATTTCTGTCTATTTTATTCTGAAATTTGTAATGAAGTGATGCTGCTGATGCTGAGTGTTGTTATTCTGTTAATTTCCACGAATTAAACCATTGTTATCTCCAGACTATTTCAATTTAGGTTGGTGACTATACAGTTTGCTGTTAATTGCAAGAACATAGAATGCATCCACTTTGCATTTTTGCCGCTCTTTGTGCGTATTGAGTCTTCCAGAAATTCTGGTACAGTCGTGAATTTGCGGTTGTATTTCCCACTTTCCTGTCACATGCAATAATTTTTCCTACAAAGACACAACTGTATACTTGTAAAAGAATTCATTCACATTAGGTAAAGGTTAAGGTAGAGGACACTTGATGTGGTGCCTGTTTATGAGGGAACCTACTCACATAAGTGCTCGGGTGTCAGTTAGGTGACATTTCATCAATTATGCTTAATTTTAAAACTAATTTTGACTGTTTTATTAATTATTATGTAGCACATTGCTCATATGTCTATCTCAGGACCACTCTTTGTGTAAATTTAATAACAAATTGTATGGAGAAATACAGATGTGGTATATTTGTAAAATTGCTGTGTGCCGTTTTGCATTACTTAATTTTTGTCAACCTGCAATTACAGGTATAATGCCAAAAACACCACGAAAGAATCCGACACCGAGGAAGTTGCTTCGACTTCCATCTGGTGAACTACAGCGGAAAGAAAATGCATGTGTGGAGGAGATGATAGAATGTTCTGTCAATGACAGTTTATCTACAGCTGTTAGTGAGGACTCCAAAACTAAGCATACTGCCATTAACGTCAGTCATTCTGAGTCTGGTAAATATGCCGCAGCTTTACCTCAAGCTGAGGCAGTAACTCAGGGCAGAGCTTCTGCTGATAGTTGTCGTCGGTCTGCAAGACATATTAATACTGCATCACCTGAAAGTGATGACAGTAGCACTGACGTTAAGATTTCTCCAAAGCTTGTTAGAAGAGGTAGCAAAAGTTCAAAAAGTAAAAGAAAGAAAGTCAGCAAGAGGAATATGAAAGTGTCAAAGAAAGGTGTCGCAAAAGGATCATTAACTGTTAAGTCCTCAGCTGTAAACAGTGAAGATGAGTTTCGTGTTACAAGTGTAAGCAATGACTGTACAAATAATAGTGCAGTAGTTGCTGATGATATATGCAGTAAAGATAAAACTGGCATTATGATGTCAACATCTGCTACAAGTGGTTTGTCTGATGTTGTGAAGCCTGAAGAAAGTGAAGAAACTGCAGCAGCTGGTCAACTAACTAGTCCAGATGAATCTGAGACTGTCTATATGCCTACTCCACAGAAGAATCAGCTGCGTTTTTTGTCAGAAGAGTTGTTTTCATTGAATCAGGAGAGTGCTCACATAACGACACATATTCATAGGTGTGCTGGCACGACACCACGACGTGGTCATGCCAGCAATAGCAGACAATCTCTTAGTACTCCACGCAAATTTAATGTTCTAAATTCTGATAGCAGGTCTAACAGTCACAGTCCAAGATCGACTCCAAGAAAGGCCAGCAGTAGCCCAAAGACACCGTGGAAAGTAAAGCTATCATTTTTAACCACACCATCCAAATCACTGAAGAAAGCTAGAAAGACACCAAGCTCAAAGAAGAAGTTTCCACATCGCCCTGCAGTTTTAAGTTTTCCGACTCCAAACAAGAAGCAGACAAAACGGAAACTTTATGCTGAGTCTCCCGAACAGGATACGAGAAAACCTGCCAAAGTGTCCCGGTTTGTATATCATAAAATAATGAGCAGTTCTTAAAAACTGAATACTGGTTTACAGTGTCTGTATAATAAATTTCTGTTGAGATTGGCAAATTATTGTGAACAAACAGCTAGTTTTGGAGCCACTTTTAGGTGATGTTGGCACTAGAAGTGAAGAAACTAATTGAATGATGATTTTAATTCTGCTAATGGTTGAAAAGGTTATTGTTACATTCCTACAGAATGTGGCAAGAGTGCTGAACTGTTGGTAATAGAAATAATGATTCTAGAATCTGCTATAGAGAAAGTAACGATGATAATGAAGTGCAAAGGACAACCCTTTTGATGATTAAGATATACTGTATGTCATATGTATATTGCAGATGTTCTGATTCACCAAGAGCCGAGGCATCAGGTGTTTGTGGTGGAATATTGTCAAACGATGACAGCAATGCAGACCCATCAGATCTGACAATTGTTGCATCTCCTACTGCCTCCGACAAAGATGTTGATATAACTGTTGAACAGACCTGTGAGAAGATTCACTTGACAGCAACCAATGTGCGCAGCATCATACGTGTGAGTGTTTTTGTCTCTGCTGGTATATCTTGTCTTGACTTTAACTGTCCTTGATTTGAGGGTTGGCTGTATCGCAGACCCATCTCTTCCACTCATCACGATCTCACATTGTCGACTCCTGTCCTCTGTAGAAGTTAAATGGCAGCTTGTCTCATCTGCACTCTGCTGATGATGAAGCTGTTGCTTGGCCGATCAGATATGGCTGTTAATGCACATGCAAGAAGAAGATCACGATCAGCTGCCACATGAAGCCGTGACATTTTTGGTATTCTTTTTTTCATATACCTGGTGACATTCCCTGAACTATGTCTTTTTCAATGCAGGCTAGTGATGTTAAATGGCAACTGGAATACTGGTAACCATTTGTAGAAGCTGGAGCCAGTTTTGAACATGAACCACCTGTTGTCGAATATTTTTACTGTAATATGCATTTGTATTGATGATTTTGATAAATAAGGTTTGCAGATGTTGAAAAGTAAACAAACCATAATGGCAGTGGCCATTACAATGCAAGGTACTAACACGAGCAAATGCATTGTACACATGACATAACATATTGTATCAGCTAGTTCAAGCATCAAGTTTGAGTTTTAATTATCAAGTTTTTGCCATCTCCTTTTTTATATAGTTATTCTTTGGCAATTTCTGTAAATCATCGTCATCTATGACGTCATACCAAGATGTGCACGTTTTGCTTACGCTGAGATTTGTTATAATTCTTTAAAGAGGCTATTTTACCCGGATTATTTTTGAAAACTATATGTCTACGTTCATCATTATACTTGTGTGTTTTTGTGCGATTGGTTGTCAAAATGTTTATTTTTCTGGTTGCGGCAGAATGTTTTAGCACTCCACTGCATTTGCCGACAGCCCATCTTGCATCAACAGTGCACAGTTGCAGTTACAGTGGTTCTGCTGATAAGTCTTCTTCGTCGCTTGACATTTATAGATATTAATCTTAATTATAAATACTATTATTCAGTTTGACTATGATAAATACAGCTATGCAGTCAACAGACAAGAATGTTTTGGTTGTTTTCCTGGTATGAGATCATTGACTTGCAAAATAATCTTCCTCAATATTCAGATGGGTTTGATTATCATTAAAGGCAGATGACGAGCAGTTTACTTTAACAACCAAAAAACATTGCATTTGATCTTTAAGCCTGTACCACGTTGATGATAGTACATTTTAGTGATAATAACCAGTAACAACCAGTTTTGATAAAATGGCGGCCAGTTATGAAGAAAATCTGGTTTTAACATCAGTACTACTGGCTAACACAACACGTGTCTGAAGAAACTCAACTTACATTACTGAATGATTGCCTAGAAATTGTGTGCAACTCCCAGCTTTTTTCAGTACTTATTGATCAGTTTTCTTTGATGGTTTATTTGTGTTTAATTCAAGTTTGATAATTTTTTGTTCTTATCATACTAGTGTTGCATGTTCTGCAGCCTTATTGTTAGTTGGTGCTGTCAACAGATAATAGATATTATGGTTGTTAAAGTGTGCAGATAGAGTAAGACTTATTTAGCAGGTAAGTTTCACATTTTACGTATTATTTGCTTTCATTGGTAATTTGGTATGATTGTGTTTGATGTCCAGCAATTGATCACAAATGAGCATGTGCAAGAAATGGTTCGGAACACAATATTAGAAGAAGAGGGCAGCGTGCAGTCAAAACTTAAGCAAGCCATTTTTGAACCAAAAATGACCAGATCGAAGTTGAAAGAAGTTATGGGAAGTGGACAAATTCCGGTGAGTGCATTTATTATAATTATATGAGCAAGTTGGCATAAAGTTTCACATATTGAGTCATACTTCTTGTTACATCTGTAGATTTATGTGATTTGTAAACACATTATGCATATATTTTATTATTACATATTTTAGTATATTTTGAATGTTGTCATTTTCAAGGAAAATGGTTATTATTACTATGATTATTATATTGTCACATAGATGACTATTATAATGCTAATGATAATGATGGTGGTGGTGATGTTGATGATGATATACACAAGAAGCTTACTTGTATTTGGCTGATTTTAGTGTGATTGATGATCTAGTCAAATTTACTTTTCATTGTTATAAAGCAATTTTGACCTGCTTTAATCTGGTGTAGTTGCCTACTCATTGGGCTGCGTCTCCTCTTCGTTCTTCAACGAAGTTGGAACCTAATTTTCTGGACCTGAGTTTTCCTGATGATGAGGATGATGAAGAGTACCATCCAAGTGTTGACGAAGAAGTTGAGGTGAGATATATGTATCCTGACTTACTTTGAATTATATCGTTGTCAAGGAGATAAAAGTGATTTTAGTATGTGTGAGTATTATAATGTCCTTGTTAAGATATTTCTTTTTATAGCATGAAAAGCCTCCAGCCCAGTCCTGTTTTGCAGACTGGAGGTTTGCTCTTTGCGCAAATATCAATATAAGTCCATTAACTATGTCATAAACAGCAAATTTAGGAAAATTTTCAATACCATATCACAAGAGACTGTTGATGTATGCTTGGAAATGTTTAGTTGTCTTCAGGCTGAGCGGACAATTGCGATACACAAACGCAAGTTTTTGAACAAATTTAGTGTTATACATAATGCATTGTGCAGGGTATTTGTGTCACTGCCAAAGCAGAACTTGAATCATGTTGCACGAACGTCTAGTTAAGTGATTAGATAAGCTTTCTTTTTATTTATTATAATTTAAATTATGCTACCTTATTGGTGAATAACAAATAAAGAAGAAAAGAACAGATTATTAACAGAATATATGTACAACTGAAAGAGTTAGAATTCGATAAAACAGCAGAGATAAAGCAAGAGAAGTCAGCAGAATACCAAAAGAAGAAGAAGTTGAGATAATTTAAATGAAATTGTGGGGACATAAATGCTGAAAATAATGTGTGGTTAAACGACAATATTTTGTTTGACAAATGCAACACTACTTGCAATGTGCCATTGTGTATGTGTTATTGATGATGTGTATAGCGCTGGAGTGATGACGACAATGACAGTGTTTTGTCATCACAAGCAAGTGACCTTGAGTCGCCGTGTCCATTTGTAACTCCACGTAGCAGTCGTACACGTACAACATCTGAAACTGACTCAGCGGGTGGCACTCCAGCTACTTCGGCAACAAGTTCCCCAGCAGTACGTCCCACTCTGATTGTGGTGTACTATTGTATTGCTAATCCATTCTTGCTTGATGTTGGCCTGGCAATAAATATGTGATTGATTGACTTTATGGTCCAATAACATGCTTCAATTTTTGTGAGTAATTTTTGTGTGGCTGGTTTTCTCAGTACAGTTTTTGAGCAAGTGAATGGGTTTGTAAAAAATGTGAATGTCTACGGTAGCTGTGCAAAGTGTCCACTGTGCAGTCATGCAGTGTGTGTTGTGATGAACTGTAAGTGATCGTGTGATGAGTTATTGAAATCATGTGGCTAGAGGTTTCTGGTTACAAGGCATACAAATTGTTTAATTAACGATGGAATCTGCTGCATTTATCGACATCTTCTGCGTAATTGGTTAGCACATAATGCCAGCTTCCTGAGTTAGTCAGTTTTGCCAGATTTTACTTAAAAGTGCATTGTCTATGGGTCATTTGCTATAATCTGACTTATGTCAAAGCGCGTCAGTCTTTAAGTACCAAAACATTGATGTACCTTAATTTTTTTGGGAAAGAATGATGCACAAAATAAGTTATACTTGCAGTATTGAAATGGAATGAGCATTGTGTATAAGTAATGCTGTTCTATGTTGCAATTGATGATGCAGGCAGTGTCAGTGATGGGTCCTCCAACAGTCCCACCTCTGAGACGACGTCTGATTTCTGCTGCCACAACTGACGGCACAACTGTATGTTTGACTGATGTTTTACATTGAAACCGAATAATTTTTTGCATTTCAAGCAGTTTTATAATTTTAAGTGTGGGCAGATTAGCAGTTATGGTGAGATTGTGAAGTTGGAGGTTTTATTTACCCTAATAAACAGATATGTCAGTGGATGGTAATACTGTCGAGTCAGTCAACAGCTTCGTTTACCTTGGCAGTTTACAATCATTGGATGGTCAGTGTCGTCCAGACCTAACATGCCGTATCGGCCTCGCCTGTGCAGTCATGACGTCTCTAAAACGGATATGGGGTGACAAGTGCCTGACACTCAACACTAAGCTTCGCATATACCAGACACTTGTTCTGTCTGTGTTATTGTACGCCGCAGACACCTGGACCTTACTATCAGCAGATATGAGGACTCTGGATGCTTTCCCCCAGAAGTGTCTGAGACAGCTGCTTGGAATCAAATGGTACGACCGAGTCCGAAACGATGAAGTACTTCAGCGGACTGGCCTGACCTCACTGTCTAATCTCCTATCCCGCCGACGCATCTCGGTATTTGGGCATGTGGCTCGACTTGACAATGTCACACTAGTAAACATGGCTCTTCAGCTCCACATCAATGTATTACTTAACCGACCTTTTGACCGCACGTGGCGTCGCCCTCCTGGCCGTCCACGGAACAAGTGGGTCGACCAGCTACGAAACGATTCCACACGTCCGATTGTTGACCTCTGGAAACGTGCTGTCGACCGTAGACATGGTGGTGCAACGACGTGATGGCCCTCGCTGGCTACGCGAACTTGATGATGATGATGATGGTGGTGAATAAACACATTAAAATATGGACATCAGCTGTTTTTTGAGTTGTCCTGATTAGGAAAATGACATAAATATGCGAAAACCCATTGTATCGTATTGTATCCATTTGGCTATGATTGATATGTAATCAAAATTTGCAGTTAATTTATTATTTTTTTAAAAGAAACTTATAAATATTGTTATCGTTAACAGCCGTGTTACTGCTGGTAACAATTGGTATGCTTCATTTTATCTGTTGTGTGCGGCTGGGATTGTTCAGGCATCGAAGACAGACAATGACGGCATTATTGCTCGACGGACGCGTTCCAAACTTTCACTGAACGACACTCCACTGGATGAAATTGAGGCGAGCTTTGTGGCACCTGACATAACGCCTGACCTCTACGATGAATCCACGTTATTTGGCGACGATGATGAGTGGCAGACCTTTCTTGCCAAGCTTATGAAGACTGAAGGTACACAGTATTTACTGGTTCTAATTATGTGATGGCACTGTGTCAGTCTGTATATGTATCTGACATCACTATTAGTTTCCAGAGGACATACTTTTGCATATTGCACTCATAGTGACTGAACTATTGCACCGATGGGCATATTATGCCTAGCTCAGTTGTGGTCTTGTTATTTTTGTATTGATGTGTTTTTACAGACCATTATGGTGATGGTGGGAGCATGCATTTTACTGATTCAGCCAATCAGCCACTATTATTGTGAATGCATTGCGATATACTTTGACTCTATACTTGTCTTTTAAGAGCGTGGTATTATTATGTGTTCAGATGCAGAGGCAGGTGAAGAGGATGACATCAGTGACCCAGAGTACAACGTCATGTCAGAAGATGTTGATGATTACGATGAGGAAGAGATACGTAATGACAAAGCAACCAGGGTCTCAAGTAAGTTTAAACTTTAGTTTCTGTTTATCCAAACTGTACTATTCAGGTGAGACTGTTTTAAGGTTTCTCCAGACATCTTTTTAATTTTGAGGATTGCCGTAGCAGTATTTTTAATGTGTTGATTGTCAACTTTTGTTCAAATAAAGCACAAAACACAGGTGAGATGGTGGATTATTTGTTGATTCAATTTTTGTTTAAAATATTAGAAAGCTATTCAGCGTTATTTTTATAGTTTCCATTTTCATATGCCATGTGACATATTGAAATGTAACTAGGTCAGGTTTTGATAGGTAACAGGTTCAGATTGTTATCTTGCAATTAAGAAAGAGTTTTTCTTGTTAAATTGAAAAGTCATAAACTGAAATACTTTGGTCATTGACTAAGATATCATGTTAGATATTCAGATGATAAGGCAGGTGGCTTGATGTCCACATTAAGTAAAGTAAGACATACGTGAGATTGGCAGAAGACATGTTGCCATATCAGGAGTGGTTCAACATTTTTTATGCAGTTACCTAGTTCAGTAAACATGATTGCAGCATGATTTTATACTGGTTGCAGAGAAAGAGCTGAATGAATTGCTGAAAGAAGTTTTTGATGGCTACGAAAGTGACACATCAGAAACGCTAGCAACAGCAGATGCCAAGGTCGTACCAGATGATGTCGTGCTTCCCTTGACTGATGACTTTCATTTACCAACGACGAGCAAACTCAGTGCAGACCTAACGCCGAGAAAGCTGCGGAGCGCTGATCATGACAGAGGCAGTGATGATGGTAGTGATGTGAACCGGGCTGAGGCTGCATTTCTGTTGCACCAGGAAGTCCAGGATGCTGAAAATGATGAGTTTCACTACCCAGGGCACATCCCCCCACTGAAGTATGTTTTTATGTTACTCCATATTATCAGTCACACTATTTGCTTTCTGTTCTAAAACTGTAATGTGAAGTTATGAGACTTGTAATGTAAAATGTTGTCTTATATTTAAAATGACATCTCAGTTTATCTGCAGGCAGATAGCTGAGTCCAGTGGCATTTCTGTTGTTGGAGCCCCCAAGTCCTGATGTAGGCTGAGAGGTACTTTGTATTACTTTTACAGAATGGATGCATCTCTGATGAACGTGTTTGTCTCGGAGTTGTTCAAATTCAAGACTGAGGAACAGTATGTAAATGTCATTGAAACAACACCAAAGCCACAGCAGCAAGTGAAGATAGTTGATGATAGTCTTCCCAAGCTGACGAGTGATGAACTTATTCAGCTTCAGGATCAGATGCGAAAGGTGATGTTCATTTTTGTGGTGAATTGTTTTTGATAATTAGTGTATATTGCACATTTTCACGTGCTGTTGCTTGATAGGACAGAAACAAACATAAAAACTTTCTTATTTTGTAAACATTATGGTACCATTCTTGAACAGTAGCAATACCATTTTCTTTTTTTCATTGAGTTTCATGTAGTATTGTTTTATTTTACTTAGTATTGTTTTATTAATTTTCCATTTTCATTTAGCTTTGTTTAATGTTGTCAAATATAATTTTTATTTGTATTGTACGTGACCACTCAGCATTATCATGATTAATAGAAACACTATGTGCGCTACATGTATGTTTTATGATAGTTGGGCATTTCTTTGCACAGTTGACCTATTTAAAGATTGTTGCACGCTGAGCAGTGAATGTGCCATGTAACTCATTTCAGTTAAGTGACATTGGCATAAGTGAGAAGTGTTGCCAGCATCTGTTCTTGATGTAGACAACTCATTGCCAAGTGTTACAAAGGGAACTGGAGGAACTAAGTTTGTGAGAGATTGGCATATTCTAGTTCATCATATCAAAAAGTTGTGTTATGAATTGCTTATATGTGCAGCATGTACAGTTGCTGACGCAGACAGTTGTTCAGTCGTATCCGATGGATGAATTGCTGATGACTTCAGCTAACTTGGCAACTTCGATGCTGGTATGATGTCTGCTGTTATGATACATTTGTTGCTTTACTGTTTTATTTTACATTGAGTAGCCAGTAGCCATTGTGGGTTACTGATTGTAAGATGATTGTATCTTAAAACCTTGAGTTTGGTTTTTACCGAGACCTGTATGAGTGCAGTAAGGAAGGGCATCTTGACTAGATTACTCCAGTGCTCAAAGAAAGTCGCACTTTACGGGTATGTCAGAACTAAAATGTAGTGCAGCGTGCACAGTGTAACGATTCCGTGATGCAACTTGATTTGGACAAGTTTTTCACAACACTGTGACTTTGTTGCCAAGCAGTTTAAGAGTGACACTCAGATCCCATTTTGGCCTCGGTCACAGTCAGTGGTTTGAAAGCAGAATTGAATGGTGAACTTAATAGTTGAAGCACAGAGTCAGTGTAAACTATCAGCCATTTCTCCACAGTTCTGATGTCTTGCATTGACGAAGACATTTAGTGTTATTCTTGTTGCAGTGTAGTTTGTGCTGTTTCTGAATGAGAGTATCTAAGCTTTTAATCTAGTATTTACAGGCCAGTGTGTTTGTTCTGTTGACAGCATGAACTTCATCAGTTTGGTGTCAGCTCTTTTGTGCCATTTGAGCAGTCATATTTCAATGCTGCAAATCTCACTGGTGCATTGGCCATTGTTGATGCTGGTATATCAGAAGATAGTGATGAAATGAAGAAAAATCTTCGGCAAGTAGTCAAGCGACATACCTCACAGAGATGTGAGTACTCCACTGTATTTGCTTTTGTTGTTCATGTTACTTGTAAATATTCTTAGTTTACTGAACTCTGACTGGGCTGATCCTGATTTGCTTTTTAAAAATGAGGCAGCAGTAGGTTATGAACTACAG
>Ga0126335_1002558_pt1 | contig 10960 bp, 8 predicted proteins | sample OlaspJWI45metaG_FD_108409 | JGI IMG/M metagenome (GOLD analysis project Ga0126335, IMG submission 108409) | Marine gutless worms symbiont microbial communities from Oahu, Hawaii - Olavius sp. 1 OAHU.JWI-45 metaG | ecosystem: Host-associated > Annelida > Digestive system > Unclassified | place... | reverse complement strand
TAGTGTGTTAGCTTCTTGTATGTTGCTGTTTATCTCTAAGTACATCTTCTTTCACGTTGTCAATCCATCTTTTACTTTGTCTTCTTGTCCCTTCAGTTCTTGTATGTTATTCCCAGATGCTGCTGTTTTGGTCTTTCTCACAGTGCAACACGAACATCACTTTCATATGTCCATCAGACAAATATATGGGTTATTACAGCGTGGTGGCATGGGCAAACATAGTAGTGTTTCTTTTTTGAATGAGAAGTTGCAGTCCAGCTAAGCCTGACTGATATAGAAATTGCTCACTGCACTGTTTTGCGAAGACAAGATACGTGTATTGTTGAACTTATATTCCTTTGTTTCATGAAAATATCGGCTTGAACATGTCCTATTCCATGTCTGTTTCTGCCTTAAATTTCTGGTAGACCATTGTTTTGTTGTATTCTTGTTTGTCGTTTGACATGCTGATTTAAATACCATGGCTTCAAAGACTGATTTGTGAATTTCACTAATGCTTGGTTCACACCAACTGTGCTAATTGCCCCTGGATGCAAAGGTGGAGCATAACTGAGGTTAGAAAATTAGAACTGGTAGTGAGAGCTGTGGGGTCTGGAATTTAGTTTATAGTCTGTCTAAGTTTCGTGCTTTTTCTAGCCAAGGTTAGACTCCTGGTGTCAGAGCAAGCTCTGCATTTCTCTGTCGAAATGTTCATACTTGTGTGAACCCGGTCAGTGTTTCCCTTTGATTTCAGTGCAAGTTTATCGTGTATTGTGGTTGATATAATAATTTTCAGAGTGTGCATAACTTTGTGCTGCATAATATACAGTGGCATCACGTGGGTTAAATTAAAGTTCGGGCCAGCCGGTGGCGGATCCAGGAATTTCGTTTGGGGGGGACATGGCGAGTGCGGAAAAGAGTGGAAGGGGCCAACATTTGAAAAATTTTCTGGGGATCTGACCTTACGATCACTGTTACTGGACATAATGTCCATTATTAGGTCTGCCATCATGGCAGTATGCTGGTCGGATAGGTCGGGCCATCACATCCAAAGGTCGGGCCATGGCCTGACCTGGCCCAATGGACGCGACGCCACTGATAATATATATGTATGTATGTATACACACACTCACACTGTATAATATATAGTGTTACAGTTTATATGGCATGAATTGTTGAAGCATATTTAACACAGATTATTACTGCAGCAAAACATGACGGATGAAAGTATGACACAACATAGCAACTATTTTAACTGCATCTGCAGCTAGCACATATGCTAAGATGTTTCTAATATAAAGAAACTGTGTGCTGTGGTGAGTGAATGCATAGGGCATAGATATATTAAAATTATCCTAAAGTGTTGCATTTTTGTTTGCCAAAATCATTGTCATTGAGAGTTGAATATAACTGATGAAGTGCTCATCATTAAAGTTTCAAAGTGCATCATTTATTGTTTTTGTGTTGCAAAAACATTTTGTCATGTATGACAGACACGTGCTGTGTATCTCTTTTTTGTGTTACAGGATATAATTCCTGTTTTTATATAACATTAAGCCTTTACTCACGCGCTCACTATATAGCTTCACAATCACAATTAGTGACTGCAGTTGTGACGGGATGTGATTGTAAGCTTAGTCTCTTCTGATTGGACAGTCGGGACAATTTTAACTCTTGCAAGCACCGCCCACACATTGGAGCCTAACGTTGTCTAGTCACAGCAGTAAGACTTACAAATTGAATGTTAACTGCTGTTAATTTAGATGAATTTATTAATGACCTGAAGTGATTCATTGCAGAGTCACATACATGTAATATGTTGCAATATTCCCTTTCAGCTGATTTCTGCAACTGCAGTATTATGAACAAGAGGCCAAAATACTTAGGTGAAGGCTGCATCGAATGCATCGTTCCTGGGATATCTAGGAGGTCGCCGAAGTCAAGTAGGTCACGTGACCCTGCTTCCGCCCTCCTGTGACCTAGTTTTACATAGTTTTTATTGGGACCCCCTGCCCTGCATATGCACGCAAAATTTCAAGTGTAGCTTTTGCCGTTCAGGAGATGAGGGGTCTCAAAATAACAAGAAGCCAAAGTAATTTGGCAAAGGCTGCATGGAATGCACTGCACGCACAGGACGCTGTAGCTGCCGTTCCTGAGATATGTAGGCGGTCGCAGAATATAAAAGTAGGTCCCTAACCCATTATGACCTAGTTTTGCATATTTTTTGTTAGGGCCCCTACCCTCTGTACCCGCACAACATTTCAAGTCTAACTGGAGATACGAGGGTGGTCCGAAAATTTAAGTGAGCCACGTGACCCCTCCCGACCCCCTATAACCCACTTTTGCATAGTTTTCGATAGGGCCCATCGCCCTCTATATGCGTGCAAAATTTCAAGTCTCAGCTTCAGCCATTCCGGAGATACGAGGGGGCTCCCAAAATTTAAAAGTAGGTCTGCCCCGTCTGTGGGTGGATAAGGACTCTGGTGTATTACACAATATCCCAATGGCCCCCAAGAGTGTTCACCCCCAAACAGCATCTTGATCCGTTCAGCCGTATTTGCACAGTAAAGCCGAGATGAGCCACGTGACAGACTGGCGGACAGACACCGTGCACATCGGTAACAATAGCATGCATCTCATGCATTCGATGCAGCCTAAAAATGAAACTTTGCCTCGTTTTTACTGAAAAACGATAAAAAAAATAATGATGAAGTTTATTTGCCACAAAGGCAGTACCAAATACAGTATGGCATACAATATATCTCCTTCCCAGACCCCTCCCCCACTGAGTGACCCTCTACCCCGCTCGGCGTTCCCGTTCCTTTTCGTTTACGACTCGAACACTGAGCAATACTGTAGTAATGATGCATTAACGTGGTATGTTGACAGCTGACTTCGTAACAAGAGATGAAAAAGATTTATTGAGAGTGTCGGCCTTCTTGACACTCTCCTCTCTATACTAATTAATCGCCAGTTCATTGGTGTTTTACTTTCGGAGTGACTGCGTACATGGCAGCCCGGCGACGTCAAGCATCGTTCTTATGTGTGAATCCAAAACCGGATCGAGCAGACTTGAACGCACCCCTCTCATCGCGTGGCAAAAATCTGTTAATCATATCTGGCTAACTGGGCGTGGCTCGTAAGTGGTTATTAGATCATGGCGTAAGTTTCTGAATTTTTAACGTCCTTTTCCTTCACCGTGGTTTAATATGATTGTGATGAGTTGAACATTTTAGGTAGGACTTTAACACTAATTAACATTCGTAATTTCGTTGTTTCGTTAGTAAAGTGGTGAATTATGTCGTATTATTTGTATACGGTGTGACTAAAATACGCTGGGACTGTTAATTGCCATACTAATCGGCCCGAGCTCTGTACTAAGTGAGACCGAGACGCTCTGATGTAGCTCCAGAGACGCCGCAGATGTTAGGACAGTAGGACACCAGGATGCTGCTGCAACCAGTGCTGGCATTATAGCAAAGCTTTAAGTCGGCCTTCATCGTAACATGGAAATGTATTTATGTGCCCTTTGCATTGAAAAAGAGATTATTGCCTCAGTAGTGCATGTGGCCGGTGCCTGGATGTCTGCTGCCCGCCAGTATTTGACAACTTTGATGGACGACGGTCTCAGTACAGAGCTCAGTCCCCTTAGTACGGCAATTAACTGTTCCGGCATATTTTAGTCAGACCGTTCGTATAACCACAGACCTGAGTGAATCTGTTCTATGTAACTCGGGGCTGCAGAGGAGGAAGCCATACTCAAAAAACACGGCTGCCGCTAGTTTCTGTGATCATATTTTTAAATATAATCAGTAAAGTACATTAATTTACTGCTACATGGTGAACTGTTCTGTTTTTGTAGATGCCTGCCAGTGGCAACAGATCTAATGGAAAGGAATTGAACATGTTTTGTAGTTTGTTTTTTGCGAACTCATCAGTTATGAGCATTTGCTAGTGAAAATGGGAAGTACTTTGGCTCGGTTAGAAGGTGACGTGCACGTGGCTGTGCTTGGCCTGGATTCTGCGGGAAAGTCAACCGTACTCTACAGACTGAAGTTTGACGACTACATATCAACTGTCCCCACTATTGGATTTAACTGTGAACGTGTTCGTGGGACAGTCGGAAACTCGCGTGGTATCACATTTGTTATGTGGGATGTTGGCGGGCAAGATCGTGTGCGACCGCTGTGGCGAGCGTACACCCGCTCGGCTGATGGGATCATATTTGTTGTTGACAGTGCCAATTTGGAGCGGTTAGACGAGGCACGGCTAGAGCTGTCGCGGACAGCAAGGACTCAGGAAGCTGCTGGCATACCAATTTTAGTCATTGCAAATAAGCAAGATCTGCTCCGTGCACTGAGCCCTGGTGAAATCGAACGAGCCATGGGTTTAACAGAACTGAGTGTAGGTGGATGTAGGTTATGCAGCGTTGCTCCAGCATGTGCTGTCACTGGTGAAGGACTTGACGTTGCGCTTGCACAACTCTACAACATGATTATTCAGCATCGTAAAAGTGTCAAACAGAATGCCAAGAAGAGACATTGATAGTAGTGCCAAATATTGGATTTCTTTCTTGTGTGCAAGCGGGCATATTTTGCCTGTTGCTTGTTCTGTTTTCATTCCTGTTATATGTCTGAATTGTTTGTCGTTGTGTTTTGCTGAAGAGATTTCACTTGAGAATGGTGATCACGTCATTGATGTGAAAGCCAAAAGCACTGATTATTTTTATGACACATTGGCAGTATTCATTTGTTGCTGTTTCAGAAATGTTTTTGCACCTTGTTCTGCACATGTTGTGCAGTTTACGTGTCGTGAACTCAAGACGTGGTTTGGTTTTTTCTTCAATAACAGTCAAACAACTATTGAGCACAGTTGTATGTTGTGCCTACATCCGTCTGAGTTTGTAATATCTACTATTGTAGATTTGGTCTTTTAGTTACTGTTGTGCACGCTGCACAGTAATAATCATTGTCTCACTATTCTTGTTATGCAGCTGTGAAGTGCTATTAATATGTTATCATAGGGCTGCAAGACAATCATGGTAAAAATTTGGCAAATCACGGTAAAATCACGGCGTTCAAAGTCATGTTTACTGCCTTCAGAGTCACCATCTGAATGCACTATAAATGCAAAGCAGTAAACTAGTACAAAACAGAGTCATATGGCTAGCACCAGAAACTCAAAATGTCAAGAAACTAAGAAAAAAGACATCAGGTACCCAGTGACTTATCTGATCTAGTCCCTAGCATTGAATGCTACCATTACTTGGAGAGCCAAGTTACTGTCACCGAAAGTCTGCTGCTGTGGAGCATTAACTGCAGTATATTGGCTAACGCTGCATTCGGCATCAAGAGAATTACTTGACACAAACAAGTAACAAATAGCGAGATCTTACACATATTGCTGATGCTGTTGATGTCACTTCCGCATGCGTGCTGCAAGTAAGTAGGCAAAATTAATTGAGACAGGCACATGAACCATTCATGCCCATAAAGGGAAAGCATTTTAAAAATTTACACACAGCCATTTTTAAATAGGGACATTGTGCATAGTTCAGCGATAATCACAGCCATGACACAAAATCACGGTGATGGCACAAAATCATGTCATACGGCGAACATCACGGTATTCACGGCAATTGTGAATCTGTGATTTTCTTGCAGCCCTAAGTGTCGGGTTTTCAATGCTGCTGAGTTGATTGTTATAACAGTGCGCTTAGTTACTGGTAGTATGTATGTGATAAATGCTAAATACTAGATGTCGAAGTATCGTGTATGGAATGCAATTTGATGTAGCTAATGCAGCAGTCGGTACGTTAAGTGTGATTATTTTTATCCACATTGCAGTCACAAATTTAATCCAGTACATGTGTGTTAGTGGCCTTCAGCTAATACAATGAAAATTATTATATTTTATTTTTATCGGAGTGTTAGCAGTTGATAATGCAGTATGTGAAAGATTGTATAGGTCAGCATATCGACAGACTGGGATAATTAGGATAGTTTTACTGAAGTGTTCTCACTGCCGTACAAGTTTTTGTATGGCTGTGTACTATATGAGAATTTGACAGTACTATATAAGCAGTTCAAACTGTGCATTTTGTATGTATGTAGCGTGTTAGTTCTGATATTATTATTATATTTGTATTTTGTATGTATCTTATTTCATACATTATGTCTGCTATCAGTTTTGTTTTGCATGCATCTCATAGTCAATGAGAGTTTTTTTCACAGCTGTGCATATCATATCACGCGAGCATATTTGCTTATCTTTGAACTAAGATCAGCATTTGTGTGTCAAGTATTCATGAGATTAAGTCATTTTCTGTGTACCTGGTGGGTTATAATCGCAGGAGCTTTGGGTTCCGGGGGTTTAGAATAGACCCACTCCGCTTCCTGGTTAGATGTCATAAAAGGCGACTAAACCAGGCACCCCTCAACCTCCGTGCATGGCCTCGTCTGATTACTGATGATGGTCTTGAGTAGAGGTACTGTTGACACAGCTGCTCTAGTTACTATACTACTGTGCAGTACTCTTGTTGCATGATGTTCTAGGCAGCTTATAGGTCCAGCAGATTGGGTTTTGTCACACTGGGACCCATATGCTGTGATTAGCCTAGTGGCGGTTGCCTACAGTTCATATTGTAACATGCTGGAGTGGTTCTGATGGGATTTAAGCTTATCTCGGTGGCCAACTGGCTTCCTTCAGTGCTTTGATGCTGTTGGTTGGGTCATCTGCACTGTAAAAATTATCCCCAAAATGACCTATAAAGTGTCGAGTGGGATGTTAAGCCTTCACACACTCACTCACTTCATTTGTGGGTTGCCACGTTGATACTACTCGTACTGATTTCACTTTTATATCAGCAGACTGTATTTAACATGGGGTTCTCTTGCTGGTCACATGGTGTTGTGTAAACCACCTCTGAAGTTACTGAATTATGATAGGATAGAATGACTGTGTGTTATACTGGTAATTACCACCCGTAACTGTACATTCGGTCAGGTGTGTCTGCCTGTTCACGCTGTAACTTTTGAAATGCCTAAAACATTGTTTTTAGTATAAGATATTTTGTCAGACTTGAGGTCAGGAGCAATAAAAAGCAGCACTGAATGAAAGGGAATCGTGACTATTGTTTATTGTATTATAATTTGTTGTGCTGTGCTGGATGGGTGACCATCTTTGGCTGGGTAAACAATCTAGGTTTGTAACCAGCCAACTAGGTCAACGCAGCTTTCGACTCTCCATTGGATGGTAAGATGAGTGCTAGTGGTGATCGCATCCACTACTAGGCATCTCCTGCAGCTTAGTAGGCCCTGTGTCTAGGACTGTCAGTGTTTTGAATGTACAAGTCATGAATACTGGCTTAATAGAGTGAATAACCCACATTGGCTCAAAGGTCAAAAAATAGGGATGAGCTCGTACCCTGTGGTCTCTGAAGGCCATGGGACTTTTCTTCTTCTGTGCCACTGACAGGTTTCTAGTTCATTTCTTTCTTGCCTGCCGTGTTGAAGCATGGGGTTAAAGCATTACCATCACTGGCATGTACTGTGTGGTGGCATGTTTGTAGGAATTTTGTAGTTGCATGCCAAGTAACATGTGGTATCTTGAATACTGTCTGTGTGAAGTATTTGGGTAACGAGTGATACTCAGATGGTGTACACTTGTTTGAAATGAGTTAGTTTTGCATTTATTTACAGTTGTCAACATTTTCTATTGCATACAAACCATAGGAAAAGGACAGAGAGCTAAAATTCACAAAAAGATGTCTGTTGTCCAAACTGCTATTATAGACTGCCGGTCTGTAATCTATTGCATTAGGTTACAGCATATTGGATTAACAAAGTTATGAAATAAATTTTCAATTTGCTAGTGAAATGCAGGCTTTGTTTTAACAGTTTTACGATGGAGTGAGCATAGATGCTATTGTATAATATCAAAACATTTGGCAGAAAAATTCCATGCAAATTATTTTCCTTGTATCTTTTAGGGGAGGGGTCTGTAAAGAGTATTCTTCTAAGTTTATGTCCTTTGGCAAATGTTGATAACTGTCACTGACCGTGTTATGATGTATTTGTATTTTTCAGAACATTCTGTTTATTCATACGTGCATTTAGCATTATTAGTTTTGTAAGTAATGGTTTGTAGTTGTTTGTTTACCGTTTATTACTGAAGCAGTTTGTGTTTGCCATGTGTGGACATGTTGATCAGGCATAGCCGGGATGCCTAGGCTTCAATCCCAGAAAAAAAACATTATTTTTTCATTTGAAGCTTGTTTGTGTGCCAATGCCCAATGCCCATCCGGTGTTGTTGTCATCTTTAAAAGTTAGGCCTATACAAATAACCTTATATACTATGACTTGACTAGCCCCCACCCCAGTTAGGCCGTTGTTAGTTTTACTTGGTTATGTTTGGGCGCCGTGTTGGTCTAGGGCTCTAGGACTGCATGCACTAGGTTTCCTGGCTGAATGTCATAAAAAAAACAACTCGACCAGAGCTCTGTAGCATGCCATTAGTTGTCCATAGTTCACCTAGGGCCACTGGCCAGATACTTGGGTTAAGTTTAATGAGTTTCTGGTGCATCTGTCATTCTGAGACTCAGTTTCAGTTGTCAGTACCAGTGCGGTTGGTTGTCTGGAAGGACTCGTCACGAAATGACCTGCTGTGTGTCGAGTGGGATGTAAAACCCGAATTACTCATACCGATAACCCATTATGTTTGAGATTTCACACAGTAATTTCTGGCTATCTTGTGCATGTTGAACTGTGAATCGTTGTTTGATTGTGCCTTGAAACCTTCGTGCGAAGTTGATCGTTTCCGAGTACGATTTGCTCAGAACTGTGGCTTGCAGTGTTATTGTTGCAAGTACGAACAAAGAATATTTGATTCAAGCAAGAAAAGATCGGCAGTTTGTTCATGATAATGAAAATGACTATGATCAGAATGTTCAGAACATGTTTCTTGTTTGTGAGGACGAGAGCTGATAGTAATTAAAATCGCTTCTTGTTGATGGACTTAAATAACGCTGCTGAACAGTTCCTCCGTCTGCTATTATACTGGTTTATTTGTTGCCTTTGTACGTTGGCTGCGTCTCTTGTGTGTTTAGTCATGCTGGACGTTAGACTACGTGCTAAACTGTTTCATCTGCAGTAGATGGTACAGTCATTTGTTGGAAATGTTTGAGCATTTCTTACTGTTGGTATTAGTATTCGTTTGGTTCAGTTTGTTTCGTTTTGTGTACATTAAGATGCTTCTGTTAGTCGGGTTATTTGTAGATGGATCTGTGCCATTTAATGTTACTTGTATCAAACAATGTGGGACATTTTTTCGACGATGCTGTTCCCCCGTGTGGGCTCCAGGGTTGTAAGAATAGACCGACTGTTTCCTGGCCGGATGTCGGGATGTCGTAAGAGGCGACTAAACCGGGGCCCCCTCAACCTCCGCAGCCTCGTCTAATTAGCGTTGATGGTCTGGAGTAAGGAAGGAATATTAACAGAGCTGCTCTTGTTACTATAGTATTGTGCAACATTTAGCTGTTCCACGATGTTCTAGGCAGCTTGCAGATCCAGCAGGTTGGGTTTTTGTTACACTGGGACCTTTATGCTTTGCTTAGCCTAGAGGCGGTTGTAACATGGTTGAGTGGTTCTGGTGAGATTGAGGCCTATCTCAGTGGCCAACTGGCTGCCTTTAGTGCTGTCGGTTGGGTCACCTGGCCTGTAAAAATCGTCCTTGAAATGTGTCGAGTGGGACGTTAAGCCTCTACTCACACACACTCACTAGATGGCACTGTTTGCAGAGGCGTATTTAGGGGGTGCTGGGAGTCTGTGGACCTCCGAGGATTGTAAAGTGAGACACGTTACACTCCAAGGATTGACTGAAATCAATAATTACGCTAGACTTTTTGTTGGTAATAGCACCAGTGACAGTCCGGTTGCGACTGAGCTATAGTTCACAGCAGTGAGGTCAGAGACGCCGGATAAAACTCATTAAATGCGAGTTCGAAGAGATGAGTCTTGAGACGCAGCGATAATTCGTGCAGGGATAAAGCAGGCTGGAAAGTTATTGACAGAGATTAAAAGACTTAACTCTTTTATTGCCGAGGAAGGAACCTACGCTTTAGATCAGCAGTTGGAGTGTTAATGGACCCATTGCGATCATGCAGCGGTCAAAAGCCGTTCGACGCAAGGAGCCTTTTAGCTTCATCTTTATTTCACAAACGACAGACGCAGCTGCGCTAAAAAAAATAAACAAGATGTTCGGCAAAAGGCACAAGTGCTGTATCTGCCCGTGCTCTCCAGTGACTGGCTGAACCCAGGATTACTGTATAGTAGACTATCCAGTCTTGCCTTAGAAAAAAATCATTCATGTTGATATCATACTTGACGTACAGCCATTGGGTGTACGTTTTTAAAAATAATTATTCAATACTATATCATAGAACGATTGTACACTCTACTGCTGATAACTGGCGAGGATAAAGAAAGCTTTTGAAATGAATCAAGATGTGTTTGCGTCAATGTCGACGTAAAGTTACAGGGTGGGCCACATTAAACGGGGCCACTCTTTTCAATAGCTTGTAACTCTACATGTACTGATCAGATCTGAACCACTCTTGGCAGACTTCAACATCATTTCGTTTTTAACCAACATCTGTCATTTTTAGCTATTAATTTAAGAAAGTGCCGCGGCGCCATTTAGCGAATGAAAATGACCATGAAAACATTCTCTGCCCTTATTAAACCGTACAAAAAACAAACGAACGTTCTTACTTACTTGAATTTGTGACACCAGTAATGGTAGTAATTAACTACCTCACAATGATGTCAGTCATTATTGTTATTTGTTAAATTAACTGTGATTTTTTTACTTTTTAGAGCTTTGATCAACATAACGAAAGACGATGGCCGATCGTTATTTATTACCATGCCTTTCATTCACCAGATGGCGCCACTTTATTTTGCATAATTAATGTATGCAGATT
>Ga0126335_1002556_pt1 | contig 10964 bp, 12 predicted proteins | sample OlaspJWI45metaG_FD_108409 | JGI IMG/M metagenome (GOLD analysis project Ga0126335, IMG submission 108409) | Marine gutless worms symbiont microbial communities from Oahu, Hawaii - Olavius sp. 1 OAHU.JWI-45 metaG | ecosystem: Host-associated > Annelida > Digestive system > Unclassified | place... | reverse complement strand
CTCTCCCCTCCCCTCCCCTTTTAACGGGGGTCTGGGGGTATAACCCCCGGAGAAAAATTTTGAAGTTAAAGGTGCTCATAGGTGAGTTTTAGAGCATTTTGGGCCTCTATTTTAACAAAAAATTCTTTTTGCCCGGCCATTGGGGGGGGGCCTGGGCCCCCCCTTGTCTACGCCAGTGGTTGTAAGTTTCATTAAAACTGACAACAAGCCACATTGAATAATTATGGTTTAGGAGAACAGTACACGATATGTATGTCACATTGTGATTGTGTGATGCAGATACACTATGAAAGTCGAAATGAAGTCGATAGAGAGATTCATGCTGCTGCCTGGCATGGGGCAGCCAGCACGGTTTGCTCAAAATGGCGAGTTGTTTGCTCGCTTGGTACTCGACAAGCAAGTTTGTGAGGACACGACCGAGGGACGTCTTGTCTTGTTTAACGTTAACACCGTCATCCTTCTGCCCGTCTCGAATGATTACAACAACCAGCCACCTGTGGTCAGTTTCAGCTATTTTTAGCACATGTGGGATTGTTAGTCACTATTCACAGCCCTCATTTTTTTGTTGAGTTTTTTGATTATTAAAAAAATCAACTAATGTTTGTTAGATACTGTTAAGAAAATGGTGTTGGGGCCAGAGCTGATTCTGATCTGTGTGGGGCAAAGAGGCTTATTGGAAGAAGTTGAGCAGTAGGCTGCTAAATTGCCAGTCTTTGGCCATTGACAATTTGTCCAGTGTTATTACAGCAAAGTGAAATGGCTGGAAGTTAATTGTATTACGTCATTGTGCCACACCCAAGCTCGGTCAGTTTCAAGATTGTTGGAAATCAGATGACATAAAATAGTTGAACAGACTGCCGTTTTAACTGATATGGTATATCTTGCCTTGCAGCCACTGGTTACCATACAGGTGCATTAAATGCATGAGATGCAGGCTGTTGCTGTAGATGCTCCTGTCAATCAGTCTGTCTGTCTGTCTTCACTCGGCTTTGATGTGCAAAAAACGGTTGAACAGATCGGTGTCCTGTTTGGGATGAAGATTCATGGGGGCCAAAGGAACATTGTATTAGACGGGGGTCCCGATCCCCTCCCACATTGAGGTAGAGGGGAAGTGCATTCGATGCAGACTTTGCCAAATTACTTTGACCAACCATCCGTGGTGAATGTGATGAATACTAGCTGGCCAGCCACAATGTGGGGGCCAGCTATAGTAATGGTCCCCACTTGTCAGTCTGTTCGTTTGTCAGTCTGTCACATTCAAATATCTCCGGAACTAAGCGTGATAGATGTATGGTTACTAGGAAACTCATATAGGAATCCGGGTTTCCCAATTCAGAATTTGCCATCAGATTCAAGATCGGAAGTACTGTTCCGGGTGTTTCCTTGTTGGCACTTTGCCCATTCAGACAGAAATGGGCAGTTGTCCTAGTGAATGGATCAGTGGGAACAGTCACAGTCTAGACACTCGACCGGGTGTACATCATGTGCGTCGTCATATGCACAGCTTCACTGAAAGAAAAGGAGACCATAACCACATTGGGCACTGTGGCGGGCCAGCTATCGTCACATCCCATAACAGACGATACTTTGTCTTAAGCACAATGGTGGATGATGATGGTTGTCATTGTGATTGTAGATGTGATATTTGTGATGCAGGCATATGAAGCACTTGTAGAAGAGAAAGGCAAAAACGCCATCTATCTTCGCTTGTCAAGTTGCTGTGTGTCCCATCTTCGACTGAAAGATGGCGATCGTATGACGTGCATGGTAATTCTGTGATTTTAATATTTGCTTCTTCGGATTATAGTATAATCTGTGTTATGCCCATTTATTCTGCTTGTTACATTATTTTTATGTATTATTTCAGAATAGCAAAGCATTTTCTCTTGTGCAATTTTTGCATATTTGTATTTTGTAGTTCATTGTCCTTAATTGATTTTTTCTCTTCGAAGTTGAAGAATAATGTAAAGTTTTGTGGCAATCTGACAGGTGCAGTTTAGCTTGAATCGAATCCCACACTGCGAGTTACATCAGGCAGTTGACAGAATGACAGACCTGTCCTTACTGTTTCCACAGTTTTCATCTGATCCTCTACCAAACACAGTTCAGTCTTGTCTTGACAAGGCCAGGTGAGTTGCAGTTCTTTTATGATGACGAAGATATTATAGAAATTATCACAATATTTAATTTGTGTTATTTTTGGATGTTTCGGCAAAATGTTATTTCAGCATTATTTAGATGATATTTTAGTTTGTGATTGCCTGAAAAGAAAAAGAAAACTATGGAAGAAAAAATGTAATAAGTAACAAAAAACAATAAACTAATTTCATGGCAATATTTCTAGCACAGTCCAAAGAAATCACTGTATGGGCCTTGTTAGCCTTCATCTATTAATTTTTTTAAACTTACAGTTAGTGAACTGATGCACCTTAGATGGGCTGCACAGTTCTGGGAATTTGTTAAGAAGAGTATTTCACGTGTACCTTGTTTTTGTGAATGCTGTAGGTGCTGTTGTTTTCAGTTAGTTGCGCATGTTATTGTGGAGTGATTGCAATTTGCCTTTACATTTTGTTAACAGGCTCATCCTCATTGTTGCTCATGGTCTGCTGTACTGTGCATTCATGTATTGTTCAGCCACATCTGTAGAATGCTTGATGATCGACTGTTAAAGACGCTAATGTTGGAGATGGTGGAAGGCAAAAGACAACCACCACATAGAAGTGGCAGCAACATCCTGATGTGGTTTGGCCAAGTCATCAAAGGAGCAATGACAATGATGGAAGACAGAGACAGATGGAGAACATATGTGGCTAGCTCCTGTGGTCCTTGCTGGCCACAGAAGTACAGGAGAGAGGAGGAGGAATTTGATTGATTGTACATATCCGTGCAGTTGAACTGGCCTAGTTAGCTCAGTTGTTAAGTCACTGAGCTGTGCCTGCTAGCCCAACCAGCTAGCCATTTGCGCAGCCCAGGTTCAGTCCTGGGTCTGGGCAAGTGGTTTGGCTCGGTTCGGCTAGGTTTGACGGGCATGCTATGAGATTAAATTGTCAGGCAGCTATGGAGGATTTGTCTATGTCTGAACGGTCCGTACAGTAGATTAAGCTTGACTCGTGTCGTCGGCTCTTAAGCGCACGTTAATATAGCCAGACTTTCCTTTATTCTTTATGTTGTTTTGCTGTGATAACATACAGAGAGTTTAAAGTTGCAAACAGAAGCCGACTGAACTCACAGCAGACGAAGGCCGTACTGTTAGGCACAGCTGATCTCAGTGTGTCCATTCCTCCTGTACTACTCATGGGTCCGTTTGGAACAGGCAAAACTTTCACATTGGCTCAGACTGCACTTGAAATACTTCAGCAGCCGAGGACACGAATCCTTATCTGTACACACTCCAACAGGTACTAAAGAGTTTGATTTCTCCAATCTCCATATATAACTCTATGTTGTTTGTTTAACGTAACGGAAATTTGCTGTGTATTTGCATATTTTTGTTAAGTTTTGTTCACCAGTCGGACAAAATCAGTGGCCGGATGTGTATGTGGATGTACACTTTTAAATCTCTTGTGTAATTTTTGGGTTTGGGGTTTCCCAGGTGTGGTACTTTTTTGTTTTATGTTGCTTGTTTAGCATAGGCAAGTTTTTCATTGCTGTCATAGTAGATGGTGGCAGTCAGGTGTTTAGCATTTGTACTTAGGCTTGAGGCCTTTTGTATTCAATATGATTTGAACGTATTACTTATTGTCTCTTTACCGTAACCAAGCAGATTTGTTAACAGTAATTTGCTGAAATGAAATATATGTTGAAAAGAACCTTTACTGTTATGTCTGCTTATGGTTAGAAGTGTATGGTATCGACATCTACAAATGTAGTGTTTAGGTGACTAATTTTAGTAAGAGAGTCATCTTCTAGCAGTATCTAGCGGCATTATTCCTGGTGTGGTATTACAGTGCAGCCGACCTGTACATAAAAGACTATGTGGATCCATACATATCCGAGACTGAACACTGTGAAGCAATTCCTCTGCGAGTTGTGTACCGATATCGATGGACTCAGTCAATCCATCCCACCGTGTTGAAGTACTGCCTACTCAACACCGACCCTTTGGTGCCCGGCAGCTTCCGAGTTCCGACGCTCAGTGATATCGAGAAGTTCCGACTTGTTGTAGCCACACTCAGTACATCCAGACAACTGTTTGATATCGGCATTGATAAAGGTGAGTTTGTTTTGTGCTAGCGGCTGTTATTTCTTAGTGGGTTTGAAGTATTATTATTGTTATCATAAGTGCATTAGTTATCATTATTATTAGTATATGTATTATGAAAAATATTCTGATTAGAGTGACACTTGTCAAAGGAATACTGCAGGGGATATCACATCAGTCGTTATGTTGTACCAGTGTATAAGTGTTATTGAGCATTTTACACCTCTACCAGTCTACCACCTTCATAAGCACCAAAAACATTATGTTTTTGAGCGTGTGAACTGCCTGTCCATATTTCTGTCTCTTTATGTCATTGCTCCAACTGTTTCGGCTGCGTCAGTGTTGACAGTAAATTTGCACCAACCAGTCACATTCAACTTTTTTTCTTGCAGTTTTTTGATGCAGTCAAAAATCAACAATTCAGTGGGCGATGGAGGCATATGCATCGACAGCTTGCCATCGAGTTTTTTTGTAGTTGCTGTTTAAAGTCATCTGTTGTATGAGGATATTTTTGTAATATCAGCCATGAGACTGTGTATGCTAATAGTGATTGTAAGATGTGGTGGTGTATGTTGTCAGGTTTCTTTACTCACATTCTGATAGACGAAGCTGCCCAGGCAACAGAATGTGAGTGTCTGCTTGCATTGAATTTAGCCTCGGAAACAACTCGTGTTATACTGGCAGGTGATCATATGCAGGTCTGTATATGTCCAGGCTTTGTTCTTGCATTCTCTCTATAGAGTAATGAGCGAGTAGGATCGACTTCATTGCGGAATCACATATCTTTCCAATAGCTCTGTTTTATCCCACCGATCTGTTTTACAATTGTCTGGCCTATAGACTATTATCGTAATTGTTTGGCTGATAATTGGAGGGAAAATTGGCAGAACTGTTGTGTGCTTTGTTGTGTACTGTAGTCATGCACACGATCTGTTGGTTTCAGTTTTTTGTTTTTTCCTTATCTAGGGTGAGTCAGATTGTCGTGTGTTTTTTTCTGATTTTTGTGTGTTGTCTTATGGTTCTTGTGTCGAGTGGGAGGTTAAGCCTTTACTCACTCACCCACTCCCTCGTGATACTGAATTTGGTGTCAGAACTGGTGCAGTTGTGTTTGATGGCATGCATGTACTCACTGTTTTGATTGTCTATGTTTATGGGACTGTAAGCCAGTTGTTGTTGTCGTTGTTTGCTTACAGATGAACCCAGAAGTCTACTCAGAGTTTGCTCGCAGTCTTGGTCTGAACAGGTCACTACTGGAGCGTCTGTACGACAGCTACACGTCCCTGCACAACTCAGAGCTGGCCAAACTGTGTACAGTGAGGCTGTGTGAGAACTACCGGTCACACAAAGCTATCATTGATCTGACGTCGGAGCTGTTTTACGCTGGCGGTCTGAATGCTGCCAGTATGCAGCCACAACATGCAAACTTTTATCCATTGAGCTTCTTTACAGCTCGTGGTGATGATGAGCAGCACGTCAACAGTACTGCATTCTACAACAATGCTGAGGTAGAACGTTGTTACTTGGAGACTGAGAACATGGCACTCTGTTACTTTTGTTATGTTTTGATTTAAAAGACATTTTACGTATTTAGCATGTAGATAGATGCATGATAAGACAGTATGTGCTCTGGGACTGTGGATATGTTGATCAATTGTGTTGATGTGATTTGATAAAGCAGATATTTTAAAATAATATTCTGAATAATAATGATACTTTGTAAGGTGCACATATAATTGAAAATAATTGGAATATGAGGCACGGGTAGTCACCGGATACAGAGCAGGCAATTGTCAAACTCTGTTGACCTTGGTAAATGATTGGATGGATTTATTATATGTTGTAGCAAAAGTCTGGTTTTTAGCTGCTACATGTAGTGGGGCTTCTTATCAGAGAGCAGTGTATATTGTGTGCAGTTAGCAAGTCCATGCATGAGTTCACAGGTGGTTGTGCTGGTGTGCAGGTCTTTGAAGTTGTTGACAGACTGTGTGAACTGTATGCCAAGTGGCCGAAATGCTGGGGTGAATTCAACGCAAACAGTATCGGAGTTGTGACACCATACTACGACCAGGTATTGACTGTTAGCAGGGTTGTTACTGGCAAAAACTATTGCATAATAGCAATAGCGGTAACTGGTGCAAGAAAGCATTGCAGTAATTGCAAAAGCAGTATTTTTCAGTATTGCAATATCTTTGTGCACTTCTTTAGGTTCATCTGCACAATTAAATGCAGTGTTTGATCATTCAGTTTTTCGCATCTCACCACAAAAATTACATGATTGCAGTTGCAATCAGTTTTGCAGTTAACTGCAGAATTTACATACATACACATACATAAGAAATTTTTAAAGTGGCCTAAGCAAAAACCTCAAGGACCAGTAAAAAAAAAAGTGTAGTCATGGAAATGATACAGAAAGCAAAAAAGTTTTCAATTTCCGGCAGAATGTTGTCAGTGAGACAAAGGCAGTCATCATTTCACATGATGTGAAAAGATGATAATTTCAAAGTGCTCTGCTGACAGCTGCAGATTACAGTGGCGAGAATACTATACCACCTAGTGAGAACAACTCTTCCACTGAACACTGGCATGTAGGCCTGTATTCAGCAGTGTATGCATGCTTGATGTGTGAATAGGAATCCAGTGATCCAAGGTCAGAGAGACAGTAAGCAAGATATTTAGTTCACTTTAGTGATCTCATCACAGCAGAGCTCGGTAGAACTCTAGCTGTTGAAAATCACTGCTATTCTCCATCCTCTGCTTTCTTGCAACTTGAGTGCTGTAGAAGACATTGCTGTTATTTTCAGTGTCAGCTAAGTGAGCCTGTGAAACTTCTGTCACATCAGTGGATGAGTTGTTTTTGAAAGACCCAAAACTCAAAATACATGTTGCCAGATTATGTAATGTTCTCTGAAGACAGACGGTAAGGCTACTTGAGGCCTAAAAGTACTGCTTCTAAGTATTGCAATATATTGGCATCTGTTGCAATACTGCTTGCAATACTAACAAGAGGCCAAAGGCATTTGGCAAAGGCTGTACTGAATGACCTCATGCACACGGCGCACGGTGTACACTGCACGCACTGCTGCTGATTTAAGCTGCATGACAGACGGACACCGTGAACACTGATGCAATCTAAAAAGTATTGCAATAATTGCAGTACTGCAATACTAACAACCCTGACTGTTAGTTAGTGCATATCACTGGTAGTGGTTTGGTGAAGTGGTAGCACATTGTTCTTGATCAACACAGTTATCCTACATTTGGCCCAGTTAGTACTAGAATGGGTAATGCTCACGAGTTCAAATCGCATTCATGCCCTCTCAGTATTTAATCAGCCACCGGCAGGTTATGTTACAAGAGGTGTGGTCTACCATCTATACCACTGAGTATTTTCTCACTGCTGGCTTAAGACCTTGGAAACGCAGATGAGCACCACACCATAGTCACAGATCTGACTGATGGTGACATTTGGTGCTTTTAGCAGTTTAGAGGCATCTTGAGGTCCCTGGGTTGACAACTTTATACTCGGCTCTAGATCATTGACTGCAGGTCAGAAGAAAGCCCCTGTGTAACAATGGGCTGGCTGTGTTAGTATTTACATGTCTGCTTCATAGTTCGCTGTCTCACTGTCTGATGCTTCTATAATGTACTTATTGTGATTTTTCTGTTAGGTGTTGCGCATTCGTTCAGAACTTCGGAAACGAAAACTGACGTCTGTATGTGTCGAACGTGTTCTGAATGTTCAAGGTAATGTTCTCAGTGCTGTTAACACTGATTTCTGCCAACACAGTGGGTGTATGTAGGACCCAGTTAGGACTGGTGTGGGTGATTATCTGTAGGCAAGTTGGTCGGATCAACGAAGTTAATCAACGTCGAGCCCAGTTAGTTCTTGGATGGGTGACTCTCTTTGGATTGGTAAACTATCTAGGTATGTAACCAGCCAGCTAGATCCACTCAGCATTCCACCCTCCATGTGATGGTAAAATGAGTACTAGTGGGGTTCACATCCACTACTAGAGAAGAAATGGCGTGTTCTACGACATCGTAGGCCCTATGTCTGGGACTGCCAGTGTTCTGGCTCTCTGAGTCATGAATGCTGGCTTAATAGGGTGAATAGCTGCCCATGTCGGCTCAGAGGTCAAAGATAGGGATGGGCTGTTCCCCTATGGTCTCTGAAGGCCGTGGCACTCCTCTTCCTCTTTTTCTTCTGCTTCTTCTTTTTCTTCTTCTAGGTAAATCATAGAGAAAGCTGGATAGCAGATGGATACTTCTAGCTATACTCAGGTATTCACTAACATGTGATCTTGGTGTAAGCTGATCTTTGGCTGAGGCTATCAAAATGGAGATCAGATTCACTCAGTGTCTCTAGGAAGGCTTCACTGTGGTTGCCTTCACTGGTTTGACATCAGTTGTTAACATGCAGACTGTAATATGCAGATGGTAAAACTACTCACTGCTGCAGTGCTTGACAGATTTTTCTGTGCAGACTTTTGTGGAGAAGAAATTTTTTTGTGTATGCATGGGAGCTTATTTGACTTTGCAGCTGTAAATAACTGTTTTCCGTATGCTTTAGAAAATGATAATTTTGAATGACCTCTGAGCCGATTGTTGTTCAGGCAAAGAATTCCGAGTGATATTCCTGAGCACAGTGCGGACCAATCGTACGACATCAAGTGGAGTTGAGAACAGTGAGATGGATTATGGATTTCTGTCAAATATTAAACTGCTGAACACGGCCATCACTCGGGCACAGTCATTGGTCGCAGTCGTTGGTGACCCCGTCGCACTGTGTACTGTCGGTAGCTGTAGGTCTGTAACTGTAGTCATTGGAGAATTTTTTGATAAACTGTACAAATGCTTTGCGTGGCAGAGGACTCAAAGTGGATTTCCATGATTGTCATCATCATTATCAGCCAGCTCAACAACAAAAGCATCACTTATTGATGAGCAAGACTTCTCCATTCTGATCGATTGCTTGCATGGTCAAGTGCCTCACTGAAGGAGAGGTTCAGCTGCGAGAGGTCACTTGGGATGTCTGAAGCCTCGATTGTCGTGGTCTACCAGAGAGGTGTTATCAGCCATCCCTAACAGAGCAGTCAACAAGTGATCATGATTATTGTGACATAATAATGAAATATGTTGACTAAGGTGATGATGAAGCTGACAGTGCTGCGGTGTGTGCAGGGAGTTCTGGTTGCGCTACTTGGAGACGTGCCATCAGAATGGCAGCCTGCATGGTGTGACGTGGTTGCAGCTGCAGCGGCAGCTTGATGGCCTCGAGCTGAAGAGAACCTACGTACTGAACCCACGTGCGCCAGAGTTCGTGCCAAACCGCCTGCGACACATGACACTTACGGGAGCTGCATCAACAGCAGCACTATGGACTGACAATGTTCACCGTCATAATTTCTCAAAACTGCCAGCTCATCATGACAGTACTTATCATCCATTGGCACATGTGCAGCAGCCAGCACCTTACTTGCTTCCATTTCAGTGCTCCACTGAGGTTTGTAACAAGCACTGCATGATGTGCGAAAATCTGTGCCACCATCTAACAGCAACTTTCAGTATCAGATCTGCCAACGGATGTGTCATTCATGCATTGGACTCATTGCCCACAGCAAATCCCACTCGTGATGCTGAGACCCTTCGCATCAATGGCTCAGTCCATGTCTTTGATAAATGCCTAGCTAGTTTCCACCCATGTAATGGTGTGTAGTATTTTTGCTGGCATCTGTCTGTATGTCATACGATACTTTTCAAAATCCTTGACCTAATGAGTTCATTTTTTCATATATATCCAGGTCAAGGTTGGGTCAAGGTCAAAGTCACATGAGTACAAAATAGCATGCATGTCACACAAAATTGGTTTGCTTTAGGTTCAGTAAAGTGCCAGTATGTAAAAAAACTACCAGTGATTGTTTATATTTACTGCCAGTTTAGTGAATGTTTTATTTTGTGTTTGCTGTTGTAGATGCCACTGCATTATTCTGTGCCAGTTCAAACGATGCATCCACCTGTTGCTGCCAGATACCACTACTGTAATGTACCTCCATGTTCACATGTTCCACTTGTCAACAACATTGGCCATTGTCCGTCAGATGTTCCAGTTCCAGTTCCACCAATGCCACCTCTAATGCCTGCTGACCATGTGAACAGCCTACAGTCTGTTCCTGCAAATATGCAGTATACGTTTTATGGTCAGCCAGTACCCAGATACCAGTTGCCTTTACCATTAAGGCCACAGTTAATGCAGGCCCAACAGCAGTTGTTTCAGCAGCAGTTTATGTACCAGTTGGCTGGTGCTACAGCAGCTGGCAACAATCTGGTACAGCCAATTGCTGTTGCTCATATGCAGTCAGTAGTTCCTCCACAGTGTATTCCAGGATATGGCACAGTTCCAGTCCCGGCAGTGAATCCATTTCTTCAACAGCCATTGGTTCAGGCTAGACTGCCTGATGAACAGGTGAAACCTCAAAGACAAGTCAAGGTCGAAGCTGTTCCTGAAGAACAGTTTATTGCAGTTTGTGCTGCACCAACACAGATCATGATTTCGAAAGCACAAACTTATAGTAGCCTAAAACATCAAGTACAAGTGAAGGTCACAGATGATTTTACTGCACCCTGTTTATCGGCACCAGTGTGCACAAAGCCAAGTCTGTTGCCTAGTACTAATGTAAAGTGTACTTCAGCAGCATTGGCACAACAGATGCACAGTGTCACAGTTTCTGCAGATACTAATCCACAGCAATCCATCTGCAGTGAT
>Ga0126335_1002555_pt1 | contig 10965 bp, 1 predicted proteins | sample OlaspJWI45metaG_FD_108409 | JGI IMG/M metagenome (GOLD analysis project Ga0126335, IMG submission 108409) | Marine gutless worms symbiont microbial communities from Oahu, Hawaii - Olavius sp. 1 OAHU.JWI-45 metaG | ecosystem: Host-associated > Annelida > Digestive system > Unclassified | place... | reverse complement strand
AGTTTTGAGACGAGTGGAGATTAAAGGTCCCAATAGAAGTTGGTTATATAGACGATTTTATGCTAGTAATAGCAATCTAACCTCAGAAAAGCATATCCATGGTATTATTAATTAAGAAATTTATGGGGGAAGCCCCCTCCCCCTTACTTTAATGACAAAAATGCAAGAAAATGCCAAGCAAACATCATCATAAACAAACCGAATAACTGGACTGTAGTCATTCACGATAAAGTAGTTCATTATGTACTGTCACCAATTTACGCAATAGTGAGAAGGTAGAAAACCAGAAATACGTCACCTTGCCTTACATAAACATGTTAGCGGTACTGTCGTCTGGATGGAATTCAATTACCTCATCAGACGATGAAAGAACGAAGCCGAGATCGAACATTGTCATTGATGCATCAGTCGAAGCGGCATCGGCAGAAATGATCGAATGACTGCCGGCTACACCAGCACGAACAGTCGACTCCTCTGCATCAGATGGTAGTTCGCTGTTGTGGCTTGAAAGCCTTGATATTTCACATTAATATAATAAATTGTCAATAAATCTCAGATGAGAAAGTGACGGGTTCAATTCGTAGTTGAATCGAATGTCAATGCCATTTACCATCACTAGAATGAATGTGTACTTAGAAAGTAGTTCTTTCGGGTAGAGCTGCAATAGCACTATCTGTCAAGGCACGTCCGCTAAAGTACACAGTAGGCCAGATCTCTTGCTGAAAAGGAATAGTGTCCCTTAAAGTTGGTTGTAAGCGTTAGTTTGCTGCAGCATTGGAACTTGGAAGGTTAGGAGTCACAGTGCTTAGTGGTGGTTATAGGCTATAACTTATAGCGTGTTAAACCATGGTTATTGGAACCCTTAATCTCCACTCTAACCTGTTTAGCCAATCTTGTTTGACTATTTGCAGTGGTATTCAAACTAATTGCACTGCTAAAATGCTGTGTAAATGTATTCAGTGTGTTACATTATTTGTGGACTCCTATGGTTTCGCACCACACCGCGACGTCGCATCAATACTGTTTTATGTTAGGGTTAAGATTATTTGAGTTACGTCGCAGTGTGGTGCAAAACCCTAAGAGACCCCGGTATTAGACTGTAATCGGTATATTTACCGGACTGGCTGCAACTGACACTGAAGGTTCCACCAGCCGAACCACCAACCCAGCACCGACTAATGCTAGCACTATCCCTGACAGTGACTCTAACCCTAATCTTAAACCCTAACACTATTGTAAGCAATGCATACTAAGCATATTATAACCCTATGAAGTGAAGCACTCTTGTGTTGCTTACAGTGTTATATGAGTTGTCTGATTTACTTGCTTACTTACTTACTTAATTATGACTAATATATTTATATTTCTTATATGTACTAAATATATGGTATGCACACAGCTCTTGTACCATGTTGCAGTGATTTGCTGTGCATATGATTCTAAGTTCCGGCACTGAATCACAGGCCGGAGAAATGAGTGTTGTCCAGTAAAAATTACGTATAGAAGCAGTAAGTACTTTAGATGGTATGGCACGGTGGGATAAGGTGGATAATACTGTAGTGCTTTCTCGAGCCTCACTCGAGTCCTTATTTTGTTCTATTTTTTAATCTCAACTTTGCTGCGTTTATTTTTGCTGCCCGACGCAGTGCATTGGCACGGCATTTGTTATGGCGACGTGATGTCTGTCTGTCATGTTGATGTATTGTGCCCAAACGACTGAGTCGATCATCATGCAACTTTCACCAGATTCTAGCCCAGCTGTTGTAGTTTTCCCGCACCAAATATGAACCTTATAGCTCGACGGGATCCCCATCGTTGAGAGCATCAGACGGGAGAGGGGTAGGTAAAAGTCAGAAAAACCAACATATATAGAGACATACACACTCATGAAAAGAATCATTATATTTGATTATTTTTTAATGTTGATGAGTAATTTGAATATTGATTATTGAAGCTAGTTAATTAGCTGTTGACCAAAGCTCCTGCTATTTTACAGGTGACATGTAGACACTTGATAGCATCTGAACCACTGCACATGGATGATGGAGTTTGATACATGGCAGAATCTGGTTGTCGTTACTGTCAACGATATTCTCTCAGACGTTGGCAGAGTTTCAGATACTGCTAAACATCCTCCACTGTTGACTGGTTTAGACTTTGTCAGCGATGCTCTGCGCCAGTTTCCGGACATGTTTGTGCCACAGTCTGGTGTTCACACACAAGGTTCTGTGGTTAACCAGAGGTCTGAAAATTCTTCGTCTGAAGATGTTCTGCATGGTTTGGTGCCGTATTCGCTGACATGTTGGGTAACGACGCACCTGCTGCGGATTTTGGCAGCATCCGATCGATGCGTTATTCATGACAAGACATGCGAGGTGCTTCTGCATATTCTTCGGACAACCTCAACCCACAACTCGTACACATTTCGTCGCCTGGCCATCGACTTCATCGCCATGCTTGCCGACCTGTGCAAAATATGTGACCAATTTTTCAACTCGAGCAGCCCTGAGAAAGTCGACAGGTTTGCGTCTTCGGTGGAGTGTATTCATACGGATGCAAATGAACTGGTGCTAACTAAACGACCATTAGTCATTAACAGTCTTCAGTCCTGCCTGCAGCTACAGACCAGCATCACAAAAGTCCTGCAGGATGTACACATGGAGCTTCAGCTTGCAGCATTTGATCACGTCAGTTTCGTTGGCAATTCGAATGACTGCTGTATTTTGTGGTCCGTCCTTGCCTGCCAGTTGGAGTTTGGTGATGTTGAGCTAAAAACTGCATCGCTAAGATTGGCTGCAAGCTTGTTGGTGCATGACATTCCACCTGCATCTGCTCTGGACTATTTTATCAACTGTCTTTCTGCACTCGTGAACATGTTATGCTCCGGGTTAAGTGACTGCGAAGATGACTTTTCCGATCTGGAGGAAGCTTTAGCAGAAACTGTTGGCCAGCTTCTAGACGTTTTGCAGAATAATAGTCCGCAGTTCCGTTTCCGTATGCTGTATCATTATGTGAATGAGGTATTGACAAGCAATGGAATTATGCTGTCTGTAGCTAAGCACGGCACTGCCAAGCTCCGAACTGTCAGTCTATGCAGCATACTTTGTCGTTCAATAGCAAATGTTGTGAGAAATGTTGGCTACCAAGCAGACGTACATTTTGATGTTGTGCAGAAGTTAGTGAGTGAGGTAGGCATGCATAGTGCTCGTTACAATATTTCAACGGTTGTAATTCTTCATGAAGTTATTCATTCTGAGCTTCTTGGCTGTCCAGTTCCACCGTCCTTTTATCACAAACAGACAGCAGGACATACAAGAGGCTGCAGTGAAGTTGTTGAGCTGGCAGCTGGGAAAGATAGCAGTTGTGAGCTAAGTTCTGGAGGCACATCTGTACTTGTGTCCGAGAAGTCATCTGTGGCTGCTCTCTTATGCCAGAAACTTGTAACGATGATGGAAAGTTTGACGACAAACGCAGCAGCTCAGCTTGCATGCCTGGGAGGTATTAGTGTTGTAACTGACATACTAGCTTGCTGTATGGCTTCATACCACCAAGTGTTTCGTGCTCACGGCTCTGTATCTCATATATCGGTTGAGTTTTTTGATGCCACTCTCCTGAACCAGATGCTCAATACTTGGACAGACTATCTGAAGCATACAGATGCCGATAACATTTCGGCTGGATACTGTGTCATTGTTAATGCAATTGGAGCAGTATTGTTTGCACATGATCTCAGTAGGAATATCGGCAATGTCTTACCACGACTGGTGGAAGTTCTGTCGCTACCGTGGCTTGTGTCCGAAGTGTCGTGGCTGGATTTGAAAACCACGCTAGAGGTGAGGCATCTTGCTGCAATTTCAAAGATGATCAGTGATAGTGTGGAAACTACGGTTATTGCCAACGTACTTAGACTCACGTGCTTAATTCCACGCAACATTGCCCCACGATGGCGCAAACACATTATGTGCCAGTCTGCTAATGATAGCAGAGACGTCGTGCGAATGGCAGCAGTCTGTAATATTCCAACTCTGTTGCATGTTCTTGGACCTAGCTCTTATCACCTTTTGACCGACATTCTGCTGGCAATTTTGCCGTATTCATCAACAACCATGAATGAAACAGTCGCCAGTGTTGTCGGTCATATTGCATGTGTGATTTCAGCGACATCAGCTTTGCTACGTGGCTTTTCTCCTGACGGTTGTCACTTTGTGTCTAGAACTCTGCAACTTGACTGCAGTTTCTGTAGGCTGTCAGTGGAATCAAAAAAGGCTTTCGGTGCAAAGTCATGTGAGTCGGCCAATATGCTAACACCTCTCGTTGCGGCTTTGTCCACTGCCAATGACAGAACTGTAAAAGTGAAACTTGTTAGCAGTTTCTCACAGCTGTTTGGCCATGCATGGTACTGGCAGAATATAGGCACGGTGACCGATCTGGTAAACTTGGCGCTTGCTATGCATCAGGACAGGGACACTGAAGTGCGAATGGCATTCTATGACAATATTAAGTACCTTGTGCCACCGTCCGATGCAGAAGTATCTCCAAGAATGAATGCCCTGCCTATTGAGAAGATGGCAATTGAGTGCCGAGCTTGCACGGCAGGGAATGAGAGGGTACTAGCAAGTATCGGCGAGATTGCTGCGTTGGCTGAGACTGATCTTCTTCTGAAGTGTATCATTGCGCTACTGAATGAAGTTCTCTTCCCAACATTTCCGCTTCTGGGAGTGGTCGCTTGCCAGCAGATGAAACAACTTGCTCACGTTCGGAACACCAGTCTTCCACTGCTGTATATGAAGTTCGGCAAAGATATCAGCTGCGCGATTGTTCATTGTCTTCACAACACCAAATCTGCAAAGCCCTGTTTGGACGCATCTCAGGTTCTGCAGAAGGTTGCCGACGTGTTTTTGTTTGAAGATGTGCAGTCATACGTTAAAGCCACAGAGCATCTGCTTGTACCGTACATTGTTCAAAAAGTATCCCCAACCGCATCTGTGCTTATGAAGACCATTTCGCGGCTTATGGACGATCCAAATCACAAGAGTGTCATTGTCCGCACTATTGGCCACATATTCTGTCATATTGTTTGCTCGTGTGATGGTCCCGACGAGTCTCAGAAAGTGTTCTCATATATTGAGAACGAAATGGAGCTGACCTTTACACGCCTGCTTCGGCTTGGCAACCACATCGACAGCTTGCTGCTGATGCATCTTAGCTCGCATCATGGGCAAGTGTTAAATGGACTCAAAAGTTTGCTGCAAGCAAAAGGAAGTTTTGAAGGAATGGACATCTCACTCATTACTAATGAACAACTTGCTTCATTGTTGCAGCCGAATCTTCTTGGTATTCTTGTGTACTTCGATAAGCATCTGAAAGACAGAAGTGTTCCAATTGAGGATAAACGGCAGGCGTATAAAAGCCTTATCCAGCTGATGAGGCTGATGGGTCCGCAACACATTACGACCGTTCGGATGCACATCATGACGACACTGCGGATTGGTTTGCAGTTTCAGGACCGACAGTTTACTGAGTTGTGCTGTGAGGCTTGGAACTGTTTTGTTCATCTGCTGGATGTCAATGTTCTTGGACCTATGTTGTCACAAATAGTTGCCAATCTCTTACCACTTCTGAAGACAGAACCAGCAAAGGTTTCAGAGATTTTTGAATTTCTCATAGTTGACAACAAAGAAGTCTTGAAGCAGCAACTGCTGGAACTGTATTTCTTGCCAGACATGGCTGAGTTGCAACATGTTAGTTCCATTCTTCGACCATTTGTTGATGATGTTTACAGGAGTGGTGACTTACGGCTGCAGATTGAGTATCTGATAAAGGGCGTTAGTCACGAGCTGCTGGATATTCGTCACATGGCTCTGAGCAAACTGATACAGTCTCTTCAGGTGAACAAAGATGCGCTTCATAGTCTGGTTCTGAGTAATGAAACTGCCCATCCCATCATTTCACAATTGGTGACTGTGTTACTGAGTGGTTGCCGTGAGCCTGATCCAACCATTCGTGGTCTGATAGGCAAATGTCTTGGTGAGATCGGTGCAATAGATCCTGGGCGGTTGGAACTTACGGCAAACCAGCCAAAAGAAGAACTGTCGAAGTTTACTGCATCTATGGTAGATGATGGATTCACTTTTGATCTTGTCAGTGAACTGGCAAAAGCTTTTCTAGGAGCCGAGGACAGGACAGCGCAGGACTGTGTGGCATATGCGCTCCAGGAGCTTATACGTATTTACAACATTTGCACAGATAAGAGTGAACCCGGGAATGATAAAGTCACCAACAGTGGCGGTGGTCGATTATGGCAACGCTTCAGTGCCGACATACAGGAAATTCTCACCCCACTGGCACAGTCTCACTACATGTTGAACTTTGTGTCCAGTTCATCAACACTTACCCATCCCATCTACCGCAGCCGTAAAGGAGCAAACTTCGAATCTTGGGTCTGCACATTAACCAGTTTCCTCGGAACGAAACTGGAGCACGATGTCAGTCGCAAAGTGTTTGAAGCGTGCCGTGGTGTAGTCAAACAGGGAGGTGATAGCCATATCGCTGTGTATATTCTTCCACATGTTGCTGCTCAGGTGATTCTTGATGGCATTGAGGAAGCTCGTTCAAAACTGCTACAGGAAATACTAGCTGTACTGAGTGACATCAAAGAGCCAGACTCTCGTACTGGTCAGCTGACTGACCTGAGACACATGTCTGCTCAAACTGTGTTTTCCCTACTTGACCATCTCACACGCTGGTTACGCCATCGACAGACTGTCCTTTCACTGCAGTCCCCATCGTCATCCAGCACCGGTACTGTACCTAGCGGCAAAGCTACACGTGCTTCGAACTCCACCTCCGACTGCAGTATATCAGTTGTGGATAGCGATGCACATTACTGTTCCATGAAGACTTTTCTGAACTGTATTCCCCAAGATGTGCTGGCTCTTGCGTCATACAACTGTGGAGCATACATGCGAGCCTTTATGCACCACGAGCTTCACATTCGCTCATCGACTACATCGGGATTGCCACGGACTGCCCCTGAGAATTTGGACTTTCTTCTTAAGCTTTACGTTGCTGTTGATGAACCTGATGGTGTTGCCGGAATCATAGCAGTGCAGAGTGTCCCGTTATCACTTGAGCAGCAGATACTTGCATTTGAAAGTGTCGGTCGCCTCTCCGATGCCTCGGTGTGCTATGAGCATGCTATCCGATCTCAACCGGACAATCTGATCTTTCGCCGAGGACTTCTTTGCAACCAGCTGGCTCTTGGAGAACTGAACTCGGCATTGAACCTTGCCAGTGGCATGATTTCCGATCATCCCTCATGGTCATTGGAGCTGAATGCTTGTCGAATTGAAGCAGCGTGGCGTTTAGGTCAATGGGAAAAACTGCAGCAGCACGTGGGTTCGGAAACGACTTCTGTCAGCTGGAATACCGGACTCGGAAAGCTGTTGCTTGCCGCCAAGGTCAAGGATGAGGCTGCTTTCTCCAGTCAGCTGAATATACTCCGACTGGAGGAAATGGCGCCACTGTCTGCTGCTAGCATGGAGGCTGGATCTTATCAGCGAGGCTATGAACATATTGTTCGACTTCACATGTTAAATGAACTGGAGGAAGGGTTGCGATGTCTGTTGAACTTCGAGCCAGCCTACGAGAAGGCGAGCTTTGTAAACACTGCAGAAGGATCTCAGATGGATGTTGGTACGCTGTCAAGGCGTTGGCAAGAGCGTTTACAGTGCTGTCTGCTGTCATATCGATACCAGGATCCGATCCTGAACCTGCGTCGCATCATCCTGCAACTGGCCAGTGCTGAACGTGGTCTGAATGTGGACTCTGAGGTTGGGCAGTGCTGGTTGCAGGGTGCCAGAGTTGCACGTGAGTGTGGGCTGCTGCAGACTGCACAGAGCTCACTGTTGAGTGCTGCCGATTTCTGTCTGCCAGAATTTTATCTTGAGAAAGCGCAGTGGCTGTGGGACCGTGGTGACTATGACCGTGCGCAGTCATGTCTCGAGAAGGCCGCAGAAGAGATCTTCCCGGATCGCAGCGGACGCTTCAAGTCTGTGCCGGTGTCGGCGTCCGTGGGTGAGGCTGAACAGGCGGCAAGGTTGACGTGTGCCAGGATGCTGCTGCAACTGGGCCGCTACTGGGATGAGACCGCCAGCTGTGAGAGCAACGCCATCGTACAGCAGCTGAAAGAAGTGACGCAGGTCCACCCCGAATGGGAGGACGGTTTCTTCTACGTCGCCACGTACTATGACAAGGTGATGATGGCGGTTGCCGAACGACCCGAGAAACGCGGCTGCTTCATCCCGCAGGTGGTTCAATTCTTTGGCCAGTCTTTGCAGTACGGAAGCCAACACATCTACCAGTCTATGCCACGAATGTTGTCGCTCTGGCTGGATTACGGCGCCGAAGTCGTGGCTGCAGAGAGTGCTGGGGAGAAGTCATCTGCGTCGGAGGCACTGCGACAAGGAATGCGTGTGGCGCTCGACAAACTGAATCGACAGATGGCGGCCATCAGTGAAAAACTAGCTCCGTATCAATTCTTGATCGCTCTGCCGCAACTGGTCTCGCGCATCTGTCACGCTCACCCTGAAGTCTTTGCACAACTTCGATCAATCGTGGCGGCTTTGCTCTGCGAGTTTCCACAGCAGTGTGTCTGGACAATGATGGCGGTCTCCAAGTCGTCTTATACCGTCCGCGTTCGACGCTGCCAGGAGATATTTACGCTCGGTCGGACACGGAAACCGGAACTGGCTCAATTCCTGTCCGATATGACTCGTCTGGTGGATCGTCTGCTGGAACTGTGCAACCGGACAGTGGAAGGTGGTAACGCGGCAACCACGCTTAGCATCGCGCAACACTTCAAACCACTTCAGCGTCTTGTCGACGACGCTAACCGCAGCGTCATATTACTGCCTCTACAGTCTCAAGTTACGCCGACCCTCCCTGCGATGCCTGTACCGCCAGCTTCTCACATACCGTTCGCCGCTGCCTCTGCCGTCTACCTGGTAGGCATCGACGACACAGTTGACGTCCTGGCGTCGCTACAACGACCCAAGAAGGTAACGCTACGCGGTAGCGACGGTCGGCGCTACGCCGTGCTCTGCAAGCCGAAGGACGATCTTCGTAAGGACGCCCGACTCATGGAGTTCAACGGAATCGTAAACCGCTGTTTGCGACGCGATGCGGAGTCGCGACGCCGCGCACTCCATATTCGAACGTTCAGTGTGACCGCTCTGAACGAGGAATGCGGCCTGCTCGAGTGGGTACCGAATACTAACGGTCTCAGACCGATCCTGCTGAAACTGTACCGCAAACTCGGCCTCTACATGTCCGGCAAAGAGCTGAAGCTGCTCCAGCTGGCACCGAACGCGCCACTGGACAAGAAACTGGCCATCTACCGAACGAAACTGTTGCCGCGCCACCCAGCAGTCTTCGGAGACTGGTTCCTCCAGACGTTTCCTGACCCGACTTCGTGGTACAACGCGCGACTGGCCTACTGTCGTACGGCGGCCGTCATGAGCATGGTTGGCTACGTACTGGGGTTGGGTGATCGTCATGGTGAGAACATTCTTCTGGACTCCACCACCGGTGACTGCGTCCACGTCGACTTCAACTGCCTCTTCAACAAAGGAGAGACTTTCGACTACCCCGAGATCGTTCCTTTCAGACTGACACACAACATGGTGGAAGCCATGGGCCCACTGGGCGCTGAGGGGATCTTCCGACGCTCCTGCGAGGTGACACTTCGCGTAATGCGGGATCAGATGGATCCCCTAATGAGCGTGCTTAAAACCTTCATCTACGACCCTCTGGTCGAGTGGAGCAAACAGCCGAGAAGTCGCGGCAGTGCGGCAGCGGAGTCGGGAGAAATACGCAACGAAAAGGCTCAGACGCACGTGAACAACATCGAGGACCGACTGCGCGGGATTCTCAAGAGTAAGACGAAGCTTCGCGGGTTGCCGCTGTCTGTGGAAGGCCATGTAAGTCATTTGATCAAAGAAGCGACGGACGAGAACAATTTGTGTCAGATGTACATCGGCTGGGCAGCTTACATGTGACGGCGTAGCGGCATTCTGGCTGCAGCGCGTTGACTGTGCAGCTTACATATATCAAAATGCCCATCAAGGACAGGGGCGGATCCAGGAATTTTGGAAAGGGGAGGCCGCGTAAGATGGCGAAGCGCCGAAGGGCCTCCCCCAGAAAATTTTGAAAAATTAGATGCGATTTCCTGCAATCTGTCATATATTTTTGGGATCAGAATGGCCTTGGATATCATCCAAAATTGGGCCTTTGCAGAACAAAAAACAGTAGCGGCCACGATTTCGATTCACACACGCATACACCCGCCACACTTCCAAAAACTCCTCGGATTTCTGTCACTATAAAATCCAAATCAATTTCAGAAATAGTTTTTTTCAGATATTATATACAATGTAAAAAAATAAAATTGACTTTGCCAAAAATAGGGGGGCGGGCCCCCTGGATCCGCCCCTGTTTTGTTTACCGTGTTTGAATCGCAATTTAGGCCGCATCGATTGCCTGAGATGCGGATTATTGCGAGGGATGATCCCGTAGCGTGGTTTCTATCACGCGCGTGCGCCCTGTGAAAAATGGCTGAACGGATCGAGGTCCTGTGTGGGATGGGGACTCCTGGGGCCCAAGATGCATTGTTTTAGATGGGGGTCCCTATTCCCTTATGACAATGGGAAGGGAGAGTGGGGAAAATTGTGCTTATTTTATACATTATAATGATACGTTTTTTTGACTTATTCGCTAGATTGTGCGTCTCCGCTAAACTACTTTAGCCTATTATTGTAGTAGCGAGAACTGACAGTGTTATCAAAGAGAAACACAAACTCGCTGGCAAGATCTTAAATCATGCCGGCAAGCAAAAGAAACCATTGATGGTTTAAACCATCAACGGACCAAAGAAATGCTGCGTCTACCAAGAAAGATGCTTAGACT
>Ga0126335_1002554_pt1 | contig 10966 bp, 12 predicted proteins | sample OlaspJWI45metaG_FD_108409 | JGI IMG/M metagenome (GOLD analysis project Ga0126335, IMG submission 108409) | Marine gutless worms symbiont microbial communities from Oahu, Hawaii - Olavius sp. 1 OAHU.JWI-45 metaG | ecosystem: Host-associated > Annelida > Digestive system > Unclassified | place... | reverse complement strand
TGTTTTACCATCTGGGTACCTCCTGTTTTTGGTTTTAGTTGGTCCTAAACCCAATTATTACAGGGGACCCAGATGGTTTTTCAATTATTATTTTCTAATTCATGCAAGATCGAGGTATAAATTAGCCCGGGGTATAAATGGGGCCGGCAAAAATCGAAGCATGCACAATTTCAGCCTTGAAAAATCAATATTTGGCACCATATTTTAATTTTCTCGGATGAAGGGTCCAAAAACAAATTGAAACTGAAAGGAGATGATCAATGACCGTTCTTGTCGGCAAGCAAGCACCTGATTTTTCAGCACCTGCTGTCATGCCCAATGGAGAAATCGAGGAAAATTTTTCACTATCCGATTTGCGGGGCAAATATGTGGTTCTCTTTTTCTGGCCCCTGGACTTTACCTTTGTCTGCCCGACCGAAATTATTGCCCATGATCACCGTGTCGAGCTATTCAAGGAACGGCGGGTAGAAATCGTAGGCATATCCATTGATTCGCAGTTCACCCATTTTGCATGGCGCGAAACACCGCTTAACGAGGGCGGCATCGGACCGATAAAATTTCCGATGGTTGCTGATGTCAAGCATGAGATTACGCGGGCATACGGTATCGAACATCCGGAGGAAGGGGTGGCCCTGCGCGCTTCGTTTCTGATCGACAGAGAAGGCGTCGTTCAGCATCAGGTGGTCAACAACCTGCCCCTGGGTCGCAATGTTGACGAAATGCTGCGCGTTGTGGATGCGTTGCAGTTTAGCGAAGAACACGGTGAAGTGTGCCCGGCCGGGTGGCAAAAAGGAGATATCGGTATGACGCCCGATGCCAGAGGTGTGGCGTCCTACCTGTCTGAGAAAGCAGAAAAACTTTGATTAGTTGAGCAGTCGGGGAGTTTATTAATCTAATATAGAGTTAATGGGAATTTGGATCATCCGGTTCAAACGCTCCTGGATTCCTGCCTGCGCAGGAATAACGGACCTTCTATACGAAAACTCCCCGACCCTTGAATTAGTTTCCATTCATGGAAATTAGTCGAGCATCATGTCCAAAAACCCCGCCACACTAACCAGACATTCTTGAATCAGGGTCAAAGATTTGCGGTATTGGAGCATATCACCGCCGTATGGATCGGGAATTTCCAGCACGTTGCCGGTTGGATTGTATTCCCCGACCAGACGCACGCGACCCTCTTTGGCGGTCATCATGCTCTTGATGGCAATGGCATGCAGTTTTTCCATGACCAGAATCAGATCGGACTGTTCGATTATATCCGGCCCGACGGGTCTGGCGCGGTGCCCACGAATGTCCACACCGATTTCCTGGGCGGCTATGATGGCCTGCGGTTCAGCCTTCTGGCCATCGCGAGCATGGGTCCCGGAGGAACTGATAGCCACTTTTGCCTGCAGACGATCCGGCAGTATCTCGCGCAGCAGGCCTTCGGCCATAGGACTGCGGCAAATGTTCCCCGTACAGACGAATAAAACACGATAGGGTTCAGCCATAATACGTAGTGTTTCCTGATTAAAAATATTTAGAACGTTATGGGACGGCGGTTTGGTTTACGATGACGGCTCAGGTTTCGCTTTGAGTCTGCTGGCTGCGGTGTTCCTGCGACAGCAGCATGTAAGTTCTGGATGTTTGCACTAGTCCCTCAACATCGGCTTCTGTCAACGGTTTCTTTACAGTGGCCGGAACGCCGGCAGCCAGTTGCAGCGGACCGATCGACTGGCCCTGTTTGACCACCGCTCCGGATCCAACGATGGACCCGCTTTTGATAACAGCCATGTTTAATACCGTCGCATTGATACCTACCAGGCTGTTGTCCTCGAGCGTGCATCCGTGCACAACCGCATTGTGCCCCACCGAAACATTATTGCCGATGTTTACCGGTTTGCCCGGATCGGTGTGCACCGTGCAGTTGTCCTGAATATTGGTGTTTTGCCCGATCGTGATGCCGTCCCGGTCGCCCCTTAAAACGGTGCCGTACCAGATACTTGAATTGTCGCCGATGCGCACATCACCGATTACTACGGCGGTCGGTGCGATAAAAACGTTGTGACCGATTTGTGGATTGATCCCTTTATACGCCAGAATCATCGATTGCCTCCCTGCGATCGTTGGGTTTACGGGTAAAGTTTGGTCCGGATACGACGGTTTGCCGGTTATATGGAAATGCGTATCGAAGTGTCAGGTAATTCAGAATTCTGGATAGATAGCTTTATTCCGCTGAAGTTGTCAATCACGAAGTCACCTAATTCGGATAGGGCATTGATAATTTATTTGATTTGACATAGATAAAACAACAGGTCAGCGGTGAAAAAATACCAACTTATACATTGAAAAATGCTTAACATAAATATTAAGAGAGCGTTTGCATGGATGACCGACAATATTCTTTCGAACAAGGCCCGATCAGACCACCGAACGAAGCCCGCAGTCTTTTAATGCGTCTGACGCGTAACTGTCCCTGGAACAAATGTCTGTTCTGCCCGGTCTATAAGCGTCGTAAATTTTCGCTGCGCACGGTGGCCGAAATCAAGCAGGACATACTGTCTGCCAAACAGATTGCCGACGAAATAACCAGATTGTCCCGGCAACTGGGCGCCGCCGGCAAGGTCACCGACCAGGTCGTCAGCCATATTTTCAATCAATCCGGATTTTCTGATAATTACCGCAGTGTGGCGGCATGGCTTTATTACCGGACAGATGCCTGTTTTTTGCAGGACGCCGACAATCTGGTAATGAAAACCGATGACCTGGTTGACGTCCTGGCGTTTTTACGATCCACCTTTCCACAGATTTCCCGGGTCACCACTTACGCCAGATCCAGAACAGTGGTGCGAAAATCCATCGATGCACTCATCCGCATCCGTGAAGCCGGTCTGGATAGAATCCACATCGGACTGGAAACCGGTCATGACCCGCTTTTAAAGCTGATGAAAAAGGGGGTAACGGCGGCTCAACAGATCGAGGCCGGACAAAAAGTGGTGGCGGCCGGCATGGAACTGTCAGAATATGTCATGCCCGGGCTGGGCGGTCAGCAGATGTGGGAAGAACATGCCCGGAACACGGCGCGGGTTCTCAACAAGATCAATCCGCATTTCATTCGACTGCGCAGTTTGCGGGTGCCCTCGCGCGTCCCTTTATACTAAATGCTGCAGGATAATCGCTTCACCATGCAGACCGATGATATGCTGGCAGAAGAAATCAAAACCCTTATCACCGGTCTGGATGACATCACAAGTACCGTGAGAAGTGATCACATTATGAATCTGCTGGAAGAGGTCAGCGGTAAATTACCGGATGACAAAGCAAAAATGCTCGCGGTCGTTCAAAATTACCAGGCGCTTTCGGAACTGGACCGCTTGATTTTTCGTACGGGCCGCAGAGGCGGGACCTATCGGTCGACCGACGATTTACAGCGTGATCCGGAGACCTATGCCAAAATCAAACACCTGATCGAGGAAATTCAGGATCAAAACGGCCCGGAAGCCGTCGAAACATTCCTGACCGAGATGGTCGACCGGTATATCTAGGTTGGATCCCTCATGTGTAACTAAGTGCATGATTTTATAAATTCGGTGACGTATTTTGGTCAATGATTGCTAAACCACAGAGTTAATCGCTGAATATTTGATATTATAAGTTGTTTGGAGGTATATAGCGTATGGAAACGCTCCGAATTCTCGGTACGGGCTCTTTTGTACCGCCAAAAATCCTGACCAATAACGATCTGGTCGATATGGGATTGGATACCTCGGATGAATGGATTTTCAAGCGGACCGGCGTCAGAGAACGACGCATGGCGGATCCGGGTGTCAACACCTCTGACCTTGGATTTGAGGCGGCCAGCTCGGCTCTGGAGATGGCCCAACTGACCCCGGATGACATCGACCTTATCATCCTGGCCACGATCACCCCGGATACCTGCTGCCCTTCAGCAGCCAACTGGCTGCAGGCTAAACTGAATGCACCCCGGGCGATCACCTTTGATATTAGCGCGGCCTGTTCCGGATTTATCTTCGGTTTGAACGTAGCCGAGCAGTACTTGAAAAACAGAACCTGCAGGCACGTCCTGGTGGTTGCCGCGGAAGTGATGACGCGTACGCTCAACTGGAAAGACCGCACCACCTGCATTCTCTGGGGCGATGGGGCCGGTGCCGCCGTTCTGGCCCTCGACACGCAGGGACCGGAAATCCTGTCGACCCATATTCATACGGATGGCGCCAACGGACAGGATCTTTTACTGCCGGGGGGCGGCTCAAAAACGACCCCGATCTCCCATGCGAGTGTCGATAAAGGACTGCATCATCTTAACATGATCGAAGCCAGTCTGAGTTTCCGGGTGGCGGTCCGCTATTTCATGGATTCGATCAAAGAGGCGGCTGATTCCAATGGTGTGGACATTGCCGATATTGCCTGGTTCGTACCCCACCAGGCCAACATCCGCATGTTCCAGTACATTTCCAAATCAATGGGTATCCTCTTTGAAAAATTCTACATGACCGTATCCAGATACGGGAACATATCATCCGCATCCTGTGCCATTGCACTGGACGAGGCGGTCCGTGACGGAAGCATCCAGCCGGGCGACCTTGTCTGTCTGCCGGTCTTCGGGGGCGGGCTCACCTGGGGCAGCGCTTTGATTCGATGGTAATTATAGTATTTGTCAAAAATGTGTTCCGTTTGGATAGACCCTACACCAGTTGAAAAGCAAGCCGGAATAATTATGGAAAAAGTTCGGAGTGCGGAGTTAATGATAAAAACTTTGCAGGGGCGGGTTTTGCTTTCCGCGCTATAGCCCTGCGCGAATGCGGGTACCCGCCCGCAAGTTTTTTGGATGAATACCAAACAGTATTAACGTAATAAAGTTCTGACAATCACCACAAGCAGACCATTAATGAACGGTAATCTGCCGGGGTTTATGTTCTTCGGGCCTCGGAACGTCTATCTTGAGTACCCCGTCTTTATAGTCCGCTTTGATCTTGTCCGGGTCAACTTCGACCGGCAGCGTGAAGGCCCGCTCGAACCTGCCGTAGGTCCTTTCGCGTCGGTAGTAATTGTCCTCTTTTACTTCGTTTTCGGCTGAACGTTCGCCCTTGAGCGTCAGTACGCGCCCCTTCACATCGATATTGATATCTTTCTTATCCACTCCCGGGAGCTCGGCCTTGATGACAATCGTATCTTTCTCCTCGAAGATATCAACGACCGGATTCCAGTTCCATTCTTTCATTTCACTATTTTTTGCGGCAGCCGGATAGAACCTGTCATCAAAAAAGCGGTTAAAAGGGCTGCGTAAACCGAACATGTCTCTCATTGGATTAAAACGAATCAGTTGCATGGGTTACCTCCTTTTTAGGTTCATATTAAATTATTATTTCTTAAGTGAACCAAAGATAACCACCACTATATATGTGTCAATATATATTTACTATTTTTTACATTATTTTTAATATTTATATTTAATAGTAATGTAATTATCGGCTTTAATCGGTCAGAATTGGCAATACACGTTTTCGGAACAGGAAAACAAAGCGATAGGAAGTATCGCCCGGCAATACGCGATATCGTTCAAACAAGGCCGTATCCTTTGAAAAATGTATAGCAGAAGGTGCCATCCTGGCCGGCGGCTTGGAAAAGGTCGGAAATGCCTTTATCCCACCTTACTTCATCAATCAGTCCCATCTCCAGGGCAGCCCTGCGGACCCCCTGGACCATCGCGATAAACGTTTTTTTGGAGAAACCGTCTACCAGCGCCGGTTTGCTGCTGTCAACATAGACCATGCGGGGTGACACATCCACCTGACGGTACCCGGCCCGGTCAAGCAACGGGTAAAGCTGTCGACCAATCAGGGCGTTTCCTCCAAGGCGGCGCTGAACCTCGACCAGGCAATTTACGGCAGCAACAGCCGCATCGCTGTGTGGGTGGCAGTAAAAGGACCCATGGTCCCCTTCGATAACGGTGATCGTGCCGCCTGCTTTGAGCAGCGGCCGCAGGCAGCGCAGCGCCGCAAGGGGATCGGTCAGGTGCTCCAGTACAAAACAGATGAAAATGTGATCGAAACTTTTTGCGGTCAAGGGCAGATTGTAAATATTGGCTGCCTGAAAGTGCACATTATTCAATGCTGCTGCTGCGACCGCCTCCCGGGCCACGATCAGCGAATCGGCGGATATATCCACTGCAAATATCTGCGCGCCGGGGCTCTGCCGGGCAAGAGTGACGGTTTGGGACCCGATTCCGCATCCGGCCTCCAACACCATGCTGCCGGGTGCATACCGCGTGTCATGGTGCAGCAACCGTTCGAGGGTATCGGCCTGATCTTGCAAACGACCGGCTTCGCGTTCAGTATAGCCGTGAACATATTTAGCCATAAAAATCCCCCCCGCAACCCGGCACTTTTTTGGCTTAAAAAACGATCCCAAGTCGGACTGGATCGCTCCCGGACACTTCCGGACGCAAAGTTGAATGCGGCCTGACGCGTAGAAAAGTTGGCAAAAACTGTTAGACCGCCACTGCCCTGGAATTGGATGCGTTGACAGTCTGCCCATAGATTGCTAAAATTATGGCGCAATTTAAAACTGATCAGCTAAATGGGCTCTGGAACCTGAATGATGCACTGCACCCGACGTGATTTTATAAAACTGGGCATGACCGGCGCAACCGCCAGCCTGATCCCCAATGGCGCTATGGCCGCCCTTGACATCCTGGTGACACCTGTCAGGCATCTGTCGTTCTACAACACCCACACCAATGAACAGCTGGATACATGTTATTTCCGCCAGGGCGCATATTGTGACGATGCCCTTCAAAAAATCAACACCATTTTACGGGATCACCGCACCGGTGCCATCAAACCGATTGATCTGCAGCTGCTGGACGTCTTGCATGCCCTTTCCGGCAGGATCAATCGGACCTCGCCAATTCATATCATATCCGGGTACCGCTCACCCAGATCGAATGCCCGGTTAAGGCAGAACAGCAAGTATGTTGCCTCCCGGAGCCTGCACATGCAGGGCAGAGCCATCGATCTGCGCGTGCCCGGATTCAATACCCAAAGGCTCAAATCGGTCGCCATTTCCATGCAGGCCGGCGGTGTCGGACACTATCCCGGACGCAATTTTGTTCACATCGACACCGGCCGTGTGCGCTGCTGGTAAAAGCTAAAGGTGAACATGCACAATCATGAATTACCGTGCCACGGCGCTGTTCTTTCGTAACGATCCCTAATGGATGCAGGCAGTGCACGCTTACGCTGCCGACGATTCATTCCGCTATTGGCAAAACGTTGCCGGAAAAACTCCCCGACGGCTCAAATAGGTTGCTGTTATTTTTCAACAACCCCCCTTTCTGTCTGAATTGTTATGCGCGCTTCTGCAAGATGGTCTTTTAAGTCCGGAAAATCTAATTAATCCTGGTCAATATAAGATCGAACCGGGGTCCGCTGACCAGTTGAATTATAAAATAATATTCATGCCTATGATACGCTGGATTAATTAGATTTGGGGTGGTCGTTCAGCCAGAGCCATTAACAGCGGCTTATCACGGTTGTAGATATCCTTTCGAAAATGCAGCCGGCCACTGGTATCGACCCAGGCCGTGCGATAAAGCAGGTGAACGGGCATTTCAGCCGGTGTGCGCACTACCTGCCGCTCGCCCTTTTTAATGGCCTCCAGAATATCTGCCCGCGTCCATCGGGAATCATCGCGCAGGAGGTATTCGGCCAGCTCAATCGGTTTTTCAATCCGGATACAACCGGAGCTCAGGCCCCGGGAGGACCGGGTGAAAAGCTTCCGGGAGGGTGTGTCGTGCAGATATATCGAAAATTTATTCGGGAACATAAATTTGATGCGTCCCAGATCATTGCGCGGGCCGGGTTCCTTCCTAAATTTAAAGACAAAATTGTCCTCGTTGATACCTGACCAATCCACCCTGTCCGGATCAATTTCCGGTGCACCCCTGCGCCAGCTCTCGAACACTTTGATGTTGTGACGCTCGAGATACCCGGGATTGCGGCGCACTTTGGGCAGTACATCCGCATAGGCTATTTTCTGCGGTATATTCCAGTAAGGATTGATAACCAGATATTTCATCCGTCGGCTGAACACAGGTGTCTTGCGATAGTCGCGTCCCACGACGACCCGCATGGACATAACCGGCCGGTTGTTTTCGATTACCGCCAGCCTGAAATCGGCGATGTTGACCTCGATACGGTGCCGGCCCATCTCATGGGGTATCCAGCGCCAGCGTTCCAGATTCAGTTCGATTTGCTTCATGCGTTGACGGGCGGTAAAAGCCAGCGCCGTAAGGGTCGCAGAGTCGATCTTGCCGTTCACAGCCAGTCCGTGGCGGTACTGAAATCGCCGCACACCCTGCTCGAGATATCTATCGAATAGATATCGCGAGGCTGAAAGACCCGGTTGCAGGTCACCGGTCATTTCCAGTTGTCTGCGGAGTAAGGCATACCTGGCACCGTAATCTCCCTGCCGCCAGATTGCATCGGCAGGCAAACGCGGCCACCCCCCGGCAGCGGAGATCCGGCGATACTGCTGCAGAGCCTGTTTCAAGGCCCGGTAGCCGGTGTGCGGTGGCTTGAGGCTGTTTAACATCGGAGCAATCTGAAGGGTTTCTATGGCGGCCTGCATGACCCGGGTCAGATTGGCTTCCGGATTCATAACGATCCATTTAGTGTGGATGGTTTCCGGATCCACCCGCCCGGCCAGCAGATGCGAACCGAGCAGCAAGAAGGCATCGGTCAGCAAAATTTCCGTATCCACCAGCAGGTCTGGTGGTACGCGGTTGTCCGCGGACGCATGCGCTTTGAGGCGGTTGAGCAATTGTTCCAGATTAACCAGATGATAGTCGTATGGATTGAGGCCATCCTTTCGAACACTGTGAATATAGGCGAGCAAAGATTCGGCCAGCCGGTAGAAATCAGGACTGCCAATCCAGGCCGGCCGGTAAGCACGGCCGGCATAATAGCTCGGCAGTTCCTCTCTGCCGCAGATTAACTCCTTCCGGCAGGTGAATGTTTGATTGGCATCTTGGGTTTCGATACGGTGGCGCAGCTGCGATTGCAGTTGAACCCCATAAGCATAGCCGCCTACAGCCAAACCCAATACGATCACCAGTGCCATTGCCGGCACAAAAACTTTTATGTGTCCCCTTCTTTCAAACATTGCTTTTTACCTAACGGGTGCTCAACCAGATAGTGGTGGATTTTGGCGCAGGTGCCTGCCTTAGCCCGGAATTTCACGATGGCGTGCATTTTAAAACCATACTCAACAACCTAATTACGTGAATCCAGAATGCAATCGGATCAACTGTATTTATCACAGCTGACATGCTGTTTAGCGGTCACACCGTTTACGGCAAACCGGGCGTACCAGCTTTACATTCTAAAGGAGCGCTTTATTATATCGTATTACCGTTCTTCAAACCTTGTCCACACATTCGTAAATATGGTGACGCAATTATTCACCACAGAGAACACAGAGTCCACAGGGCAATAAATTATACGCTTTTCTCTGTGCTCACTGCCTGCCGGGGCAAAGCTTCAGCGACGACTGGTGTCCTCTGTGGTTTAGCAATCGTTGACCAAAATACATCACCGAACTTATGAAATCATGCACTCAGGAGGCCAACAAATGGAAATAAACAGAATACTCTGGCCCACGGATCTGTCAGGCAGTGCCGAGCGGGCGCTCGCCTATGTCAAATCTTTAACCGAAAAGTACAATACCGAGATTCACGTGCTATACGTCATCGATGATATTGCTCATCACAGAGGCTGGTATGGCGATTTCAATCAATCACGTATCCGCAAAATAATCGAATGGGAGGAGAAAACCGCCCGTGAGCGCCTCGACCGGATTTGCAGTGATTTTCTGGAAGGTTGCCCGCTGTACATCAAACATATCGCGGTGGGGGACCCGGCCCAGGAGATCTTGAAACTTATAGAAAAAGAGCAGATCGATACGGTGGTCATCGCTACCCGGGGGGAGAAAGGAAACTTCGGTTTCGGCAGTGTCGCCGAAAAAGTGGTCAAAAACTCACCCGTGCCGGTGGTCACCATTCCGGTGGCTGAAACAGCCGTGGCAGATCAGGCTGTCGAAACAAGTTCTGAGGAAAAGGCCTGAAAGGCTAATTTGAATATTAGCGTTGCGAGTTACGGGTTGCGAGTTTCGGGATGCGGATTGCGGGTGGTGGCGACGCTGTGCTAAAAAAATAGGGAATAGCTAATGGGTAATCTGTTATTGATTATAGGTTGAGGAATTCTATCTTTTATTATTTTTGCTAACGCAAAACCGCAAAGTGAAAATCAGGAAAGACAACGCGTCAGCGTTACCTTAACTCTAGGCACGTTAGTGCACTTTAGCTCACTTCAGGCACTTCTTTATAACTGAATGCAGTATCGCGCATCCTGTATCGATTATGTATTTAGACAGGATTCCTTAAACCTTGTACCCTATACCCTGTACCCTATACCTTTTACCTTGTTCCTTTTACCTTTGAACTTTTTCCTACATCCTGCATCTTGCCTCATTCCACATCAAACGAAATTCCCTGGGCCAGGGGCAGTTCACTGGACCAGTTGATGGTACAGGTTTGACGGCGCATATACGCCTTCCAGGCATCGGATCCGGATTCGCGTCCGCCGCCGGTTTCTTTTTCACCCCCGAAGGCCCCGCCGATTTCGGCGCCTGACGTGCCGATGTTGACATTGGCAATCCCGCAATCACTGCCCCGGTAACTCAAAAATACTTCTGATTCACGCATATTGCCGGTAAATATCGAAGAGGACAGGCCCTGGGGAACGCCGTTCTGGTAGTCGATGGCCTCATCCAGTTCCTTGTAGCGGATTATATACAGCACCGGAGCAAAGGTTTCTTCCTGCAGAATAGGTGCGTCAGCCGGTGCTTCGCAAATACATGGGGATACATAGGTGCCGGCATCATAAAGATCGCCGGAGAGCAC
>Ga0126335_1002553_pt1 | contig 10966 bp, 9 predicted proteins | sample OlaspJWI45metaG_FD_108409 | JGI IMG/M metagenome (GOLD analysis project Ga0126335, IMG submission 108409) | Marine gutless worms symbiont microbial communities from Oahu, Hawaii - Olavius sp. 1 OAHU.JWI-45 metaG | ecosystem: Host-associated > Annelida > Digestive system > Unclassified | place... | reverse complement strand
GGGTTGTAAAAATTACACTTTTTGGGCGGTGAGGGGGGTCAGGGGTGACAGCTCTGCCCGACTTGGCGGGCAGAATGGCTTATGGTTTTGACTAGACTTTAGACAATGCAGTGTTACTTAGTTTGGATTTTGAAATAGGCCTACATATGAATATTTAAATCTAATTTTATCTGATTAATTGATTTGATTTGGAAATTAACTGAACATGGACAGTATTTGACAATGGTCAATGTGCTTGTATCAGTATGAAGAAAACCTGAATGCACTTGGTGTGCTGGCAAAGCAACGTCCACATGCTGAGTTAACTGTTGGCTTGTTCCAGGTATGTCTGCAACTCTGCATCTGTGATAATGTTGTTACAGTGCCAGTGTACTTCGTCTTTTATAATGAACAGTTGTATTCTAGTATAATAATTTCGCTCGCGTGTTTGTATAACTCGGGAACAGATGGCGCTATTGCTTCTAAATTTTCAGGGCTCCATGGATGATTTTAGGTGTAAAATATATGGGGGTCATGGGTGGCGGGAGGCAGAAAATTGGCATTTTTAGTTTCTCGCGGCACCTAGGCGGCAGGCCTAGGCCTGAGAGGCATTAGTGCTGATTGCTCAACAGTACAAGCATCAGGGTAGCATGGGGCAGGGCATTATACAAGATGAAAATAATATCAAAGGTTCCTTTTTCAGCACACAGAAGATTTGTGGGTTAACAATGATTATTGTGAACTAGTAGGCTTACTATTAATATAAGTCAATTGTCATGATACATAGTTACCTATTGTCTATGTAACGTAAGTGGCCACGGTAATTTGACAAAGGCCACGTAGAACCTCCTACCCCTCATCATGCTTCCTATGTCCCCATGACACTACACCCTAAGCAGGACGTTGATCCGTCCAGCCCACCAGCATGACAATCAGGGTGGCAGTCGATGGGATCATCAGTAACAACAGCTTGTATCCAGCGTACTCAATGTGGTCTAAAATTAGTTATGTATGGTAGCACTGTTTATTGACTATAGTGAGATGATGAGATCATTTAAAGAGACTGTGGCTATGTGAGGTTGTCCAGACAATAGGGCAGGGCGAGATTTGTGGAATTTATTTGCACGGGTTCTGATTGAGTGGAAGGGTTGGGAATTTCTCATGCTACAGATAGTTTCATTGTCACATCGTTCCGGTAATGGGTGGTGGAGTAGAGCATTGTTAGCAAGGACCTGTCTCTTAAAGAATCTCACCATTAGTATTTAACATCTATTCTTTAGTGAGTCCACTCCTGCAACAATAAGTGCAGTCTTGTAGTCGCTCTCCCCGTAGATGATGTGGATGGTGCATTTCTGAATGTTTTTGATGGTCTTTGACTGTCTATCAGTCAATCCTGAGTGCCAGACCGGACAGGCGTATTCAAGAACCGGCCGGACTATCGCTATGTAGAAATGCAGCAGATCTCGGATTGGAGCACCGGCTCGATTCAGCTGCTTCAGGAAATGAAGACGTGATGCAGCATTGGAGACCATAGCATCAACGTGATCTGTCCACTTGAGATTACTGGACACATGAACTCCAAGCAGCTTGAATGTTGTCACTCGATCAACCGTCACACCACAAAGCATGAGATGTGGCGGTGGGTCTTTGGAAATGGAGCCGATCAGCATCTCCTTCGTCTTGCGGCCATTAATGTTCATTCGAGCCGGTTCTGACTGCTGGACAACCTCATCGCAGTAGATCTGCATATGGCTTGTAGCTGACTTTGCAACAATCTCGGACAAAGTCGTGTCGTCAACATATTTGTGTGTCATGCACAAAGCTTGTAGGCTGTCGACCAGCATGATGAACGTCAGTGGCCCTAGGTACGATCCCTGTGGCATGCCAGCATTTATCACCAGCCAGTCAGACATGACGTTGCCAATCATGACACGCTGACGATGATGATGCAAGCATGAACACATCCGTTGGATGATGGCATCTGGCATACCGAACTCAAAGCAAGAACATAATGCATACATTACATTACAAACTATAGGCCTGTTCTGTGCTTTTCCTGGACATGTGACAATGAGTTGTTTTTACAAACTGTTGCCGTTATGTTACATGCATCTAGTGTAGTGATGGTGTATGTGTGAACTACTGTTCAGGAGAGTGGTGAGATCAGCCAGCTGCAGCAGGAGAACGCAGAGCTACGACAGGCACTAGATGACCACCAGTCGGCCATTGAGCTCATCATGAGTCGCTATCGTAGCCGCGTTTCTAGGCTCGTCGCTGCCAACCGACACCAGCGAGCCCAGTTCAACACTCCAGAGAATCATTCACAGGTTCTGTGCTGGTCAGCTTTTTCTGTTCTTTTTCAAAGTGCATAAGTAAGTTGATCGCATCAGGTCATTTATTCAAGAACATTTTCAGCACCCCAAGAAGATGCGCAGATTCTGATCACAGGGGCAGATCCAGGGGGGGCCGGGGGGCCCGGCCCCCCTATTTTTGGCAGTCAATTTTGTTTACATTGTATACACACTATACAATGTCTGAAAAAATATTTTCGAAATTGAATTTTGATTTTATAGTGGACGAAATCCGATGAGTTTTTGGAAGTGTGGGGGGTGTATGCATGTGTGTGTGTGTCTGTGTGAATCCATAGGCCTACATGACAAATCAGTCGTTTTTTTATCTAATATTGGTGGGTTTCGAAATCGTGGCCGCTACTGTTTGTTGTTCTGCAAAGGCCCAATTTTGATCCAAAGGCCATTCTGATCCCCAAAATATATGCCTGATTGCAGGAAATTGCATCTAATTTTTCAAAAAAATTTCTGGGGGAAGCCCCCAGACCCCCCACCGGCGCTCGGTTCGGGGCTTCACCCCCTTACCGGGCCCCCTTTCCAAAATTCCTGGATCTGCCCCTGGATCAGATGGAAAAGAAAAAATGGTGTGAATCGTGAAATGTCTGGTCCAAATAGTGTAAATGAAATGTGTCTGTGACTCTGTGTGTGCACTGACGAGTGGTTTATTGTAGGCATTTAGCTGATACTTGCGTTACAGTAACAGTTTGTATGACCAAAAATGGCATAATTCTTGGTGTAACATTCTAGGCCACATTAAATGCAGTAGATGTTCTTGTAGAGTGGGTATATGTCAGTCTGTCTGTCGTGCGGCTTCACAATGCAAACATGGCTGAACAGACCGAGAACCTGCTTGGGGTGGAGACTGTGTTTTGTGTTCATTTGTTGTAAATTTTGTATCTGTTAATGGCAGACACATGAGAAAATCCAGCACATACAGAAGATGGCGGACATGATGTGGTCGGCAGTAACGGCTGACAGTCAGCCAACGAACGTTACAGAATACACAGCACAGCTTCAACTAGAGAACGCAACACTCCGTGAGCTGCTGAGCGCCGGTCGTCACTCGCTGGTGTCACCTGTCTGCAGTCAAGGTGCACAGACTGACACAACATTGTCAGATGACAGCGACATTAATGCAAGTGTAGAGTCGTGTGGCAGTACTAACATAGGGAACGTAGTCGATTCAACTGTCATTGAAGTTTCACAGCATGAACCAAGTCCGGCTGTGACAGCAACATTGCCACAAACTGACTCGATTGAAACCGATTCATCACATGTAGATGTAGAAGCATCGAGTGTCAGTGATGTTGTTACTGACAGTGTCACACAACAAGAAACTTAAGGTCTATCCAGTGCCAAATTATTAATATTACGGTTCTCTGAAGTTGCAACTCATTAATATTTTTATTTTGTCGTAGTAATTGTTGTCGTTACTTGTATATTTCAAATGGCACAAGTACACATTTTTACGGTTTATGATTTGCCAGGTTGATTTTCTTTCTTTACGTGTTTGGAATTTGAAAACTTCTTATACTCCTTAACATTGTCTTACCAATACTGTCTCGTTCATCTCCTTTGTTCAATTCCATCTTCGTTATCCTCAATTGCTTGCTCCAAACCATCACAATCATCAAGCTGGCGTACAGTCCAAACAATTATCTGAGCACTGCATTTTCTTCCTTTCTTTTAATGCAAATCCACATATCCACAATACAAGAGTATTCATTTCAGTTTAGACTATACATCATGCTACACTTTCATCGGTTTGATAAGCTTATTATGCTGCACGTGCTACCTCTCCAGTTTATGAAGAATCACTCTATTCTAGTTAGTAGAAGCTAGTACTCTAGACAAAGTACAGAGTAAATGAAAACGAGCTGAATTTCACCCACAAGTTTTTTTTATTAATAACACCAACAAAACATAAAGAAAAACTAATGCTAATGAATAAATGAATAGGTGACCAACTGCCGCATGGAAGAGGTAAAGCTTCTGACAATACTAAATAAATATTAAAAAATTATATCTGTTCACTGATCACATAAAAAAGTATAAACGCTGTTGCTTAGCTACCAGAAGCTCACTGTGATAACAGACATAGACGATGATCAACAGTTCTGCCATATAAATGTCTATGTAAGATGAAACATAATAACATAATGCATACACTTCACATTTTCAGGAACAAATTATGTACACATGCTGCAATATTCAGTTACCTTGTAGGCGGGGATCAACTAAGTAAATGAGAAATATAGTGACTAGTCAACATTACAAATGGTTTCAGCTCATTCAGAGAGACCAAGAACATGCCACCTGATGATGATATGGTGACATTTAACTGTAGGACTAATCTTACAATACTTATTCCCAATGACAGTCAGAACCTGTAACTTTTTGGGGCAGTACTTGCTGCTGTTAAGATAATATAAATGCTATTCACAAAACATACATCTGTTATCCAGACAATATTAGTACAGATTTACCATATTTCCTTGCATTAGAACAGTACTATCAGACCCCCGGCTTGTATTTGAGACCCGGCAGTTCTCGGCATTGTATTTATTACTGCAAAGCTAAACTTTTTCGCTGTTTGGACATTCGGATGCCATAATCACGTACCATTACGTAACACGTCATAATGACGCAACACACCTAGCTATTCAAGTCCACTTGCCCTATAAATACAAGTAATATGACAGACTTTGGTGTATAATATGTTATCAACACTTGTCACAAAACACTACAGTAGAAGTCTCAGTGATAGTCGCTAAACATTATTCAAGGGATGACACGAAATACCAGTAGACGTATATCGATATTTGCAGTTTTAAAACAAATGCTTTTTGTGTCGATTTCAGACTATCACACATTTTGTAGACATTGATGTTTGGATATCATCACTGGTGAAATTGATTGCGTGAAAAGATTGGCTCCAGAATGAACTATCGTGTGTCAAATGGGATGTCTCTGGACATGAAACTACTTACTTGTCACATATGATCATGCGGTTACACATTAGCTATTCAAGTCCAGTTGCCATATACGTAAATTAATTTCATCACCACACCAGCCATGGACATAATGCACAGTTTTTATTATGTCAATGGTCCTTGAGGTGATGAAATTAATTTTTGCTGTTTTAGATGCATCATGTAACAGTGGCCATTACACAGTGATTATAAGACGATAGTGTTTGTACATTAATATTTGCGGTTTTTCTACCATATTTATCTACATGCTCGCATTAGTACACGAAATTTGAAGTCTCTAGCTTTAGCCATTCCGGAGATATAGGGGAGGTCCCAAAATTCTAAAGTAGGTCACGTGACCTAATTTGCACATTTTAGTTACGGCTCCTACCCCTCAATATGTGCACAAAATGGCATCACGATTGGCTTTAAGTCAACTGTAATATTGCGATTTTTATACTTTTTACATTTAGGAATTGCCTATTCACGCACATTTTAGGGTTTTTTGGGGTATATTTCCCCCAAATGACGTTACTCGTCATTCTAACCCCCAAAAAGCACATCCTTGCACGGAAACACGTCGTTTCAGCCACTAAGTGTGTGCACCGTAGCCGTGGTTTGACCTGTGTAGAGGATCTGCCCCAAAATTTGCATGTGGGGTGATGTAATCATGTGTGCCAAATTTCAGAATGAAATTTTGAGGAGTTGCAATTCTACAATGGGTCGAAATTGTCATTTTCCTATATATTTTTGAATGGCCGTTACAACAGTCCAGCGCTGCTGCACTGCCTGTGATGTTTGACCACCTGATATGAAACGTATTTGGACCTTAGTGGGTAAAACATCTATTCATCAGTTATGACACATTAAACTTTATGAAGCCTGATATAACCTTCAAATGGTGTCACAAGTTACACTTTCTATGCACAATCTCTTACAAACACAACAAGTAACTTGTATATGTGAAATCTTAAGCACTTTATCACTGCTCATTAGATGTCAGATCAGCATCTAGCCTTAAAAAAGTCCAACTAAACAATTCTGCTATATCGTACAACGTCAAGATTAAAGGTAACTATGTTACTATGATACACTACATAAATACATAAAGATACTTCGACTGGGTGAATATTACTACTGGTACTGGTAATAACCTTAATGCCCCACCAGATTGCCAAAACTCTTGACAGTTTAAATGCTCGAAAGTGAAAACTAAACAGTTCAAAATAAAAGCAGTGCCATCCTATAGAGGAATGGCACTTTAGGCAAATGTGCACTTCACAAGACATGAGCGTGTGATGTGACAGTGTGACACGTTATCACAAAACAGCATGTTGACAATTATGTTGCCACATCACGTGCGCTGTGCTTGAAGGATTGTGTAAATTGCCCACGTGACAGTTACAAAGTCAAGTGTTATCACCATCGCCAACACCATACAACTCTTCAATGAAGTAACACAACTGATCGGCAGATGATCGTATAAATGCTCCCGGGCTGTAGAAAATAACACAGATATTTTGCTGATACAATAAAAACAACACTTTAATTAATAAATGACTACAAACTCGCTAACTGTAATATTCCTGGTCATCCTGGTACCAGGTCTACTGAAGAAACCAGTCATTCACTAACACATCTATCATTCTCACATTTATTTAGCCCATATTAACATATCTCGGTTTGTCAGAAACCACTCTATGTTCCCTACGTCCATATTTCTCCAATGAACTAAGTGTCTTCCATGTTTTCTCAATATGTTAACACCGGTCACTTCATAAGCAATACTTTTTATCGTATCATACTCATCGTTCCATGTAATCTCAGTTTAATGTGAAACTGACAGCACTTACATACACAACAAACATTCACACTGCATGCATATTTTTAACAGCGTATACAAGTAAACACTCAGTGGTCCAGTGAGGATCTCCAAAGAAACCTTTCAACGTCATGAAGCAGTATTTTGCCGGCTGGATCGATATTCTCACTAAGGTCATACCAACACTGAACCGTCTCATAAATACTGAAGGCATATAACTGATTAATGCTCTTATTAGATCTCGTTTTACAGACACACGAAGTGTGTACTGGTAACACAAAGATGGACACTCACTTGGCGGCATTTATTTGTGATACAATTGCGTCAAATTGATCTTTGCCGACTGCAGCCTCACAATGACTGAAATTAAACCAATGCCAATCAATGTGATTCTCCGTGTTCAAGCAATAACACACTAAAAGAAAAACATTTTTCTTCTCCATAGCCTTCAGTAACTACCAACCAACAAAACCCGTAAAAGTAATGCTTACAACATGCAACATTACTGTACTTTTATAGAGCTCTGATGCAAGAAACAGTGTTGACCGATTTGTGCGCCGACTATCTGATGCATCTCCAAAATGATAAATTTATTTGAAAAATACTGGAGGTTCTATTTAGTGTATACAAAAGCAGTTTCTAAATCCTGCCTGCATTTGCTCACTTGACTTTTCTGCCATTTGTGAGTGAGTCACACTTAACAAGTGGCTACAACAATGTAGCAATGGCTGCTTCACGGCTCCATCTGGAATGGTCACCGAACAGTGATCTGCATGACTGACAGACAGACCGCCACAAGCCTATGCTACAGCAGCAAAAGGCTGCATCTCATGCATTCGATGTGGACTAAAAACTAGTAATACCACCCATCATCCAAATTATGTGAAGATCTACATCCTAAAGCAGCAAACAGGGACAAAAATGAAATGATGCTACACAGAACGTACGGCTTGAGCAGCTGTCTGATCTCGGTCGGTCCATCGTCAACAACAGTAACATCGTCACTAGCACTCCACGCCTTCTGCTGCATCTCCTTGGCTCGACTCACCAGATCATCTATCTCCTACAAAGCCATATCAATAACAATGACAGCAACAGCATTGTGCTGTGGAGAATGGGGTGAAGCAATGTCGATCCTGCTGATCACCACAAAGAAACTGCACAACATGAAGACGCTGTAACTTATACTTATTACAAATATTACATCCACAGTTTGACTGGGTGCCCCTCCTCACCCACAGCCATTGAGAATCACTGAACCATGACTGTTCATGACTGAGCAGTTTGTTGCACGGCAGCTTCATGAATACTTTCAATGCTGGAATCTTCTACCGCCTCTTCAGTCGGGCTTCCGCCCAAACAACTCTATGGAAACAGCTGTTCTATGTGTCCTGTCTGATCTTCTGGAGGCAGTGGATGGTGGGGGCATTGCTGCCCTCGTTCTCCTAGGTTTATCTGCTGCCTTCGACACTGTCAATCACAGCATTTTGTGTTGACGTCTGGAACTGACCTTTGGACTAAGTGGTCCAGTTTTATTATGGTTCCAATCGTACCTGCATGGTCGTTCCCAGTAGGAATTCATGGATCATCCTCCGTCCAGCTTGTCTGTGGAGTTCCGCAGGGCTCAGTCTGTGGCCCAATCCTATTCATCATGTATACAGTCGATCTCATTGCATTAGTTGAGCGTCACGGCTTGTGCCCTCACCTTTACATGGCTGACATGCAAATCTATGGCTCGTGCCCACCGTCAGCTGTACATGATCTTCAACAATATCTGTCTGCGTGCATGGATGATGTACACTTCTGGATGCAGTCCAACCGTCTCCAGCTAAACACCAACAAGACGGAGCTGCTTTGGTGTACTACTGCTCGATGTCAGCATCAACTGCCGCGGTCTGCATTTCGGATTGGGTCTGCTGACATTATCCCAACGACAGCGGTGCGTGACCTTGGGATCTACATCGACGCTGACCTCAGCATGCGGTCTCACATTCAGCAGACTGTCGCCGGCTGTTTTACCATTTTGTGACAGCTGTGCAGTGTCCAACGATCAGTTCCATCGTCTGTTCTTCAGACTCTGGTTGTCGCCCTTGTGCTGACGAGGCTGGATTATGGTATGCCACCCTGTCTGGTCTTCCTGCTTACCTCCTCAACCGTTTACAGTCTGTGCTCAACGCCTCAGCGCGGTCAATCGCTGGTCTTCGTCGGTCGGCTCACATTACAGACGCTCTTGCCAGTTTTCATTGGTTATGAGCTGCCGAGCGAATCAAGTTCAAACTGGCAGTTATTGTCTACCGAGCTCTTCACAGCACTGCACCTCAATATCTGTCGGACATGCCGAGACGCGTTGCCGACATCCCATCCCGCAGTCGTCTCCAGTCGTCAACTTCCAGCCACCTCGTTGTACGCCCATCACGCCTAGTTACTGTCGGGGAACGCTCGTTTGCTTCAGCTGGTCCGAGACTCTGGAACAGTCTTCTGGACGACATTACTATACGGCACAATCACTACCAGCATTTCGAAGAAAACTGAAAACTTACCTATTTTGGCAATCATACCCGGACATTATACTGTAGTTTCAGACTGTTTTCGCCATGGTGGTCCTAGCAGTTACTTTAACTTTAGGCCACCTTAAAAATTGCTATGTAATGTAATGTTCTTACATACTAAGTTGCTGATAGCAGCGATATGATAAAACAAATCATGATGAACCTGTTCAGGTGTGTATTCCTCGAAGTCATCACAATATTCATAGGCAGCAGATTCGTCGTCGTCGTCTTCTGCCATTTGTAACAAAACAGCATTGCAACAGCGTTGTTACTTTAACCTTGTTTTTTACACACTGTACGGTAATATTGTACTGTGCGGTACAGTTAGTTTTATCTCATTCACACGTTAGTACAATATACAAATTAACACTGAAAGAAAAGAAATGAGGTGCAGAAAAGCCAAAACTGGAATCAGTTGGCTTATCGAATAAGCCCGATATATGAGACTGTTTGGGCACCCTGTAAAATAAAGACGATGCCTATTTGGTCAAAAAGCTGTGACGATTAAGTCAGATGTAACTAATCAGCATCTGAGGAAGACTTAAGAAGACAGCAGAAGTAATCAGATTCAAAACAGATAGCCAGACTTGTCCAGTAACAGAGTCAAAGTAACGTGTTACAATACTTGAGTAACATTTAGTTATTTTTTTAAAGTAATGAAGTACTCCAATGCAAGAGTACTTTTTACTTGTAACGAAGCAACCTTTTAGCCATTTAATTGTACTTTTACTTCGTTACTTTTTAAAATGTGTTGACCATTACAAGTAACTTTACTGAAAAGGCAATGTCACGCTACAGTCCCAAGATTTGATATTGTAATGGACAGTGTGTCGACTTGCACTATCCCTCTTACTGTTATGTTTGATGTAAATTGTCTTCCTCCCTCGCGATGTAGGCCTACCATGTGTAGCATCATGATTGCTCATTGAGTTCACCAAGACTCGGTTTTGTATCTTCTGTACCGAGTAGACAGCTTACAGCATTGTATTGTGTTATGGGAAAGTGATGGTGAAATGTTTGCAGTAAGTGAAAAAAGGCTTTTTTTCGCCAAAGTTACTTTTTACATAACTTTTTCCATCAGTACTTTTTTACTTTTACTCAAATAACTTTTTCAGAAAGTACTTTTACTTTTACTTGAGGAAAAAAATCGAGACTTACTTTCACTTTCACTCAAGTATTGATCTGCAGTACTTTGAACACGTCTGCAGATAGCTAACCCAAGTCCGATGATTTTACAGTGCTAAAACAATAACAATATAGAAACACATGTTGGCATTAATTTTTACATGATTTATT
>Ga0126335_1002552_pt1 | contig 10971 bp, 7 predicted proteins | sample OlaspJWI45metaG_FD_108409 | JGI IMG/M metagenome (GOLD analysis project Ga0126335, IMG submission 108409) | Marine gutless worms symbiont microbial communities from Oahu, Hawaii - Olavius sp. 1 OAHU.JWI-45 metaG | ecosystem: Host-associated > Annelida > Digestive system > Unclassified | place... | reverse complement strand
CTGCATTTTCACTACCTCACCTGGAAATCCTATACCGAACCACTCGAAACTTACCAAGGGTCACTATCGACTAGATAACGATGTTGAATTTTAAAAACGCAAATAAGGTTTTTTACAGGCCAGATGCCCTTCCTGTCGCCCAGGCACTCTAAACTACTACATGAATTATAAACTGCCAGTCTTTCTACTAAAGTAGATTACAAAACGAAGGAAAACTGTAAAATAACTCAACCAGTGAAAGTACAAAGTAGTGTATAACAACATTTTATTACATACACTGCGTGTGTTAAGTAATAATAACTTTTAACCATAGAAATGATATTAAAGAACTACAATTTACATTTCATGAATTTCTTAACGCAAACAGTCTGATAAAAGTATTCTTTCAATTTCCTTGTATGATAAATGTTGATATTTATAGAAAATCTGGCACTCCTGCATTTTCACTACCTCACCTGGAAATCCTATACCGAACCACTCGAAACTTACCAAGGGTCACTATCGACTAGATAACGATGTTGAATTTTAAAAACGCAAATAAATCGCTCTTACAATGACTAAATTACAAAATTGTGCCTCCAGCTGTGCTTACATTAGCCAGAAACAAAAACATGATTAAGATGCATTGTTTGCACTAATCAAATCCAAAAAATTCCACTAATCGATTCCAAGTAACTGTATATCACGAAAGCCGAATGTGAATGTGGGTCAGGTGTAGGGTTTACGGTTAGCATCAGATATAGGGTTAGAATGGGCCAGTTTAAGACTTAGGGTTCAGCTTAGGGATGGGGTTAAGTTTAGGTTAGGGTCATGCTTACGGTTTAGGGTTAGGGGTCCGGCTTAGGGTATAGGGTTAGAATTAGGTGGTCAGGTTTAGGGTTAAGGTCAGTTTTAGGCATAGGATTTAGAGTTAGGAGGGTTAGAGATTAGGCGTAGGGTTAGGGTCAGGCTTACAATTACAGTTCAGGGTAGAACGTTAATAAATTATAACAATAATGACAACCTCAAGAACACTTCATTTATAAAGCAATTTCGAACATTGCATGCACTGCTACATCATTAAACACATCATATGATTCATAGTCATTGCTCAGTAGTGCACAATTGTTGATTTCCCGTGCTGATGGTACAAATTCGCAATTTTAACAGTTAACAGCTTTTATTTTCGTTTTATTCGATTCAACATGTATATGGCATGTGGTAAGTTTGGAGTGGTTCGATATACGATTTCCAGGTGGGGTAGTGAAATGCAAGACCGCCGAAAATCTTTTAATAATTACAATTTAACTAACACAAGCTATTAACTTGTCAGCTGTGCATTAAATGCAAATGAAAATGCATGACTGCTGAACACTACACAACATTCTTACAGACAAAAAAAATTTGCAGCGGCATGTTCATTCAAAATTATCCATTGCTATTTTATATAAAAATTGCAACAATATACATGCGAAAAATACCATGATATACTCACCCTCTTTTCTGCCAGATTTATTCACATAGTAGTCTATTTGCTGTAAGATATTTCGTAGCTGCAACACATAAACTGATATAAAATCACCTCAGCACACATAAGCTTTCGTCAGTAATGAAGACACTGTCGACAATGAAAAGTGGGGCTGAAAATATAAATTACAGCCACGTGGGCGGTGGTTACTGATGTAATTTGAAGTCACTGGTCTGGTCTCAATGTACGTCAGTCTGTGTATGCATTGGCCTACTTAAGTGAACTGTTAATTGCAGCAGTCTTACCATTACTGGATAGTGTACGCACAATATTGCAAGTCTCATCCATTATCCTTTACAATGCATAAACTAAAAATATACCACAGCTGAACTGGTAACAGACTTGGTGGTTAACTTCCTAAATAGCGAACTTCCTAAACGACCATGTCAAGATGTCAGTAGACCACGATGAATGTAGAATACTGTCTAGGCTGGTGCCAGCAGTAAATCAGCAATTTTTCTGTAAGGGCAAAAGAATTAATGCTAAATCACCGAGTTATCCTAAAGCACAAAATTACTATGGGTAAATCGGTAAATTGGTATAGGGAACTTCCTGACTTGGGTACAATTAAAACCGAGTGTTGCACCCCCTCTGGCGTCTTTTTTGAGGGATGCCATGTCGTGTGTGTTAGTGTGTACTGCAGGTGGTAGCATGAAGCTGATTGATACTAACAGTATTTACACACAACTCTAGCATACCAGTCCCGTGTACCATGACAAAGACGTACAGCAAAGTCAATGTACAGCATGCATTATTATACCCACGTCGCATCTATATGGTTCCCTGACTGGCTGCGGGGTTCTCACATTGGTTAGCGCTGTCATCTACAGGTAAAATGTGAATGTTTATGTGGATACCCTGACCCTAACCCTATTCCTGACCCTAACCTTAGGTTTAAATATCCGTATCCCCGCATGTCTGCATATTACCACTGCCCATCCCCCTGACATTTGTGTACAACAGTAGGCCTGAACAAGCACAATGCGAAATGATAAATACCTGTTTGCTGTCGCGTAACTTTGCAATGCTGTGAACTGAATTAAGTTTGTCTAAATCGACATGCATGGTTACGTCCTCCACTTCCTCGGCAATGTCTTCCAGTTTCGTCTGGTCCGACTCCTGTGACTCGTCTGCTATATCTTCCCCTCCCTCTTCCAGATCGGCAAGCAGTTCGTCCGCAAGAGACATTATGCACTTCTGATCGTAAAATTCGTATAACAGAATACGTAGTTCACCGACTTCACGCAAATACAACCGACTGAACCAAAACGAACAATAAACACCAACTTCTTTGAGCGATAATGTAAATTCCAAATTTACATTATTATCGAATGCAAATTCCAAATAGTAACAAAGTAGTAAATACAAGTGAGGTCCGTATAAAACACGCATTGGCCAAAATGGTCGTTCCTTGTCTTGGACTTACCAGCTAGTAGCAGCTACCACTTTACGGCGAGAGATGACTTTATGTGAAGATGACCGATGCATCGGATGCAGATCTTATTCTATCGAGACATAGTCTTAAAGATTCATCTGACACAGTCAATCGGCAATTTTTGTTGGAAAGATAGATGAGAGAATTTGTTAATGGTAGTTTCTCCAGTTGATTTGAAGTAATCAGTGGCGTTCTGCAGGGATCCGTAGTTACTTGGACCACTGCTGTTTCTGATATTCGTTAATAATCTACCTAACTGGATCACAAACAGTATAATAGTGTTTGCTGAGGACACGAAGATCTAGACCAAAATCAAGGATACAGGCGATAGCGAACTGTTACAACAAGATCTAAATCTCTTAATGGAATGGTCGAAGCAATGGTTACTTGCCTTCAATACGGACAACTGTAAAGTGATGCATATTGACCATAAACTTTCAAATATGTACAGCATGTCAGATGGAATCAACACAACCCAGCTTGAAACTATCACAGTTGAGAAGGACCTCGGTGTCTACATAACAAAAGATTTTATAAAACCAACAGAACAGTGTAGTATACAGGCAGCAAAAGCTCTGTCAGTATTAGAAATGATAAACAGTGAGTTTAAAATAATTGATAAAAAAACTTTGAAATAATATACAAAACATATATTCGGCCACATCTCGAATAGGCCTACTGCATTCAGGCATGGTCACCACAGCTACAAAAAGATAAAATATGTCTGGAGAAAATACAAAAAAGGGCAACTAGAATGGTCAAAGGTCTCAAAAAATTTCCGTACGAAACCAGACTGAAAAAGCTAGGTAGCTACTCCCTGGATAGACGGACATTGCGTGGAGACGTTTAAGATACTCAGTGGAAAAGAATATGTTGACTGCAGCAGATATTTTGAACAGGCAGATGCCACTAGCAGACTTCGAGGACATTCATTGAAACTGTTTAAGCCAAGATGCCGTACAACAATTAGACAGAACGTCTTTAGCTTAAGAGTCGTCAATAATAGAACAAGTTACCTTAGGAAGTTGTGAAGACACCGTCTACTAGCACATTTAAGAACAGGCTGGACAAATACTGGAACGATATGGGCGTCTTCAGCTGATCAGCCTTACAGCCCATCAACATCAAGTATCAAAGTAGAGGCATTGATGGTCGAGGAGTTTATGACATACTGCTTGACAAGAGTCACTCAAAACGGTTCCATCATCTTTAAGAAATGACGCCAAGACTCAAGTCCACTGACAATACATAATCCTCATAATCTTTCCTGTGCTGCCCTTCGTTACATTGTTGCTGTTAGGTGTAAACGTACTATCAAAACTGACCGCTGGCCAACTTCTATACAGAGCATCTCCACCTGCCATGCCAAACTGTAGACATTGCCAAATAGCCCACTATGTATTGAAACTTGCGGTATCTGTTTACTACTGGTGAAATGTAGGCTACAGTACAACTACGTAGATAAATACTATCAAGCAAATAAACTAGCATAGGCCTAATGCATTTCTGATGAATGATGCCACTCTTATTTTGTGCATTAATGAATATTACATAACCAAAGTACTCTGATCTACTGCTGCAACAACAATAGTTGCTGCGGGAGATAGTCGCTCGTGCGACTCACTGCATCCAGCGACTGCATTTGCGCCATGGCGCGCAACACTGCTGTAGGCCTATATGTATATAGTCGTCGTATTTGTCGTCGGCCTCTCTGGCTGCGCAGCAGTTATGGTCATCTGAGAATTTATATGTGGATCTGTCTGAAATCAACGCAATTTCAGGTGGAGCACATGGACATGGACACTGGACAGTGGCATTTACGCGCGATAGATTCACTGATGTGGTAGTCAACTTTGATTTGTAGCGATCAAGGTGGCAACAGAAGCAGCGAATGATGCCAGAACTGCAGCAGCTGTTGGCTCACCTCTGCTACCTGATGATGGTTTCCATCTGCTCATTGTTATCTGGTATGTCTTGTGGCGTTGTAGCTTGCCTCGTCGTCTAATTAGTCGTTTTTCAAAGTTGGATTTTATGATTGCACTTGTAGACGCAACACGTGCAAAATTGCAAATATGTATGAGTGGAACAACTGGCATCGTAAGTGGCAGTTTATAAATGTACCTCACGCTGAAAGAACATTTTTATTACACTACTGTATATGCATATCGTGTATCGATAAAAATTCGGAAAATTTGCTTCTGTTAACTGGACTGCATGATAGGCCTATTTGTTTTCACTAAAACTGGGAGTGGCGAAAAGGTCTATGATGAAACAGCCTGCAGTTCGAAAAATATCAACTAGAGTCCACAAACAAAAGCGGGAAATAAAATTCGGAAGTAAAAATTACACTGCACGTTGAATAAATCACACAGTAGGCCTATAGCACATCGTTTGACGCACATGTACACACGTTCTGCCAATGCCTATAGCAACTAAAAAGTCATGTTCTGACTTCTGAGCCAACGGATGCGAAGTGCGTTGTTTTAGCCAATTGGCGTAAATAATGATTTTTATTCTTACGACGATATGCATTTGTCAGTTCGTGTTGCGCTGCACAGTTTTCAATCTACTATGGTCGCACTTAATTGAACTACATTACATGGTGATACTGATACGATAGTGTAATGTCAGCGGATAACATATGTTGCAGTATTATACTGCATGTGTCGCAGTCTCAGCCGGATGCTGCTTGCTGCTGCTAACGCTGCGTGCGTCGTTGCCGGAAACAGATTAGTTAGCGCTCCTGTTGGGTTGATGTCATGTTGCCATGGTGATGCCCTGTCATGTCACATCTGACGTCGCGTTTGCTGTCATGTCATGTTAAGCCGGCCAATGACGTCCACTGTCACTATGATTGTCAAGTGACATTCAGCGAATTTAGTGAAACACATATCTGCATTACTATATTGACACGGAGTCCTGTGAGCTAATTAATCAGGAAATAAAAAATATCAAGTTTCTCTCGTGCTGTTATAGCTGACGTGCCTGAATAAAAATAAAAACAAACTATATTTAACTATACACTTAATTTTACTACACCATTTTGCAGCATTTTTATGTCTGTTTCTATTTTTGTTCTGCTTGTTTGTACATTGTTCGTTTTTTGCTTCTGCAACGAATGAATACGCGCATTAAATCTACTGTAATTATTCCTACACGTGAAAATATTTAGCCTCAAACTGCAGGTTACTAGAGTTACATGTAAATCACCAGTGTTTCATTAAATAAATAAATAAATAAATCATTTACTTATCAATACATATACACTACAGTAAAGCAGTTGTGAGCATAACTGCGTTAACTGGACACATGGTAAAATAGATGGATTTTTCAGCGCCAATAGTTATCAACATGTGTAGTTAAATCTAAACATCAATATTAAATTTTCTGCTATTGCATGAACGAACGCCAGACCAATGGCAAATTCTGGATCTATTTGTTATTTCGTGATTTATATAGAACTCTTTTCTATTTATTTGAGTCTAACTTACGCGTATTAAAACTTTTATTACCGATACTTATCATCTCTTTAACAATATATTCTTCTATGCCTATGTATATACGTTTGACAGCAATAACAACAACATGGCATGTTTCTTTTTCAAAAGTACGAGCCATAAGCGCGCAAGATGCCGTTGGCCCTGCGCTGGCTTTGTCCCCTCCCGTTAGCCCTGTGCCGACCGCACGGTGGTCAAACAGTCAAACGGTCAAGATAAGAACTTTCATAGTATAGACTGCCTTGTACCTGTCAACAGCAACTTAATGACCGTTTTGTGTACCGGTAGACTATGTCTAGTTGTCCACTCTATTCAGATGCGTTACGTTCGTTGTTGGTGCGCTTGCAAACGATAGTAAGTTAGCGGTGGCCCATGCATAGTCAATGAATATAACCAGCTAAGTGCGAGTTCCGTTGGTTGCTGCCGTTGTTTTCCACCTTTGTGGTAATGAGAATCATCGAGCGTAGGTCACGGCGTTCGTAAGCGTATTCAACCGACGCCTCTGTTTGTCTAAGCATATTACAGTGATTGTCCGTTCGTCAGACGTTTACTACAAGATACGGGGCGTCGTCCAGCAGCCAGCTTATCATCGACGAACTGTAGCCACGCTTGCTCAATGTTTGGAGTAGCATGGACCAAAGCGTCATTGAAATGCAACTGACGAGTAGTGTAGGCATCTTCAAACGTCTGTGCGGGCAAATGGTAGACACGTGGTAACTGTTGAACAGTATCAATATTAGTTTACCCGTAAAACACGAAATATTTTTTGTGGTCCACGTTATATTTTTAAGTCGCAGGGCTATCATTTGATTTTTTACACAAATTCGAACTCACAAACTTCCCAGCGGTAAAATAATTTTAAAACGGTTGACATTTGGCAAAATTATGCCGAAATAAAAGTGGCGCGTTTTTTGGCCCACTGTGTAGTATAAGGCGACGCCGCTACGCCTATATAGGCTCACTTGTTCTCGGATTCGGTATTTGAGAAGCGTACGTGTATAACACTTCTGGATTCGGGGACTACAAATTTCTGCGAGGATAACTCACATCAGACAGATAATAATTGGCTGCAAACATCGTTGAGTGCGTGATCAAACGACTTCTCCGTCAATCTGCTATAACGAGCACGCCAGTCGTCCAGCAGCAGCAGCAGCAGCTACGTATCTTTGAAGATGCGGCGCGATGGATGCGTTGTGATGTGATGAAGTGGGATTAGCTGTTATGCCTCTATATGACAGATTGGGCACCAGTGTATTTGAGTCTTTAAGGAAGTGGTGGCGGCAGCGTTCTAAAATAACATGAACGAATGAATAATTAATTTCGTCAATCTGTTAATTCTATACTTTGCAACCGGTGCCATTAACTGTGGAATCAACGGAAATTTAATGCTATTATCACTTATCTGGTTCATTTCAATTTTGTCTTTAACCTGCAGAATGGCTCACCGCTTGTAGGTTAGCTAACTTACTTAGCATCAGTCTATGACGTCGTCACCCCACCCTTATGTGTCGTCGTTCTAATTTGTTTTCACTCGTGATGAAGATTTGATCTGATTTGATCTTTATTTAATCGGTTTAATTGATTCGTTGATTTAATCTTTCTTTGGACTCATTCGTTCGACATGTAACATTATCTGGACAATATTATAATGAATCCCAATACGGTCACAGTCAAAGGGAAGTGTCCGCTATCTCGCAATAGCGGACGCGTGAACTGCGTCAAGCAACATCGCGACTGACGCATGACGTCTTGTGCGGCGCCTACAGCCCACCCACGTTGATCGACCTATCTCTGACTGATTGCGTCTAATTCGAAGTAATCGATTTCGCGTACAAATTGAGTCGGAACTTTGTCTGATCAAGCTGTTGATCGATAGAGCACTGTGGCCATATGTGACGTCTCGATAGCTCTGCATAATGTTTACATTTCACCGGTGGCATTGCCGTGTGTGAGCCAGCCTGCGCGTCAACTTCCGATATTTCTTAATACAAACAACGACTTATTATACGACGCGTAATCCAGTGCTCGAAATACCCCGACGGAGCAGTTTGGCGGCTGATGAGAGCTACCGAAAAACGACGAAATACACATTTCTGTTTTCTGTACATCGCTGGATGTTCATGCAGCGACGCCAGATCGAGACCAACGACGCCTGTCATTCGGACCAATATACATACACGCATAAAGAAATTATCAAGCGATCCGTTATAATATACGTAGTTTATGCGCCGCCGCCGGCCGTTCGGTTTGCAGTGGTTCTGCTAGTCGGCGGCACAAAGTACAGGACTAATGAAATCGGTTTCTGATAACAGGCGTAACCCGAGGCACGGACGGCTGCTTACTGTCAGCTCCGGGGCAGCCACGTAGCCGATGTGGCCGGCGCATGTTCCCGGCGAAACATATTAATTTCAATTTGCCAGATGTGTCGGGCGACTTGCGCAACCGCTGAATCACTATAACGCTGTCGAGGCAGCGCCGCTACGCGCGTCAATCGCTAAACAAATACAGGCTCAGGCCGCACTACCGACCGGCACCGATGACACTGACTGATGCTATTAAATAAGTAACGACACACGATCGTTCTGATGGCTGCCTGTCGTTTGTCGAATGTGATAAATGACGTTATTAGATGATTGTTTACACAGCCTCTGTCGCATCTGCTTTTATTTATCTCAAGTTGTCAGTTTGTAAAGCCGTGCTTTATAGCACAAAGGTGATTAGTGAACTTATGCTAATTGTACGCATCAAAATGTTCGCTGCTGATGCTGCGGCGACATGATATACATGGTTCGCTGAAAAATTAATGTGGTTAAACTTGAAGCAAAGCAGACATTTTCCATATAATAAAAACGCTTACGGTATATTAGTTGCTGCTCTAGTGTTATTTGCTTTTGTCATCGTGTGTCGTTACTTATTTAATAGAATTAGAGTTTGTACTATCTCTGGAGCTATTCCCTATGTGATGTCTAGTAGCGACATTACATAATAGGCTAAACTAGATAAATTTTCTTTTAATTAAGCGTAATCTAAAATAATTACCGTACGGCATCATCTACGATCTAGTACCTGTAGAGTATTGTAGTGGTTCAGCAGTATTTGTACTTTAGGCCACTCTAAATAACTCTAATGTAATGTAATGTAACCTGTGTTTTGTCAGAACTGTTTTTCTTCGCCAACTTCGCTTTGCTTATACTGAAGTGTAGACAGTTAACACATAGTTCGTGACCCTATACATTCTACACAGACGTCATGTATGATTTAGTGCACTTTTTTACTTCCACCACCCGACGTACGCTCGTTGTTTGGTTGTTGCGAGGTTGTTGAGATGGTCGACGACGATATGTCGACACGAAACGTGACAGAATGGATTGATTGATTGATTGATTGATAAGCCGACAATGACATCACACCGCTAGCACGACCACCCAACAGCTCGCCATTTACTGCACTTTCCGCTGTCAGTCTTTCCCAATCAGTCCATTTCACTTTCTGTCTGTTACGCGTCAGTTTGAACTGAGCGATCGTCTGAGCGAGCATGACGCTGACGTCCCGACGTCGCCACGTCACTTACGCATTATTATGTCGCTGCTCGCAGGTTATATTACAGCATGACACTGACACCTGTAGTGGCAAAAACCACGAGGAGATTGGAGAGTTTAGTTTCAAAATTCAAAGCCTTACTTGTTTCCAAGGTCACTCGTGGCATTTGTGCAAAGTTATATCTTCTTGAAGTCAGTTGAGGAATAGTATTCCATGTAATAGCGCAGCACAAAGAGTAATACTATTATTGGATGGTGATTCACAAAAGAACAAAATATACGCAACAGTTACAAATGTGTATATATTAACTTGTTTCATTAAAGAGCTTGACAAGAACAGTACATTTTATGACGGACAGACGGATGACTTAGTCGATTGTAGATATAGCCGTATGGGCTTGGCTCTCTTGGAATACACGCGGCTATGCCGCGGACGCGGCTGAAGCCACAGCGTCGATTTTGCACCGCAGTTTTAAGTGCTTTTTATTGGCGACACATTCGGCCAGCGTTTGATGTTGTTTCATTGTTGAACAGCAGTTCAGGTGCAACTTACGTGTACCGTATGGGTTCATAATCAAACGGCCTCGGGCAATAACTTTAGTCGATGACAAAACATTAAACAATTCTAAAGGAATTGTATAAATTCAATAAATAAAAACAATTAGGCCTATATTTACTGCAGCATCTGCTTCGTTGCAAGCTAATTAACTTTCCTCTCGCAGATTGTGATAACATAATGTGAGCTTCAGTTGCCTATGACGTAGAGAACTAAAGTTCACGTTAATGTTAGCAAAATTTGCAAAAAGGAAACGATTACACGAAATGGAATAGGCACATGTGCATATACAGCACACGACTACACAGTAGACAGGATTGTATGATACTTCGTCCCACGCCTTTGAAGTCCAAATAGACACTTAGTCCCACGGGTCGAGGGGTGCGGTGGCGGTGGGTGTGTTTAGCAGCGCGTGGGGCGGATCATTTAACATTTAT
>Ga0126335_1002551_pt1 | contig 10971 bp, 10 predicted proteins | sample OlaspJWI45metaG_FD_108409 | JGI IMG/M metagenome (GOLD analysis project Ga0126335, IMG submission 108409) | Marine gutless worms symbiont microbial communities from Oahu, Hawaii - Olavius sp. 1 OAHU.JWI-45 metaG | ecosystem: Host-associated > Annelida > Digestive system > Unclassified | place... | reverse complement strand
TATACACTGTCTTAAGAAAACAGGACCCCTACTATTTTTGGGAAACCTTTACCAAAACAAGCCGGTTATGGATAATTCTAAGCACACTATCTCGTGAGGGTATTGCCTCCTAGCTATGCGTAAAAAGGTTGGTATAGATCGAGAACCACCTGTGTGGTTGCTATAGCAACTGTAGCATCCTTGCAGAACCGCGTCGGTTTGCCGCGCAATTTCAACAGTCGATTTTCTCAGGAAACACGCGTCACTTTTCAGCATAACTTTACCATAATGTTCCAATATCAATATTATGTGACGTACATAACCTTAATTCAAACAGCATGTCGCGTGAGTTGTGTTTAAACAGGTTACCAGCAGGCCAATGCGCCGGTGTCGTACTGGTCCACCGTGCACGTTCGACAGCCGAGTTACTGCGTCAAGAAACACCCGACTTCATTTCACTGGATTTGTGGCCGCCAATCAGTCCGCACCTTAAAACAGTTGGGTACAAGACTTGGGGCTGCCTGCAGGAGTATACAAGAAGCCAGTACGTTGCATGGCTAAGAAGCAGCGACTGATGGAAGTCCAAGCTGACTTTGAACAGACCATTGTTAACAAAGCGATAGACCAGTGGAGCAAGCAGGCCTTTGTCAAGGCTAAAGGACAACACTTTGAGCACTCGCTGTTTATGATATTTTGCATTGTGTGGACAGCTGAAATGTTTTAAACAACTTAAATTATCAGTGAACACCGTAAGAAACTCCATTGTCGAACATGAGCGGTAGACCTAGACCAGCACACGCTGTTTTGCACTGGTGCTGTGGTTGCCATATCTGCCAAAATTATGCGTCACTGGCTTGTTTTAGTAAAGTAGGTGTGCGGTTTCTTTGAGTCACGGTGAAGACAGCAGGAGGCACTAACGAAAACTGTGCAAAACTAGGTCATAGGGTGCGAGGCGGGGTCACGTGACCTACTTCTGCAACCGTCTACAAATCCCAGGAACAGCTACAGCTAAAGAGTCCTGCGCTTGCAGTGTGTGTTGTGCATTCGATGCAGCTTTTGCCAAATTTCTTTGGCGTCATGTTAATGGCAAGTCAAGCAGTTTAGGCCAGCAGACACTCGCGGACAGCAGTCTGTGCTGACCGTCTGTTTAAAACATTGCACTGCTATCATTTCAGTTTCTTGCAGAACTCTTTCGCAGTAACTGAAGATTGCAAAACCTTGTACTCAGGCAAGAGTGCATGATAAGACTAATACTTGTTTTATCTAGCTCAAGTCAGGCTTTCAAAGAGTATGCGGTTCCTAGAACTATACAGTGAAGTGAAGTCACTCGCGTCAGCGGAAGATAAGCCTATGAATAAGATTCATAAAAACGAATTTGTGGTAGATAAATATATTGGCGGTGGTTGGTGAATGGTGAATGCCACTAACCTTACAGCTGATACGCCTACTATGCCGTAGCATACACCACTACCTTTGACCTAACTGCGTAGGGGGCGGCCTAGGCTACCTATCTTCGCCGTGCATAGCATACGTCGTACTTTGCACAGGCCGCTATAGACCACCAAGAGGCCACACTTTCAAGTTTTAAGTAGCAGTTATTGTCGCAGTGAAGATATAGGCTGTTCCCGCTGGATTAACTGCGTGGCCTAGCTATGTTGATTATTTACAAGTTACTAGCGATTCTGCCTGCCTAGTGGCCCCCCGCCACCCACTCTCACCCACCCCTCTCCCGACTCTAGTAGTAATCATGGGATTTCATTTATGTGTAGTTTGTTCCACACGGCAGAATAGAATTGCATAGGAAGAAGAAATTGTATGGAGTGATGGAGAGGTTCATTCGAGTGTTCGGACGAGCTAAAGACGTTGTCATTGGCATGGTTCATGTCAGAGCTCTGCCTGGTAGGCATAGTGCTAATCGGCTTGGCGGTTACCTGCGCGTCAGCTACATGTATGCTGCGAGCAGATATTGTTTTTGGCGGCGTCTGTCTGTCTGCATCTGTTTGTCTGTCCGCACAAAATCTCGAAAACTACTGGTCAGAAATTTATGTAACTTGGTACGAATATGTCCCATGGTAAACGCTAAAAGCGGTTGGAAGTTGGTGACATTAGACTTTGACCTTGACCTTGATAGCTATTTTCGTATTTTTCTAATTCAGGCTATACTTTTCGAATGGCTTTACCTATCAGCTTCATTTTCGGTGTGGAGGTACATCTTTAGAATATCTAGGTCACCTTCGAGTTTCAACGTCATGGGGTGAATCTCAAGGTCAGGTCCAGGTTTGTGATCCCCCGGCCACAGCTTAGTTGTGATTTATTTCATTTTTTATTGTCGAGCGCAATGCCAGCGATCATTATATATTCTTTCATTCTCTTAGTGACATTGAAGCCAAGGCAGGGTTAGGTGGCCTACGCCAAGACAACGACACATCGGTACGGGATTTGACGACCTTAATATTGAGAGAATTAGATTCAAGAAACTTGCAATGCCAAAATGACAGTAGTTCGGAAGTGAGTCGCTGACGAATTAAGGAATCAGAATAACGGGCCTGTGTCGGCGTGTAGTGTGTTGACAGCAGCTAGGGGTATTGCCGTCAGCGGCGTTCGTCCGTTGGTCTGTCTGTTTTCTGGAATGCATTGTCCGAGCAATAAATCTTCAACGAAAGAACTAACTTCCACCAAATTTACATGAAGTATGTATCGTGACGGATAAAAGTGAATATTGAATATATGTGTGACATTAACCTCCATCCTCAAGGTCATTTGGAACTAACTGATAATGCACCATCTTTACGAGTCGGTAAAGGCGTGATACTAATTCAGCAGCGCGTCGCTTGCTGCACGGCAATGCATGGCTATTGGCAAGTTACACAGAAGGGGTGTCGTGTCATAGGAGAACACAATAGGCCTACTGTTGCAGTCCCAACAAACGTTGTTGCTTTCAAGATAATAATTTATTGACAGTTTATCTAAACCAGACTGTGTCCTGTTCAAATTTGATTTATGGCCAAATTGACCAGTCTCCACTTGCAACGCGTCATTAACTGCTAAATTGTTTATAGGTTCTCCGGGAGCTTGCCTCAGCATGGACGAGATCGTGTCGAGGGCATGCGATGAAGTGCACACTTATCTAACCCACAAGCTGGTTAGTCTCATTGTTGGACTATCCCGACATCTGACCTAGCCTTATAAAAGTCGTCCTCGAAAATGCGTAATATTGGTCGAGATGGACGTTAAGCAATTTACTCACTCACTCAGGAATAGCAGCTGTTATTGATCTATTAAACCTAGTAGAATATTCCAACTTCCGAGGCTTAACTAATAGGTCTACTAGCCATTCTGCCCATCCAGCTGGGCACAGGGCACTATACCTATAGTTATAGTTTATAGGCATTATAGTTTAAGTCCCGCTCCATATCTCGCCCGCCACATACTATCCTGCTGCCCGGTCAAAGAATGCACGCTGCCTGCCGGCCCGCACCGCAGTGTATCACGCCTCTGGCGGCAAGGCCGACCTGTATCTAATGCTGCCCAAGGCTATAGGGACTATAGGCTAGGGCTGCCCAGCGCCGTCTATGCCTCGCCGGCCGGTGCAGCGAAAAACGAAAAATGCCAAATTTCTTCAATAATGTTTCTCAAGTTCTTAACTCATACATTCGTTTTAATATGGATTGTTCTAATACAATGTATACATGTATATATAGGACGGAGTGATAGTAGAGAACATGTACGACGTGCCGTGGATGCGTCCCGAGCAACTCGGACCGGAAACAGTTTCCGCCATGACAGTGGTGTGTTCGGCCGTGCGTCGAGTCCGGAGTGAGTTTCCGGTCGGAGTTCAAATACTGTCATCGGGCAATCATGCTGCACTCGCCATTGCTAAAGCTGCAGGTGACCCGATTTTGCAACCTGACGAACCACTTTTTTGGCCAAAGATATTAATTAGTTACCATGTCAGTAGTTTCTTTTTGTTTGCAAAACGTTCGCGTTCGTACTGGTTTTCGCAACGAATAAAGTATAAATGTATTTTATGCCGCATCGAATGCATGAGATGCAGACTATGATCCCGGCGTCTGTCTGTCGATAATCAGGGAATTAATACTCTGTAATTAATACAGTATGCATGTCTATAAATTGTGCTCGTAAGGCTATGTGCATCTGACATACTGCAATAATAAGGGTTAGTGTAGTGGCCTTGTAGACGTATTTAGTGGGCTGTAAATCACTGTTGTCACGTGTTGTCAATTTGCCTGTGCAAACACGGTTGAACGGATCGACGTTCTGCTTGACGTAAAGACTCCTGGGGACCCATGAAAAATTGTATTAGATGGCGGTCGCTATCGCCCACGGCGAGCGGGGAGGGGGTTCGATGCGGCCTTTACCAAATTACTTTGGCCACTTGTTCATACTGGAGGAAAGTTGTTTTTTGCTGTTCAGATCTGCAGTTCGTGCGTGCCGAGGGTTGGGTGTTTGCACATGTCGGCGACGAGGGATTTGCTGAATCGTGCGCTGCTAATCTCACCAGATACAGACGCCATCTGGAAGCAGAGCATGTGCTCATCTTCACAGACATCAAGAAGAAGCACTGGTAGGTGCAGGCTGTCGTTACCGTACGAAAGAAGCACATCCACATTAACCTATCTGGCAACCACTGAAATTGACAAGCTGACAACCTTGTACAGTACGTGCACTTAGGCATATATCCAACTTACGAAGACTATGTCTGCTCGCTGGTCGTATAACGCCAATCTGAACCATTTTCATTTATTATCCAGCTAAACAGATGCAGAGAGAGTAAGCTTATTAACCGTCATCATCGAGTGGCTCTCTCCTCCCGTAGTATAGCACAAACATAGCATCGACACGATGCCAGTGGGAACGTCTTTGTGCAATATGCCAGGCTGAGGAGAGGCCGATGTTCTGGGTCTTGAGATCTCCCTCGATTGTTCGCAGCCAGGACTAGCAAGGACGACCGCGTGGACGTCGCCAATCCTCTGGTAGACGGTTGATGGAGGCCTGGAGCGCACAGGCGTGATAGTGCGATGGGTCGGCTCGGCAAATGTGGCCAAATAGTTTATTAACCACGCACATAATGCAGGGCAAGAGACTGATTTGTAACAATGCTCCAAACGTTCACTGCGTCAGTTGTGCAGGCATAAACCTGTAAGACTTGTGCCAGTCTATAAAACAGATTCTTCGGCTCGCGGAGACCCAAAACCGACACAATTTTTGCGACGTTTAAATTCGTTGTCATCTGCATATTGATGGAGTTGCGCATTGGTTGTGCTGCAGCTCGCACCTGCTGACGTCAGACGTAGACATAACGCAGACAGCAGAAGCCGCTGAACTATTCCTTAGTGATGGAGTTATCGTCACTGGCACTGCGACTGGTTCAGCAGCAAACGTAGCAGATGTTAAAGGCCAGTTGAATGCTCTGTCAATTGTCCTTATTCACATTTCACACGACTCGTGGATTTCAGCACGTCATAAACAGTAGGCTAGCACTGCTGGCCAGTGGTCATACATGTTTCTACGTCACATACTTCAGCGTTATTTCCACATGCGCTGCGCTGCGCGGTGCGTAGCGAGAAATAGTAATTGCCGGAACTAGTGGGGACTCTCTCACACTCGCCCGGGCTCGCTGGGACTAGCTAGGACTCGCTCATACGTGGAAATCGTTACCATTGATATGCCCGGTTTCTTTTGCTGTCGCTCGCCACACAACACAACAGCAACACACAGTGCAGTGAGCACAGAGTGAGATAGTTCCAGCTCCTGTAAGCGAATATCAGCTAGTCCGAGTGTGCAAGCAAAATAATAATAATAGTCAGACAATTTCTAACACGCCGTAACACGACGAAGACGTTACAAAGGCGTGCAAGTGCGAGATAGCCCTAGCTTTATTAACTGCAGTCTACGCTAGTGAACTCAGCTATGTATGTGTCTGCACTTTTCTTAACAGATCAATAAAATGAGAAATTTTGGTTTAGTTTGGCTTTTGGAAGATGTATTGACATGTCAACACATGACAACAGTGATTTATAGCCCATCAAATATATCCACAAGCCACTACACTAACCCTTATTATTGCAGTATGCCAAATACACATAGCCTTACGAGCACAAGTAGAAGACATGCATATTGTATTAATCTCAGAGTATTAATTCCCCGATTACTCCATTAATACATATAAATGATAGTAAGTGACCATGCAGTGTGCATTATATTGTGTTGCAGAAGTATGCAAGGCAGTAAAGCAAATTCCAGTGCTTGTTGGGTCAGGAGTTACAGATGAGAACATTCACCAATATGTAGATGCCAATGCTTTTATTATTGGATCTCACATCAAGGTTGGCGGACACTGGAAAGGAGAACTTGACAGAGGGAAAATCAGTCGCTTTATGGAATGCATTAACCAGATACGAGAAACTCGGCAGTAAAATAGTCTGACACAGCATATGGTAATGAACTGAAGGACTAGAATTACTGTTATCATCACAAAATCAGATTTACCATCAGCTTCAATGACTACTACAAAGTGATGTAGTCAAAATCATGAGGATGTGTGGAATTTAATAGCTATTTCACTTCGCTCTGCTGTCACTGAGTACCTGGTGGTGCCCTCTGTTCGTTTATACACAGCCGGCAACAGGGCGTTTCCGGTTGCCTCCCCAACGGTCTAGAACAGTTTGCCAGATGACATCGTATCTTCTGCATCTCTCTCCCTACCTTCTGCCACTTAATAAAAACTTTCTTTAGTGTTTCATTTTCTGCTTTGATACTGTAACTATTTTTCCTAGTGGTCCTCGAAGTAGCCATAGTATTTAAGCCACTATAAAAAATCTTAGTACATTACATTTTATTTCAACAACCACCTTAAAAGCATTCTGCACATGAAATACAAATGCTAGGACATTCTCACACACTTCCACCTCTGTCACATCACTCAGTGCCATTACTGTGCACACTGCACGGTAATGCCTAACTACTAGTCAATGATAATAAATGGACTGTTTTATTTCTGTCAACTTTGTCAGTACCGTCTTTGTCAGCTGATATCTCTGTCCCTGCCAGACAAAGTGAGTTGGGACAGATCCACCGTCAGCAAAGTCGAAAAATTTGCTCAGTTCAATTGCAAGTGACGACTTAATCAGTCCCACTCCACCACCATTAGCTGGACCAGTGTGGTAGACACGCCCAGTATCTGGTAACATTACAATGTGTTGTGGCTCAAAGTCTACAGACAACATTCCTCCAGCATATGTCAGGTGATATGTGTCGGCAGAGTCAGTGGCAGACTGTAGCAACAATTCAGTGAAAACTATGGGCAGGTCATCACAGCGGACGAAGTTATGTTCACGACCACAGTGAGAAACGTATGGAAAGTCATCTGTGTAACGACCTGTCTTGTTAGTTTTCAGCTGCGTGAAGAAGAATTTCAGAAACTGTTTCTCTGAAAAACACATAACATAAAGCAATAAACTAATGTAACATTTCTGCTCTTCATATCTTGAAAATACTAGGTCTATGCATGATTGGAATAGTAACTTTGTAAATGTACTAAACAACAATCTGATGCTTACAGAAATTTCTAATGCTAATAGAAAAGGAGAACAGAACAGTCTTAAGTAATAAATATATGCAATATTGCGGATATAGTTAAATATATACTGCAGTTTCTGCCGACTGATCTTACGCAGTCAAAAATAAAAGTACGAAGGTACTGGTACCTTTGAAGCAAGATGTAAAATTCTTTATTCGCGCATCATCGAGGAACAACTACAATATACAACACAAAAGAACAGTGTTGTTTCCAAAAGTAGCCTACCAGTAAGTAGTTCTTGTAATAAAAAAGTATTAAATAAAACCAACAGGCATGTAAAATTCGGTGTACGCGTGTTCATTTACATAATTCTAACTTCGGTATAGAAATCTTGCTAGCATCATTAATAATTTAGTTACAACAAATGTAATTGAAATAATCAAAATTAATTTATAATGCCTAAACATGTTTCTACAACGTGATTTTGGCAACATTTCGGTTCATTTGCTATATATGCAGACGGTCGCCAATTACCGTACTCATACTCTAAACTAGAGTGCCTAGACACAACCATGAAGTACCTGTCCCTGGTGGTCAACGTAATAGAAGTATTCTCTGACTCTGGTTTCCGGCGATTGTCCTTGTACATAGTAAAGGAAACGGCGGCTAAATCGTAGATTCGTATAACTATCTTTAAAGCAACTACGATAACATCTAAGCATCATTACAACGATCATTACGTTGCTTTGTACAAAAGTGCCACATGATTGTTTGTTTGTAAACACAGTGACGTCACGGTTACAACTTCACGTTCGGTATATAAGGAAGTAAGGAAGTCATGACACTAAAATGTTGCCGAATCGCAGAAAATGTTCAAAGAAATATAGACAAGTGTCGTCCCCGATGCGACGGTACGATAGATTATTCGCGAGCTCTTAAAGTTTGTTTAAACCGGGAAATGTCCGGTGTTTGCGGGGGGCATTTGTCCGGTTGGTTTAGCTCGGGAGGGGGTTTGTGTGGGGATGGGGAGCAAGCGAGGGGTGCCTCTGTCCGAGCGTTTCAATGGCTGGCGTTTTCCGGGAATTTAGCACGGAGATGTCTGTTCGGGCTGGTTAGCGCCGGGGGGTCGTTTATGCTGAGGGTTTACCCCGTAGGGGCATTTGTCTTGGGGCACTCTGGATCATATCGGCTGTCGTGCAAAATTCCAGCAAACGGACAGTCCGCGGCAGAGTTAAGGTGATTTACTAAGTAAACATGGCCGACGTCCGCCATCTTGAATGTTTGAAGCAAGATTTTAGCACGTTGGGGGACCCTATTTTCTACATACACACCGAATTTGGTGAAGATATCTGGATCGGTGGCGGATATATGCCCCCAAAATCAAATTCAAATGGCAGAACTGTACTTCCGAAGTTCCGATCGTTATAATATGATGGCAGATACTGAATCGGGAAGCCCGGATTCCTATCCGAGTTTCCTAGTAACTATACGTCTATCTCGCTTAGTTTCGCACATCGCGTGTGACAGACAGCTAGACGGACAGATAACACGGACCATTATATAGCTGGCCCTCACATTGTGGCGCGGGCCAGCTAAGAGCCTTCCATCTGTTCCAATTTACCACCTGAACACGCTGAATGCCAGGCTGTTGTCGCGCAGGGCAAATGGCATGGTGGACTGTCAACTATGTTGTAGTTATAACTTTGGGCTAATTTTTGCTTTTAGATGTATAAGACTTTCCAGCAAAATATATCGGGCTATACGTGAACGTCGATCAGAACTGGGTGCTTCAAGCGCTTGCACGGCGTCACAGCGTCACAGCGTCACCGAGTGGCGATCGCGTTGAAGTAGAAAATTACACACGGAAGATATACATTCTAATTTGAGAAGACGGATGCATTGCTAGAGATTCGCGCATGAGATAATGATCGCATCGCATATGAGTGGCATGCACGCATTACGAAGAGCGTATCGTATGTAAGACACAATTATTGTCGCCAAGTACTTGCCGCGCACTGCAACCGATGTCGTTGATCGCAGCATAGTCGGCACTCGGCCAGTAAGACCGCGGCTAACAAACAGACATTTATAAGTTGATTGACCTGGAAAGAGAAACGCCAACAATGGCTCAACAGCTGCCAGCCTATGAACTAGGTGAGACAATTATTGCTAAAACAGTAATTTTTTGGCCTAATTCATAAATTGTGTCGTACTCCTAACTTATACAAAGTAAAATCATTGCATGCAAATTTGTGAGCGTCTTTGGGAGATTATAGGCTTAGCGAAGTCATATTTGAGTAGTTCAATTGATTATTAAAAATGTGCATTTCGCTAAAAAAACTATTGGACGAATGGTTTATACTGACAGTAAAATCATCAAAGTATTTGTAAGTCATATTAGCTTCGGGTTATTTCAGGATATTCCCTTCGCAGACAGAAGAATCGTATGTATGCATAGCTATACATTAAAGGTAATGTACACATATATTGCACGCAGTTTAAGATACTCAGCCTCTTTTATGACAATATGATCGCAACTTGAGAGTTTGAACGTAACGGACGGACTGACACACAGACAAAGGATAGCAACGCTGATGTCTTCTGCTTTATGAGCCCAGACTACTCAGAACAATTAACAGACAATTTGTTTATACACTGTGATCCATAAACGTCCACATTTTTGTTCCGCTGTAGTTTCTACAAACATTGACCGATTTCCATAAAATTTGGCATGCAATATACCGAAGGAATTTGCGACACAGCAAGTACTGATATGTCGCCTTTACCTGCATAATGTTGCTACATTACCTAGGGAAAAATTAATTTGTGGTACTGGCCAATTTTGGCCAATTTGCTCTGTCAGTAAAGCTGTTAAATCGACTTCAAAACTTGAGGATAAGATATGACCAATGAAAGATTTTTACTGTTGCATATTATTGTGATATTGTACTGATGCAAGAAACGCTGTCATCCGCTCGTGCTATTGCCGTCTTGACGCTGACGTTTTCCAGCAAGACAGTGTGCCGGCACATCGTGCACGTCAGACAGTTGAGCCACTGCAGTGTGAAGCTCCTAACTTCCTTGGTCCGGACTTGTGACCTCCAGTTATCTCTGATCTTAGTCCTGTTAAATACTGAATATGGGGCACGAGTGGCAGAATCATGTGCATCAGCTGCCAGATCAAGACATGGATGACTTGAGATGATGCTTGATAGACATTGTGGAAATGGCCACAAAGCACTGTTTGATGATGCTACTGATTGAATGAGCCTTAAGTGAGTGAAAAAGCAGAGGTTTAACGTCCCACTCGACACTTTATAGGTCATTTTGGGGACGATTTTTACAGGCCAGATGACCCAACCAACAGCGTCGAAGCACTGAAGGAAGCCAGTTGGCCACTGAGATAGGCTTCAGTCCCACCATAACCACTCCACTGTGTTACAATATGAACT
>Ga0126335_1002550_pt1 | contig 10974 bp, 7 predicted proteins | sample OlaspJWI45metaG_FD_108409 | JGI IMG/M metagenome (GOLD analysis project Ga0126335, IMG submission 108409) | Marine gutless worms symbiont microbial communities from Oahu, Hawaii - Olavius sp. 1 OAHU.JWI-45 metaG | ecosystem: Host-associated > Annelida > Digestive system > Unclassified | place... | reverse complement strand
GCCTACAAGGATGATGTGCACACTTAGATTTTTGGAAAAAGTTTTTTAATTGTGACAGAATTTGAAGAAAAACACAAAAATGGGGCAAAATGCCAGATTTACAAAAACACTCACGTGGCGGCACTGCGCATATACAGAAACAGCGTATACATCGTGGTACCATGCGAGTGGATTCTCCACACATGACCTAAGACAGTGCGGAGCACTGAGGACCCTGTGATTGTAGCCACCTTACTCGTAATTTACAACAACTATCTTCATGATGTGTGATTGCAAAATGATTATGGCATTAGACGTGTGATTAGCACTGCTTTCCCATCTCAAATAAGTTAAGTTTTTGTGCACATATTAAACATAGGCAGCGCAACCATTGAGGCACTGAGGCTCGTGCCTCCTCAGATTTTGGGCCAGTGAGGCACGCTATAGAGCATGCCTTCTCAGATTTTTCCGATTTGCGCAAAAAATTCCAGGCATTTTTAAAATTATATGCTGATTTAAGTTAATTCTGTTCTCTCATTACGCTATCGAATTCCAATTCTAGTCATTTCCTGTAATTTTCGAATCTCAAGACCAATTTTTTCATCAATTCAATTACTTTTATCACGTTGACAACGAACAAACTCGCCCATCACTGAAACCGCAAAAATGCCCAGCACTATTGCAGTGAGGCGAGTGACATCACTGTTGACGTAGACTGAGAGATCATTTAGTTGTTTGCGCAGACTGAAGACATACTTACGTTCCACAATGAGTCAGCAAAGATTAAATCACGTGGCGCTACTTCATGCACACAAGGACTTGGTTGAGCAGCTGAACTTGTTGACAATACGGTCAAGCTTTGTTAACGCAAACGATCATAGGCGTTTGGTTTTTGGACATCAGCAACAGTCCTAGGTCTAGCAAACAGGCCTAACAGTAACATTTCTGCTACAACGATAAATCTCGTAACAGCTGCTAGAACATTATTTGCATTTTGTATTTGTTAGTGACAATAACTGAATCGATATAATTGTTGTATACAGTGTATACATATTACATACATAGGAGTGTTCAGCTTCTTAGGCTCCAGTCCGCCGCAGGCCCCAAGTTTTTGAGGTAATTCTCTCCTAACCCTCACAGAGTGCATGGCTTTCATCCATGGGCGTAGATAACGGGGTACAGGGCTGAAAATTCATCAGAATGCAGGATTTCGCACTTGCAATTTCAAAATTTTCCCGGGGGTGACACCCCCGGACTCCCGTTGCGGGAGGAGGCGTCCTAGGGCCTGTACCTCCATGCCTCCTCAGTTTCTGGTACCTTCTGCCGCCCCTGATGTTAAATATTTACAGTCTGTTTATGTTAGTTGTGCTGTTTCTGGCATTTGTTTCCTGGTATTACGTTCAGATTGCCGGATTCAGGGTGTTGCTTAGGGGGCCTGGGCTGCAGACCTCCCTCCAAACCCTTCCAGCCCAAAGATGTGGTGAATGAGCATGTCTGGTCCCCGACTTCTAGGCTAGTAATTTCGCTAATAGGCGACCCACCAAGCAAAGTGGGCCCTGGGTTTCCCACCTCCTAAATCTGGCCCTCAGATCGTTTTGCTTATTTTGTATCGTAACACTTTAATGGACCATGTTTGACATTAATTTTGCTATGAGATTCTTAGATCAGATCAAAGAGATTTTATTATTGTGTGGCTGTATGTCTGTTGTGACAGAGAGTTTAAGTTAACATGCTGTGGCGTCGGCGTGCACCCCCCACTGCAGTTGTCTCATCAGGTCGTCTACTTCAAGGCAACTGCTCTCTTTGACACGTCCACAGCTTCTGTTCTTGTTCTCAACAACCATCTCCACAGACAAGAGTACAAGCATTCTGTACCACGGATCGGCACTGGTGGGCTTTACCAGTGTTTGAGTAGTGCCAGATTGTACTGCTTAGCGTTAAAGTCACAGGCGTGAACAACTTGCCCAGAGACTGACAGAAATTGAACCTGTGACCTTTCAATTATGATGTCTAACCACCCCATGCATGCTGTATGGCTGTAAGAATATACAACCGCTGTGTTTTCTGCCCAGATATGATAAAAGGCAACAATGAAGGTTTTGTAGTTGCGTGTTTGTATTAGCTGGAGCATGTTTTGTGTTCGTTTTTTGTCCTCAGGTGCACAGTTATCTGTTTTGTTGCTTACGTTTGCCTGGAACAACTTGTCTTCAAAATGACCGACAAGTATTATGCATCATCTGAGAAGTATACTTACTTACTTTCTCTCACGTAGCGGTCCTGGGTAAACTTTACTCTCCATGGTGGTAGTTAGGCCAGCTCACCCTTCCATCCCTCCAGGGTCGGTGAATGAGGACCAGCTGTGGCTGAAAAGGCAATGGCAGGTATGGTTTATTCTATTCGTGGATAAAAGTTTGGGTGGCAGTTAAAACTGTGTGATCCCTTGACAATGCGTTCCATGCCTGAGTGCTTCTCTGGCGAGGTTCTTTCATGAAGAGGTGCTATATCAAGTGTCTGTTACCTTTACTTTTACTCGTACTTATACTGATGCCCAAAATTACAACACCAATCTACCGTGTTACACATAGACCAATTAGACAGAAACCAACCACATGTATTTGTAATTAATAATATTACTGCATGGTTTTCAAGTTTTCTTGAAACTTTCTGGCCGTCTACAAGCCTGCTATATTATAACATTGATACAATTGATGACGATGTTCCAGGTGAAATAGCACCCGTTGGGCCGACATCGTTTGAGTTCTGCGTACCTGATGGGGTACCTATTACCATCTCACCTGCAGTCGGCACTGTTCTGCCAGGACATGTGAGTTATTGTTAGTCTGCATCGAGTGTGTGAGATGTAGACTATTGTCTGTCATGCGGCTTCATGTGACTTTGCTGTGCAAATTCGGCTGAATGGATCAAGGTTCTGCTTGGGGTGGGGACTTCTAGGCACCCAAGGAAAATTGTATTAGATGGGAGTCCCGATTTTCCCCATGGACTGATGTGGCCTGCACCAAATTAATTTGACCACTTGTTCCACTGTTTGGACTGTGAGGCTACATAGCTTGTTGATTAAGTGGATAATTATTAGGCTGTTTTGAGTGCATGAGATGCAGCCTGTCACTACAGATGATTGTGGCATCTGTTAGTCTGTCCGTTCGACGGTCTGTCTGTAATGCGGCAATGATATGGCTTACTACACTCATGTAGTCACTTGTTACTGTTTTTACTGTCAATACTGCTGAACACTGATGATTGTCTGAAGGAGTAGAGAAAAGATTAGTAGAATTGTTTTATACTTTATCGTGTACCACAGTCATTTGCAATCATAAGCACACTCGTGTGAACCAGGCCTGTTAATTGTGTTTTGGTGTTTTTTTCTCAAGATTGTTTTCTTGTTTGGTTGTCAGTACCAATAGAGTTGTCTCTGAAATGACCTGTTATCTATCAATCAAGTGGGATATACAACTACTTTATTACTTACTAACTTTTGTACTCAATGCTGTATATATTTAGTGGGCAAATTATTGCTGTTGTTGCTATTAATGGCTATTAATTGAGGATGATGGTGATATGACATTATTTTGGGCGCAGCACGGCGGGACCGGAGGCCCGGCCGGCTGCGGCCATAGTAAACTCGCCCATGTGTGCGCGTCCTGGGTTGCTGCTGCTGACTAGTGCGTAGTTTATAAGAGTGACGGAAGTCCGTCACGAAAAAGCATAAAAAAATTTTTGCGAAGGCTTCTGAAGCTGAAATTTGGACACGCGTTCGTTGTCGGTATTTGACGTATTTTGCTGGTCTCCATTTTGAAAATGAGCCAGGATTGACAGAGTTATATGCTGCCGAAGGTCGGCGAAAGAGACGGTTGTGTGTATCTAAAAGGGGACAACGGCGGAAAACTATAGCGATGTGATTGGTCAAGCTAATAATAGATTATGTGAACGGCCTACGCTCACTTCCATCGCCACGAAGGAATAATTCGGCGTGGCTTAATGTCGTATCACAAGAGTAATTAGTGCACTGCAGAGTCGAAAGGTGAATAGTAAACAAATTGAATGTATTGTTCGATAATGTGAAATTTGTAATAATGATACCAAAGACGGGCGTGCAGCGCCAACGAAAGCACCAGCTCATCTCTACGTCGCTTCGAATGAGCTCTGCTCTCCGGGAGAGCGCCCTGAGTTTAGGTTTTCTAATGGGTTATACATGGGCATACAATGTTCAGCATGCACTGCAAACTGACGAGTAGCCGGCTTAGTATGCTGTGTAGAGTTTGGTCTGCCACAGCATGAGGTAGGTAGTACAAGTATGTTGTTAATGTGGAATGCATGTGTGTCACTGCAGAAGTGCAAAGTGAATATTTGGTTCAGTCCGACATTGAGTGATGACAAAATTCGACAAGAAGCCATGAATCTGATTGTTGCTCAGTCTGAGAGGAAAGGTGCAGATGATCAGCAGTGGGCTACGGAGTCAGAACAAGACAGAACTTTGCAAGAAAGCATTCTGGTTTCACAGAGAAACTTGCTTTTTTCTAACATATTGTTATGCTTGTTTGCATTTTTTTGTTAACTGTCTGCTTGTACGTGTTACAGCTCTCATTATTGGACTTTACATGCAATATTGGAGTCACTTAGGTTAAGTGTTTGCAGTCTGGTTTCGGAGACTGTTGTGATTAATTGGCAGTTTCTTGAAAATTTCCAGTGCTGTCAAATGGCTTTCTTTATCTAACGATAGTCGGGATTTACTTCTAGATTACTTGTACAGGTTGCCTAGGTGATTAAGGAAGTATGTAATTTATTTAGGAAGTATGCATCGTGTCTTAGGACTACATGATGCAACAAATTAAGTATTTAGAAATTTAGAACTTTTCACTGTCAGTGGCTGCTGAATATGTGTTATGGGCTTAAATTTCAGTTTCCTTTCCTTGTGGATTTATTACATTTAACTGGTTATTGTACAGAGAGTGAAGAAAGGATCCAAGATGAAGCTGGGATCAATGACATCAGCGACAACGATAACAGAATCACATCTGACGTCTGTGGAGCAGCTGGCTGAAGATAGCATTGAGATGAAGTCAGTTTTCTGTCTATCTTCTATGTTTTTTCTGTCATTCAATGTCATCATTGAACAGTCTATGTTATAATTTTAATTTAACAAAATACCTTTATATTTCACTAGTGTTTAGTGTGTAAATTTGGGGTCTAAGAACTCTGTGGGGTTTGAGGACCTCTTCTAGTCAGTTGGAGGCTTTATCACTTTCTCAGTCACGCTACAGCTTGAATAAAAACCTGTGTATTGCATTATGGCACAGTAAGTTTCGGCTCGGCTGGCAGTCAGTTATAAGTGCTGTTGTCAATATCTCTGCATATGATGGAATGTTAAAGCTTTAGGATGAGTTCAAGACAAAAGAATGTTGATTGTGGTGGTGTTGTGGCCAGATTGTGTGCCACAAAGTAATTCAAGTAAGTTATTATTTGGCATTTGAGAAATACAGGAAACATCTGTCATGCAGCAAAACTGTGCTTTAAAGGGCAGGTGATGATGGGTAAGGTACAGTTAGAGGCGAAGAAGTGAAGGGGATAGGTCCCACATTTAAGTTTGGCACAGGTCCCCTGAGGAGTTTAATTTGGCCTTGGCATCGGTGCATGATAGATTGTACCGTACGTTGGGATGTAGGCACATTGCTTACAGCTGATGGTTGTTGTATGCAGCTCAAAGGAGTATGATGCGGGACGGGCATCGCTGATTCACCAGTTCACTTCGCAGTTTGACATATACAGCATTCCATGCTATGTGACTACGTCACTCATCTCCAACCCTCCTGTCCAATACAGGTATAAGTATGTCGAATCACTGTTTGCCTTTTGTTAAAAACTCGAGCTCTACCTGTTCCTGAAGTCCTTTACTGGTTTTTTCTGTGACGGTGTTTAACTGCAGATTTGTTACTGGTCTGTTGGCTGGGGAGTGGACAGACACACCACGCGATGCACTAGTTCCATATTTGTAGTCTCACAGTGTAAGCTGGTGTCTGGCTGAGGGTAAAGAAACGGAGATCAGCACTGTTCAGTGGGCACGAGGCTCACGGAAGGACCCTTAGTGGTTTTTAGTGGCAATAGCTGATTAAGCTGCAATACGGTCAGCTTGCAGGTGACTTATTCATGAACTTTGACCTCGTGGTAGGCTGCTATCACTTCATGGTCCACCATTATCTTCCTAGCTGGAGAACTTCACAGCTTATTATATGGCATAGTGAAATGGCAGAGGCACGTGGGAGTGACTCAACATTTTGCCCGTTGTCATTGCACAACAAGTACAATGGCTTGGAATAATAAGCATTTACTGTGCTAACTTAGCTAATTTAACTATTATTTTAACTATTTAATTCAGATATTTATAATATTGTATTGGTGTTAGTGAGCACAACACACTGTACCTGGAGGTGCACTGCCCCGTGGTGCGGTCAGACGTCGTCATAATATCAAACGGTGGTCAGACAGTGACGGACTTTGGGCAGGTGTCTGTCGGTCAGAGAGTTGTCAAATCTGTCACTGTACAGAACATATCAGACCAGCCAGTCGAGGTATACTTGCTTCGTCGATAGATGACTGTGTTAAAGTTTCTAGTTTCTAGTGGTTACTATGGATGGTGGAATTGTGCACAACATTTAGGAAAGAATGTAATGTTTATTATATGCCCGGTTTTTGCATATTATGCACATATTATTGGTAGTGAATTATAAAAATAATTCTTAAATCAGTTGAGATTTACAATTCTGCACATACTGCAAGAAAATATTATCATGAACAGTTGTATAAATCAACACTGAAGAAAGACTGCATTACACTGTGTCAGTTGCTTGGTTACTTTAGTGAATGGGATAACTTTTTTAACTAGAAACTTTTTAATTGAGAAGTTGTAGTAATTCTGATATAAAGGCTGGTTGTTTCAGCCTCAGTTCTCTCATATTTCACAAGTTGTGCTATTTATGCTGTTTTATTTCTTTGACGTTAATGAATTATACAGCTGCATGCATCTTGCCTGACTACTGAAGGACCGTTTAGTCTATTGAATGCACTCCGCACAGTGAATGCTGGAAATACACACAGTCTTCACATCTGTTTTCTGCCGCACACTGTACATCAGGTTAGTACACACATATGAACATCAATTCACTGTTACTGATTACGTATATTTGTCTCATTAACTTGGAAGATTTAATTTTTTGTCAGTTTTTGGTGTTTCTCATGTGTTGTCAAATTTGTTGCATTTTACAGCCTTAACAGAGTGGTGTAGTAGTGTAATAGTTTGCTCATTGGATTTGTGATTAAGAGGTGACTGGTTTCACTTCCAGCTGTTCGGTGCTTTCTAGGCAAATTGTTCATGCAAAATGCTTCTGTCTCCAAGTACTGTAATCTGTAGTTTGTTTCTGGTGATGTTTTGTGGCTTGGAGGCTAACTGCAAGTCTGTATTGCCAGGTTTAATACTCGTGTCAGTTGTAGGACTATTCATCAATGAGTGATTTACCATTGTGACAAGTTTTACAATATGATCCTGTTTGTTTTTGCAAAATAATTGCTCTTCGATCTTGAAACAAAGTTCTGATTATTACTGATTTTCAGACGTGAACTGATTTCCGTCAAAAAAGTCTTAACTTTTTTCTTACGTTTAGAGCCGACAGCAGAGTGTTGTGTTGATTGCTGTAGTTTCATGAAGTTCTTGACCTGGACTGTTCCACGTGCACATTGCGTCTTACGCTGCGCGGATCTGGTGTCAGTCCAGATATTGATGTCTCAGTAGAGGACGGCATTCTTGACTTTGGATATGTTCAGGCTGGAGACTACAGAGAACAGACTTTCACGGTTAGTAGTGGCACTACTTGGCATTTTTTGTCAGCAGACTAATTAATGTGGCTTGAACTGTGAACTGGCTTAGATTTAATGCAATATTTGTCAATTTGAAAGCTGAGTTAAATTTTAATTTAAATTTGACTGCTGAGAAATGACTTTTTGAGAAATTATGTTCACAGTTGCTAAATTACTGTTTTTGAATTGTAACAGCAATTAGTATGAAAGTTGTCTAAAATTTTACATTTACGTCTGCCAAACTGCTTTCTGTGTTGAGCCATACCATACCACAACATACCTTTGGGGTGGGCAGATGCCAGTGCTGAGGCCTGACGACGACGAGGACGACGACGACGACGACGACGACGACGACGAACATATTGCTTAAATTCTGGCAACTACTAAAACATATTGTGTCAATAAAGAGAAGCTGATAATATCACTTTCTTAGTGCCAGACAGTGAAGCTGAGTGGAATCTGTGTACATGTGATTACAGATAACCAACAGGTCAGAAGTGAGTGTGGAGTATCACATAAGGCTCGGCAGTGAACCGATACATCTCACCGCAAGAACACAGCTCAGTGCCAGCTTAAAGCATGCAGACCACACCACCACTCAGCCAGTCATCGGTCAGTCTTTTCTACTGCTACTGCTGTTGCTGCTGCACACCATGTGGCTCGGGAGCTGCATTTCTTGGCCTTGGTTCTTGGTCTTTGGTTCATCTCACGTCCATAGAGACGTACTTATTAATAATAAAATTATATTTGTTTTGCAGCATGTATGCTGGATTGTACTGTAGACAATGACATCTTCCTCATAGGACAGTACATACAATATAACACAAAGCATCATCATATAAACAATATGTTAATTAATTTTTTGTTTCTTTTGCTACCGGATGTATTCATTCTGGTGAAATAAAAATATATATATACATATATATATAATATATAACACACAGGTTTAGTACGGTAATATACACGCTGTGATATAGCAGCGCCAGGTTTACTCAATGCCCTAAATTAATAATACTAACCAAAACAACAAATGAACATATACGTAATATAGGAGGCAACTCAAAAATCTTAAATATTTACAAATAAGTGCATTACATCACTTTTTGGCACCGCCTGGGGATCAAACTTGCAACTTTTAGATCCCGAGTCAAACATGCTGGCACCATATCAAGCTTTCCCCCCTAAGTTTGTATGTAATTTCAGTAGTTTTGTGGTGGGTTTGTTATAGCTTGTTTATAATTGTTGTTTCAGCATTTACGTTTGTTGGTCTTTGGCTTATTTTTATGTTAAATGTCACTTGCTGTCATTATAGTCAGGTGGTATTGAGTCACAATAGAAAAATGCTCTCAAATGTGATATGCAAAGGTATAATCACATAATTGATGTGAAGTAGTTTCTAGCTCTTTACTGCAATATAAACACGTCTGCATAATAGATTTTAACAAATTACACTGCAAAATGCTGAAAAGTAGAAGTTTCATGGTCATGTTTATTATAGTTATTCTTTGGCAATTTTTGGAAATCATTGCCATTCATGACATCATATCAGGATGGGCTCATTTTGCTTATGTTGAGATTCGTTATAATTCTTTAAAGAGGCTGTTTTACCCAGATTATTTTTGAAGAGTATATTTCTAAGTTCATCATAATGCCTGTGTGTTGTTGTGTGATTGGTTGTCAAACGTTTATTTTTCCAGTTGTGGCAGAACATTTCAGCAGTTGCCGACTGAGCCCATCTTGCATCAACAGTGTATGGTTGCAGTTGCAGTGGTTCTGCTGATAATCTTCTTTGTCGCTTGGCATTATAAATATTAATCTTAATTATAAATACTAATATTCACGTTTGACTATGATAAATACAGCTATACAGTCAACAGACAAGAATATGTGGTTGTTTTGCGGATATGACGTCATCGACTTGCAAAATGTAAACAAATCTTCGGGAGTGCACTTTCAGATGCTTCTACGACAATTTGCTCATGTTTTGATCTTCCTCAATATTCAAATGGGTTTGGTTATCATTAAAGACAGACGACGAGCAGTTTACTTTAACAACCAAAAAAACATTGCATTTGATCTTTAATGTGTTTATATCTGCTGCTGCTGAAGTTGTAATGTTGTCTGATAAAATTAACTGTCATTTCCAGGTTGTTTGTGTGTATGTACTTCAGGAATGCAGAACTACAGTGGTCAGCAGGTTTTTGACTGCATACCTGCACGTGGTATTATTGAATCAGGTGAGTTGGTTCTGATCTTGTAGTGATAATTTGAGAAAGCTAATTATTTTTTGAACTCCCATGCTAAATACAGATATTTTTGTGATGCCTTTTATTGTGAAATGTTGTTTGGTCATTTTTTAATCGTTTTTTGCCATTGTTGACCTATTTTCTGTTTCATTGTCAGTTTGTTAGCCGTTGAACACTGAACAGTATCATAACGTCTAATGACGGTGTATAGGATCGACGAAAGATATAATGGCAACATTTGCAGCTGACCACGCCAGCTGCTTCTACTCCGATATTTGCTACATTGATCTGTTTGGACAGGTTTTCTTACCAGTTGTCTGCTTTTACAGTTGTATGCAGTTTTTCATAGTGACCTGTTGAAACAAACGGCTACAGTAGTTTCATAATGCCGCATCTGGCATTGAGTAAGAACAGTCACCCGTGTGACTGAGAGACTGACAGACGCCCATGCTAAGTGATCATTGACTACAATAGTCTGTATGTCATGCATTCCATGCATTTGAAAAAATAGGAAATTATAAAAATATCATATTGCTGCACCACGTTACCCAGATGTCAGTGTGCTGGTAATTAATATTTCCTTTTATCATTTTTGCATTTTCAATATATATGTAAACTTTATGGCAGGCATAAATGCCTTCAGTGCTTTGACTCTGTTGGTTGGGCGGCAGGAAGGGCATTGGCCTGTAAAAAAAACCTTGGGGGGTTGTGGGGGTGTGGGTGCCGTGGCTCCCACCCGGACTGTCGATATCTCTGCCTGCATTATCTTCCCCTGCTCCATAAAAATCCAGAAGACAGGAGGTGGGGAAACCCAGCCTGAACGCAGCACAGCCCTATGCTAAGGCAGAAGGCAGAGTGTTTCTTCTGGTACCTGCCTACCCGG
>Ga0126335_1002549_pt1 | contig 10977 bp, 6 predicted proteins | sample OlaspJWI45metaG_FD_108409 | JGI IMG/M metagenome (GOLD analysis project Ga0126335, IMG submission 108409) | Marine gutless worms symbiont microbial communities from Oahu, Hawaii - Olavius sp. 1 OAHU.JWI-45 metaG | ecosystem: Host-associated > Annelida > Digestive system > Unclassified | place... | reverse complement strand
CTCGACAAACTATGGATCACTTCGGTAGCGCTCAGGTGATCACTTGCATTGTGTGGACAGGTGAAATGTTTTAAACAACTTTAATTATCAGTGAAGACCGTAAGAAACTCCACTGTCGAACCCGCGCGGTAGATCGCACAGCACGCTGTTTTGCAATGATGCTGTGGTCGTTATAGCAACCACGCAGGTGGTTCTCAACCTATACCAAACTTTATAGGCATGGCAAGTAGGCAACAGCTTCATGACATTCTCTGCCCAAAATTATCCACAGCCGGCTTATCTTGGCAAAGTTATGCCAAAAAATTGTAGGAGCCATTCTGTGAGACACCGTGCGTCCAAAAGAAAGGAGTAGAACAACGCAAACCACAGTTACAAACACTAACAGCAAACTAACTGAACCAAAGTTTAGGTGGAAAACACCGTATCACGTGATTGATCGTAATTCTGCACACACCAAAAATGCAAACTTAGGCAAAGACGTACCGATGTTTCTGTATTAAAGCACACTCGTTGCCAGAAGCCAGTGGTTCAATACTAAACATGTGTAGCCAACCATCTTCACAAGCCACCATAAGCACAGGCTGCTTCTCAATTCTACATCACAGCACAAGCACTCGACTCTATACACAGGCATCTAATATAATAATTCTGACTGTGAGTTTGTCTGTTTGTCAACTTATAACTCGGGAACGGGCTTCATGATCACGTCAAAATTTTCAGGGTAGCTGCAGGGTACCCCAGGTGCAAAAACTTCTGAGGTCATGCATAGATAGGACAGAAAATGGCATTTTAGGCTGCATCAAATGTATGAGATGCAGACTACTGTTACCAATGCTCGCGGTGTCTGTCTGTCTGTCAGTCTGTCTGTCACAAATGCACCAAATGACCCCGGGTCGGCTTCACTGGGCAGGGTACGCCGCGTGCCGTATGTACGGGGTCATTCGGTGCAGCCTTTGCCAAATGCCTTTGGCCTCTCGTTTGGCTTCTCGTGGCACCAGCTGGCCACGCACGGTATAGAAACTAATATTTGTTTAGCTGTCAGCACCAGTAAAGCTGATTAAGTGTAAAGACTTGTCTTGGTTTCAAAACACAGTCGTTCCACACGTGCGAAATAAACTTTATTTGTTCTGTGAATGCACTTTACATTTTCCAGGCTAACTATGGTCTTGAGACGTGAATCCAAGTCAGAGTGTATGTAGGCTCACATACGTTGCAATGGCACACATGCTCTTGATGCCAGACACCGGGAGTTTGGCGACTGCATAGTCACGAGTCTGTGTAAGCACCTCAGACACCTGCGTAGGCAGATAGTTGACGGACGTCCGTACTGCTTGGCCGAGGTAGTCAATCCAGCCACTTGGAGAGCCGCTTTCAGCCGATGCACTGCAATACGGCAAAATGACAATTCTAAAATAGATCAATTATACAACGTTCTATTTTACATCGCTCAGAAAAATGAACAAATTCGAACAATAATTTTACTAAACGTAGCTGAATAAATTCTGATTTTAGCTGGGATAAAGTATTTTTTAGTATCAGTGATGTAATGCTGATCACTGACTGCACGATTGTGCACGCAACTCAAAGCATGTTTTACAGAAAAATACAGACATTTCCAACACAAACTTTAACAATTTCTATTTTTACTGCGTGCTGTTGCATAATTCACTTCGATTTTACAGCATAATGAAATTTCACTTTTTTCAGACAATTGCATTATAGTATTCACGCAGTATTTATCATTATTAACACATGTCAATTAAATACACAGTAAAATTTAGCTTTTGCAAAGTGTCATTTTACATAACTGAACGCAGACAAAATATATTTGCACGAGTGCACAACAGACGCAGACTAGACGCTGACCTGGACTTGTCAGTGGGAGGTTCCAGGTGAAAGACATGAACAGTTTCAGTATTGCTGGAGCATGCAAGGTATGCAGAGTCCGTACTGAATGCCAGAGAGTGAATTATAGCATAGCTGCACACACAGTGTGGCTAGGTTTATTCTAACTGTTCAATATTAGCTATCAAAGGCCTTTCCATGGGTCATCCAACTGGTAGAAACTAACCCCCACAACGACACCTACAATATATGGGTTCAGTTGACACACTAAGGTCATGGGGCCAGCAGAGCACAGGCATACATTACACTAGAAATAGCAGTGATTCTCTACACGTGACAGGGTTGACTGACGAGGTGGCAGTCAACTCCACCTCAACTCAACTTGTCCTCAAGTGAATGTGTTAGAGCTGTTAGGCTTAAAGCATGGTCCTAGAATTCGTAACCTGTACCAAAAAATTGTAAAAAAAACAGCACACTGTATGAAATTTTACAATTTGTAAATATCTGTTGAGTGTTCATAGCCTTCCATTGTAATTACATTGAAGTAAATGTGAACGCACTGCTAAATTTAAATATACAACATAATTTCGTGTTAACTGACATAAGCTGCTAACATAGTGATGCAACAGTGAATGTTTGTAAAATGTGCAACTTCTATGTTATGAAATCAAACAGGTAACAGCAATAACTATTGAACATGTCTAATGCTGACACCTACAATACAAAGGCAAGGGCAGTTTGCTGTGACCTCCTTTATGAATGAATGTACGACGCAAGTCCAAAACAACAATGAATTAGAACTTCGCAAAATTTTACAGAATTTCTTTATCAATTTTTAAAACAATTCGTAAAAATTTGCATTCTCGGTCTACGAGTTGAAGTTAGTGTTAAGACTAGGATTATGGCAATGGTCAGAGTTGGCATTGGGGTTAGGTTTAGGGTTATGGCTTAAAGAGAGGACCAGGGTTAGGTTAGAGTTGACTGCAAACCGACTAATGTAACATATTACACTGTTCTGCCGTACAGCGCACTGTATTCAATGAATGTGTGGCAGCTCGTATCAGTACTAACAAGTTTCAGTCTTCAGATAAATACAGGATGCACAACACTGACGATGAAAGACAAAGCAAGAAGCAATTGATGCACAAAGTGAGACTTAGGTATGAAACTGAAATTAAAACTCACCGTTTAACACCTCGACGAAAGTCGTACAACTTGTTGCCATCAGGAATGGAAAACACCCGTATAACTGTACCCTGAAAGCCATCGAAACATTAAAACAAAGAAAAGTACACGATGTCACTGCAGTAGGCCACGACTCTATGCCAAATGGCTAAAGTATCACTTGATATTTAACTCTACAAAAGGCTAATAGCAGGTACACTGTGGAACTAAATTCGTGGGCAGGTATAGACGGCTTGCCTTTGTCCTCTCCAAATTGTGACTGACCATGATAGAGAAACTTCAGTGGGATCTCCTTCAACAGCATCGAGTCTGCAGCAGAGTTCTTATGCTGTACTGCATCCGCAATGGTCAGGTGGCTATCCCTGCTTCAAGCTATTTCCAACTGGCAACAGTCCACACCAGAGGGTCCAAAACCAGATACAGACAACACAAACACATACAGCCGTACCTTCTTTCCTACTGCAATTTGCCCATTGATCACTGCACTGGTTGACGTCTGTCAGCTGTCACTGGACAACTTCAAGGCTCAACTAAACTTTGTTCAGCTGACGTAAATACCCACCGGCCTTGTTCCTATCCTCTGCACTGCACTGCTAACACCTGTTTATCATTGTTACGATTCAAGCAACTGGACCCTCTCACTGCAGTGCGATATTACTCAACCAAGAAGAAGACCATTGCACGCTTAGAGGCACTTGAGCTTGCAATGGGTGCCGGCTGCAGGATGACTGATGGAGCTGGCAATTGTGAGTCCATTCAGCCTCAGCACTGTCTAGGCTAGCAGGCATGCAGTAGCGGCGTCGCTTGACATAAGTGGTCGGATAATTTTTTTTCCAAAAATCTTCAAAAACTGTCACACTCATAATCTTCTAATGGGTTTATAAACTCATCTTATTTTGCAGCATACGTAAAATACGATAGAACTTGTGCAAAAAATGCATCGGCAATTGTACAGAAAACTGCAAGAAAATGCTTTTCTTCAGATACTTTTAACCTACAACGCATACGTATCAGCGTGCTACCTTGACGGATGCCGAAGACAGACAAGTAGCTTGTGAGTTGAAACTGACGGCAGCTAGAGGACTGTTGTGGGCTTGTATTGTTACCACTGCACGCTGCCACAGACATATACATATTCAGATTATTGGAAACGTAAAGCAAAGTTTTCTCGAGCCATGTGGCCCACTGGGTGTTGCTGAACTCCACTTCAGTATAAACAAAAGCATCCAACATGCAACCAATAGCTACCGTTTCACTAACTTCAGTTTCATATTTCCGTTAAAATACTTATCTGAAAACAGCAGACGGCTTTACGTAAACAGGTCAAAACGAGGACAGTGCCCTGGCACATTAGACAGGTAACTTCTCTTTCATTTGACCAGATCTGGGACCACCGATGTCAATATGGTCAACTTCAAGACAAGGGACATCATTCAGCAGCAAGTTGCAGATATATAGAATTGATGAAATGAAGCGGTGCTTGCTGAACTTTTGGCATGGCATTGACAAGGGCATCATTTAATAGTGCAACTGGGAATCTTTGATTACGTGTGCGGGCAGATGGTGAACATTTTAGCAACTAATGACAGTCAACTTATTACATATCAGCTAGATATGAGTTAACAGTTTTAAATAAAATACACATATAATATATATATAGGCATCCACAACAAAAGACACAATATACAATTTAACTGGTTTACTACCTTTATCACATAAATCACAAGAGCTTTCTCCATGATATTACAGAATAGAAAATGGCAGACAAGTCTACTCGAGGGAGGAAAGGAAGACATGATACAATGCGAGGAATTACAGACAGCTGAAATTTTTACTCTCAGATCGAGCAAGATGGATACAGGACAACACACAAAAAAGCGTGTCAGAAACCTGCTGGTGACAGCAGAAGACTTAAAAAAGATCAGAAATTTAAAATTAATTTAAAATTTAAATACCAGGCCTGCAAAATTAACAATTAATTAACTGATTAATCATTGTCAAATTGTTCAATTATTTTTTCCCTGATCAACTAAAATTCAATTAAAATCAGCTGATGAGCATCAGACATGCCATGAAGATTTGTGCTGTTGTGCTGCTAGTACAGTGCTGGTTTTGCATTTGGTGAGGTACAGAGATCAGATTACTAGTTGAGCTACAGATATATTGTCTGCAACGTTGCTAGTTACTCTTGCAATTTTCCTTTAATTTTTGAAAGACAGCAATTACCAGTAGTTGAATTCTGCCATTTTTGTAGTGTTCCTGACTGGTTACAAAACTGTTCGCTGTGATTAGCCTAGAAGCAGTTGCCTATAGTTCATACTGTAACACAGCGGAGTGGTTCTGGTGAGATTGAAGCCTATCTCACTGGCTTCCTCCAGTGCTTTGACACTGTTGGTTGGGTCATCTGGCCTGTAAAAATTGTCACCGAAATGACCTATACAGTGTTGAGTGGGACGTTAAGCCTCTACTCATTACTCATTACGCTCAAAAATAATTAATTAATGAAAGTTAATTTTAGGAGCATGATCTATTTTAAAAATTTCGATCGATACCAGCCCTACTAAATACGAAGCAATGTACTGTATAGAGACCAGAGAGATTGCATCGAAGACTTGAATCTCTCCGACATCGACGCTGCCTGGGTACGCCAGGTAGCCATCAGTACCAGTACTACTGGCGGACAGAGCACAGACGCCGCGTGGGTTTGACGGAGTGTCGCAGATGCGATGTAGTACCTTCATGTCGTGAATGTTGTGCACAAACAGACTGCTCTCCAGGCAGACGATCAACCGCTGTCAGCAACAGCAAAATAAATATGTAACGGAACCGACATATCAGTCAGTTAAGGCTGTTAATAATTAAACAAGCAGCACACGGGTGGTGACACTCAGCTGGCAGAATAGCTAGATACATAACCTAAAAACCCTGTAAACTAGGTTACACTGACCTAGTTTTTGCTTCAGTGCCAGAGCTAATCAGCAGGTCCGTGTATGCATACTTACAAGCCTCTGTGCCCTGCAGTTACTATTTGTGACATCCTGGCTGACAGACAGACAGACAGCCCAGTGACCCCTATACAATCAGCTCAGCAGCATCTAAATGTCTGTCATCCATTCTCCTAAACTAACTACAGTGTTCACAGTCCCCAGAGTAAGAAACTACAGAGATGTTCACGTAGAACAAAAACGTTCAGGTTGGCTACGAAATTGTATTTTCTCGATAATTTGATCTTAGTCGAAATAAATCAAATAAATTCTAACAGTTTAGTTTTTAGCGATCGGTCTCATCTTTGGCGATAACAAATGTATTACTAAAAACAAATATTCAGTTACGGTTCATTCACATAAACACGATAACACATTTGAATGATCAAAAACAAGGCATCGTCCACTATGCAACTAACGATAGCCGGCCCACCATGATGCCTAGTGTGGTGCCGTCATACAGCCGGTTTTGGTTATCGGCGCCACTGCGTACAGCTTGTCAGAGAAAGCGACCTGAAAACAACCAAAAATGGTGAAACCGTACTTCTGACTGCAAATCCGACGGCAAATTCTGAATCGGGAAGCCCAGATTCCTATTTGACTTTCACAGTAGCCATACATTAATTTTGCTTAGTTTTGGAGATATTCGCATGTGACAGGCAGATAGATGGACAGACAACGCGGACCATTACTCTAGATGCCCCCCACATTGTGGCAGGCCAGCTAATAAAGCCGCAGAAAAATAACCAAACAACACACCAATCGGTTTAAGCGAAGGGCGAGAATTCGACTAGAGTAGTTGTAGGAGCATATTTCTGTTCCCTTCTTGAAGTGGCAGATGCGGAGTTTGCAGGGAAATGATGCACAGACGATGGCAACAAGGCTGCTAGAGAACAGTCGCTCCACACAGGACACCCCACCTTCACACTCTGTGACAGATGCATCCAATCATTATAATGTAAGTACGAATATTTCCAAAGCACATACAAAACAGGAAACAGTCACAACGTGCCAAGGTCAGTTAATGTCCAAACATAAATTTTTTTCCAGTTTCACTAAAATAGTCCATAGCTAATGTCCAGTCACAAGTACGATGGCAGACAGTCCTACACGTGCGGACCAGCAGCAGTGAAACTCTTGTTGCCACAGGTATTGCGGATGCGTGGTATGACGCAAGTCCTGTCGACTGCGATATGACAAGGCGATGGCCACTGTCCGCGACAAGGTTGATGTCATCACTTAAGTATGCCGGCGCTCGACCTGACAACGACAGATATACTATTCATGCAACTTTGTACTCCACTCGTCGCCAGACAGGAGGCCAGTGCAACTGGACTAGCACATGCGAGATGTGGCCACATCGTCTGGTGCCAGTGATGAGACGTGCGGCTGCATTCTGGACTGACTGTAACTTCTGAATGCGACTGTCAGATGCACCGCATAACAGTGAGTTACAGTAGTCGAGGCTGCTGCTGATAAATGTGATGGCTACACTAATGACGGCACAGTAAGGTGGCTGCTGCTCGAGCTGGTTGTGGTTGTACATTCTTAGCTGCACTCAGTCAGCAGCACCACGCAGCAGTGTGCTATAAAGCAAAATGTATGAACAATACTGGTCACTTGGCCAAACTGTTTATCCTAATCTAATATAATAATTCTGTTTGTGTGTTCGCTTATAACTCAGCAACAGGTAAGTCTATAGCCTCCAAATTTTCAGGATAGCTCCAGGGTGCCACGAAGATGGCTGAGTGTAAAAAAATTTCAGGGTGTGGGGTGAAACATTGTTATTTTTGCATTTTAGGGCCCCTATAAACTAAGCGCATGCATCCTGGCTGCGTTCGGCAACATGGTCTTTGGAGAATGATTATTGTGTAGGCTGTAGCACAGGTGTATGGCTTGCAGCTAGCCTGCATGTGGTTCACTGACCGGCAGTGGCCTGAACAGGGTATGACGACAGGTCAGCCTCCCCCCGCTGCAAACTATCATATATGTGAATACCCAACAGGGATGTGTACATCACTAATTACTTTACATCGGTTGATGGACAGACAGATGTACACACAAACTAACACTCTGCTAGCATTAATACTTCTATGTGACAACTTTAAGAACTCAAGCTGGCTCAAAAAACTCTGTGACATTCCAAATTTAACAAGTTAAGAAAATTTTAAGCCTAAAATATTAAGCTGAATGCCACAGACACTTACCAGTCTCATAAATCTTGTCCAGACTTTGCAGTGAACTCAGAGCATACAGTTGGTATCCAGTGACAGTACCCACCGACAGTGATCTAAACGTAAACATGAGACAGACTTCAACATGATCCTACCCACAGGCTACACAGTGACGAACCAGCGCACACTACATTCCTATAGTTTAAAATGTCCATAGCCCACACATAAAGCATACAATATGCAGACTGGAATGAAGAAAACAATAATTAGTAATTTAGCATCATATGCGATAAAAAATAGATTGCATTGGCATGGGCAAGCAAACTCAAAACATCCGTAAAAATTAACAAAACGTAGAAATAATCCCAAAACGCGAAAATAGCTGTAACAAATCCAGCCGAAACGAACAAGCTATGACGATTTTCATTCTTATCCTCTAGAGTCGAGTCCAGACAATCATCAGAGATGAGGGCCAACGAAACTAAGTAGAGCACGTTAAGACCTTTGTAAGTCGCACTGAACTGCCACTACCGTGCACTCAGCAAAGCAGCTGTGAAAGCAAAAACGTAAAATAATCACTGCAGACTCCAATTACGTCGCTAAACGTGGAATTACTCACGAAAAATCTTGGTTGAAATTCACAAAGCATTTCGGTTCACTGCCAGAACGGTCGACTAAACCTGTAAAATTCATCAGACCTTCGACGCCGCTCTTAACCTTATCGTAGACACGATCCGTTTTGATAAGAAACACCGTGTTATTAATTTTATCCGAAATAAAATTACGAATTAATCGATTTTTGATCACAAGCAGCTGATTAATCAAAACAACAACAACATGCTGGCCACGCCCACAAGCTAAAATTCTAAACCGCTAGGAAGTAAAAAAATAATGATCTAAAGACAACCAGGAATGGCAGGAAGGGCAAAGGGGTGTGACAGAAAAGAAAGACTAGGCAATGATGTTAACAAAGAAATTACCTTCAAGGCCAAAGCCAAGGCCAAGAACTTTTCTTTTAAAAACAAAGACTTGGCTTTCACGCAACAAATGTTAACGCGCAAAATCAAACCATTCTTAATTTTACGTCTCAGCACAGATTGCCAGTTGCCACGTAACAAGCATGTTCCACAGTAATCAGCAGCACCTGTATGTGTAATAATGGTTTTAGATACATTTTTAATTGCTGCTGGAGAGAAAGTGTCAAATCGTTGCAATATTTTTGTCAATCTCTGCCGTTGTTATATTTGATTGAGGAGAGACAGGTGATATTTCTGAATAAGTTACTGTACTCTGTCTGATAATTGTATAGGCCTACTGCGGACATTAGCGTGCGGACACAGTGTGCAATATTACATATTAGGACTAGCATCCAAATACGGACTGAATACAGTGCAGAAAAGTATGGTGAAAGATGCAATATGGATATGTTTTAAGCATGAAGTTCATTTTTACTCTTTTTCTGTCTTTTTATAGATCTTAGTATGTAGTTTTATGTATGTTGATGCATGTGGTTGTATGCTGTTGTGTGTGTGTGGGCTGCCCGTGTGGCGTAATAAACGATGATGATAACAGCTGCAGTAGTCTTGGCACAACATTGCCATTGCACTACAAGTGTTTCCAAGTCCAACAATGCATCACTCATGCGTGCACGATGTGGTCGCATTAACAGTCCACTTTGCAAAAAAATCGCTCAACTGGAGCCGAAGTTGCGCAGGGTACAGAAGACACATTCAAAGAGGTGGGGGGGGGGGTAAGTCGACTGTACTGCGGCATTTGAACAGCCTTCTCCAGTGGTAGTTCAGCTGAGTCTGGTGAGTTGGTGTGCTGAAGCAAGCGTAAAACTCCCAACATTACAGGTTAAAAGCATGTTTGCCTTCAAAGCCATTGCCACGGACTAACATCACTGGGACTAAGCTTTTATACTGAGAAGAATATATTGAGAAAAATTGGCTTTTCCTATGATGTTGCTAACTTTTAAAAACTTAAAATTTTTCACCAGACATATTTCTATGGATGTGGTCTTAGTCTCGATGTCTCAAGACGGTCTCGAGACGCACCAACGTCTCGTCTCTCCTCGACAAAAAAATGTCTCGGCTATTTACGTCTCGTGCCCAAGACGTTATTTTGGACCAAATTATGCAAGCCACATTAATTAAATGAGCCAAATCAGTAGTCGCTATTTATGGCAGTGTTAACCAGAATAGGTTAATGCATTACTCACTTGTGATCTGCCTGATAATTGCACTCTATCTCATCCACTCACTCACTATTCTAAGCCCCGGAACCCACACGGCAGTTTCAAGTTGTACCTAAAATACATTTGCAAATACTACATCAAAAAATTGAAGAATGCAAGTTTGCTCATTGGTTGTTTGTAAGTATGAAATATAAAAAATTAGAAAAAATTTAAGCAAAACTATGCAACACAACATGCAGAAAATGATTACGACTGCTATGTTTATTGTACGCACATCTACATGCAACCGTACAACATAACTAGCTACAAACGCAATTACAAAACAGTGCATTCATAGTTCCAGTTAACTAACCATACACTCAGTAAGCCAGATTGTCCGGTTAATATTATCCAACACAAGAATGTGTACACTGAGGTAAATATCAGTATATGCACCAAAATCCTAAAACAGTAGTTTTTCTATTGGAAGCCATGTGCAAACATTATAAGACAATACAAGGCCAGTCGGGACCATTTTAGAGGTAATAAGTATCAAAATTGTGCTATTTATCGAGAAACACAGGTACCGGTGTCTGTAAATACAGTAGATATT
>Ga0126335_1002548_pt1 | contig 10977 bp, 3 predicted proteins | sample OlaspJWI45metaG_FD_108409 | JGI IMG/M metagenome (GOLD analysis project Ga0126335, IMG submission 108409) | Marine gutless worms symbiont microbial communities from Oahu, Hawaii - Olavius sp. 1 OAHU.JWI-45 metaG | ecosystem: Host-associated > Annelida > Digestive system > Unclassified | place... | reverse complement strand
TTGTACGCTGCGCTACTCCGTTGAGTACCTGTTGCAGTGTTCTTTGATGTTCGGTTTTTGGCTGCGAGTAGGTAATTTAAGTTCAGTTTGCTGCTCACACATTCGTCCGTCAATGTCCAGTCCTGCAATTTCAGCGTTCCCATCAGCATGCACAGGCTGTAGGATGTCGTTCAGTTTTCACTGCGTCGATATCAAAATTCCGCACTCTGGTCCTCGGTGCGGTAAAAGATAAACCGAACATTCCACACGACACACTATATACACGGTGTTTATAATACGCCCCTACGATGGTGTTTTATGGTGAGATTCTGGCAGCAAAGTTTTTAAACTTTTCCTCTGAATAGCGTAGAAGATTATATTTTAGGAACGCTGAACTGAAGTATGCGTATAAACGAAGTGCTTTAAGTGATTTTACGTAAGATAGCGCCGCAGGAGAGTGGAGACCGAAAAAAATTCATGATTGCAGCATATTAAGTGTCGTTCTTTTACAAAGCAGCAATAAGTAGCCTAAAATATCTGCAGACATTCAGTGGCGAACACTGTCTATTCTCAATCGTGTGGTTGCTGCTGTCCTTTGTCACTCACGAGGAGCGTTGCGTGCAGTGCAAAAAGGTCCTGTACGCGCTCTGTGGTATTTGCAGCTCATCAGCCAGCTTAAACGTTACAAGGCTCTAATGCGTTTAATCTGACGAGTCATAAACCGTGAACTTGATGCATTTGCTGCTTTTCCCATGTGATCTGCACTAAATGATGCACTTGTTTTTGACAAGCTGACTTGTGTCTAAATTTCTTTTAATGTATTTCGATAAACTCGGTTTTGCACTGTAGTTTCAGACTGTTCTCGTCATGGTGGTCCTAGCAGTTATTTTTTTACTTTAAGCCGCTTTAAAATTGCTATGTAATGTAATGTAATGTAAACTGACACGTGCGCGTGTTATAACGAGCAGGATTGATCGTGACAGCGCGGATTTCCGTACACTTTGGATTAGACCGGTCATAGTCAATTACTTATCACTGAATATCGACGAAAGATGACCAACTTCTGCCGGTCGGAAGCGGTTTTTGCTGACTCACGACGATGGCATTAACCATGGAGCGCACGATCCATTGAAGCAGAGCTCAGTCAGTGGGGCGAGGTTGACGTCAGCAATGCATATCTGCTGTAGACAACACCGTCTGTCTATCAGTGTCTAGTTGCTGAGTCACTGAAGAGCGGCGTTCCGCTTCACTGGACAACTAACCTCTAAATACTGCCAGCCACATAGCGGCGTTCTATAAAACTACCGTGCTCCGAGCAGTACAGTAGAAGACCCGCAACGTTTGCAAGCAGCAAACCGCACCCACTATAATGAATAGGCATTGAACGCCATGTGCTGAGCTGGATCACTTTTCGTCTGCGTGGCGGTCTGTCTGTTAAACAGGCCGTAGAGACTTGTAATCTTGTACGCAGCGACATACTGACGAACTTTGATCACCAACCAAAACTATGTCACCCGGAGCTACTTAAGCCAGCTGAGAGTCAGTGCCCAATTGTTTCCAGATCGATTAAAGTTGTCCAAGTTCTCGGAATGTTTTTTTATGAAAAAAAGGTCAGTTCACGTTTTAGAACTTACACCCTCATTAACATAATTATCTGCATTACTCCAACAGGGTTTTAAGTTCCAACACGCTTAACTGTATCAGAATAAGGTAATGACAGGTTATCACAATTTTTGTCCGTTGCAGCAAAAGCGATCAGGACAGAACAAAACCTCGTTTATTAGTAGGAGAAATGCAGTACAAGAAGTTACACGATCCCTGGCAAAGTATAAAAACATATTTAAAATGATTATAATATCGCACTTAATTTCATGCCACGAACTTCGGGCATTGTTCAACCACTACATATGCATGTCTATAAAATAAAATAATCTTGTCGCCCAGTAGAGCAACTTTTCGCTGCACTGGTCATAAATTTATCGCCACTGATACAAAGCGACAGATTTGTTACGTCGTAAAAGAAGCTAGTATAATCGTATATTCATTATTCACATTATGCCTGTCGACTATATTTACTTACTATCTAGACATAAAACGTGTTTATGAAGTCCGGTACGCTTGCGACCTAAGTTCTGTGTCAGTGAATGTTTAGCATGTCTAGGTTGTTAGAAACTACGGACGCCGGCGTGCAGCGCTCGGAAGACTACATGTAGCCTACGTGACTGGGTCACCAATGAACAAAAGATGAGCGTTTGCCGTTCAGCCATTGTTGCTCTGCGCCAAGGTCACTGTGACATAAAGCAACGCTAACGCCTTTCATGAGTATCAATCAGTATGATGTTAATCATTTAGTTCGCACACTCAAACATTCCAAAAATAGAAAAACCGCGCTGTTTATGAACGCTCCGAAGCAAGAAGTTTCAGCATTTTGCGTTCACTCATTTTTTTAGCAATTTGACATTATGTAACTTTATTTTTAAAAACTTGTTCGCTTTGTGGATAATAAATTTCAGAATTCCGTCCGTCCGTCGTTTGCTCCGTGGTCGAACATTTCACTGCAGTCATCTCATATCCATTTCGCTCTATTTTATTTTTGTTTACAGTCATTCGACACCCTGTCTTTACAGTCATATACCTATAGTTCACATCGCTTCATATTATATATTGGTAGCCTCGTCATCTAGTTGCGTCCATTGTGGCACTGGCATCACGGCGGGGCAATCCGGCAAGGTGTGCGAGCTGATACTGCGGCTGATTTACCTCACAGTCTTACGTCATGTATCAGCTGGTTAGCTTAATTTTAGCTTGATCGTGGTCAATTATCAATTAATTAATCATCCGTCATATCTTCCTTCTTTCCTTCCAGATCAACAACTCACTTATTCAAGAAATCCTTCTTATCACAGGCTGCTATTACCTCAACGAATGACTGACTTCAAGACTTAACTTCAAGGCTTTCTGACTTTATGCGTCTGTGCGCCTAGAGGCAGATGATATTGTATTGATCAGCCCAAGTCGTCCGTGTGATTCTGTCAGTGTGTCCCTGCATCTGTCTGTGCATGCGTCTGTGGCGGCCTGCGCAGCATGTATAGCCTACGCATAATGGGTTTGACACAGATTTCTTCGCTGATCAGTTTTATGTTTTAGTTAGTTTCGTTTTTTCAGTTGTTCTATTTCTGATCTCGTGTCACGTTTAAGCACTGCCTTTGTCCGTAATGACGTACGATGATGACTCAGTAATACTGATGGAGTGGAAGCCTGACAGCCACCGCAGTTGGCCTATACATATACTGGAAAAAGGCTGAACTAGCGTCATGATTCAGCAGAAGTTCTGAGAACGTAGCTGATGCGAATGCACCGGGCTGACCGGTCTGTCTGTTCGTCTGACTGTCTCAGTGGAGCCTGCACCTGCCACGCAGTGCCGTGACTCAATCATGCAGCTGACGCATGACTACCTGCTCGCTGCGCAGCAGTGTAGCATGCAATGCAGTCTGTCGCATGCGTATTCCTCATGGCTTCTGGACAAATTCTACGATTTTTAAAATATTTGTTAACATTTATATATAAATTTTTTTGGGAACTTGTATTAACGTTTAAATACGCTGTCTAATATTTCTTAATTAACAAGTGGAATGTTTGAGCACTTTAGTCGATTTTAAACTGTGCTTTTCATGAACTAATTAAAAATGTACACACTTAATTCAAAACTGGCAAATTCAGTGATTTAAATACATTAAACCACATACAAGAATCAGCTGCATTGAACTTTAAGTTGATTTGTTTAACTTGGGAAGTTGTGTACTGAAATTCTTGCTGTTTTGTGGTACTTTTTCTTTTTTGTTTTTTGTGTGTTCTGTTTGTGTGGAATAACACTAACATATTGGCGTATTGTTTTCGTTTTAATGAAAGTAAACAGTAAGCTGGCTAACGCTTCGCAGATGTAGTTCTTTAACAGTTTAGATAGTAAGAAAAAGTCTCGTTGGCAAAACTCACTGCGTGCAACGTAACACCCTACTGCCAAGCTGATGCAATGTTGCCCAATACAACTGATTGAACTGATAGTCAGTCGTCGTGCACGTGATCGTGACAACTTTTTATGTCGTCATATGCACGGTAAGTTTCTAGTGAGTGTGCTGTATATGGATCACTATAAACGCATTATTTCTTGTTTGGTAGACCTAGTGACGTGTTGCAAATTGCAAACTTCCAACAGTAATGGACGTTAATGAAAACCTGCGGCGACGGGTAACCCGATACAACACTCACATGCATGCATATCAATGTTGAATTGACTCGGAAAACGGAAGCCTTAAGAATGTCCAATTATTTGCTGGAGAAAATACTCGGAAGCTCCAACTTGTATCCGAGCTCAAGTCACAATTTTGATACTTGCCAAGTTGATTGCGCTTTCACATACTGTATATACAGAATTAATGACACTTAACTCGAGGTCTGAATTTAAGCGTCAATGACTTGACTTGTGACTCACCGCTTTGCAATTTACATGATGCAAATCAATCAAATCAAATCAAATATGGCTTTAATGATCGTTGACAGACCGCAACCAGTTACAACATGGTTGTAGTGTTAAAGTAAGACGATACATGTAAAATAACAATGTTGATACATGGAATAAACACACGAAAAGAACATAAAGTCAATAAACGTCTTGAAAAATCATCCTAGTAATAAAATCACAATCAGTAATGGAGGAGTGCCTTGTGGTGATGTTGAAATTGTGCGGTCTGGGCCTAAGGTTATATTTACTGTTAATGGTACTGGGAAGTATGGAATGCAAGACATGTTGTTTGTTGTAGCCTACTTAATATTAGTAAAAAGTTTGCATCGTATTCTTTTGAAATTTGGAAAACATTTTTAATCAGTCAAATTTATTCGTTACACACACAATATATTTTAGCAGAATAAAAGTGTACACAGTATAGTAGCCGTGTGGTGCGACGGGTATAGCACCCAAGGAACAGGTGCTCCGCTTATGGGCTACCCAGTACAATGAACAATTTAAACAAAGTGCAATACAAGACATAAAATTCAGAAATACCAAACAAAAACAGAAAAAAAACAAAAACATTCCACAAATTAAAACATGTACAATTTATTTTTAAAATATGATTAAAACGTGTTTTTAACATTAGGCTTAATAGCCCATAATGATAAAACAGTAAACCTTTCTGGTTTTCGTATATTTTAAGTAGAATTTCAGCTCTAAAAAGTTCATATTATACAGTAATGTGTATTTTGGTCGGATTTACTTTTATTTTACACTGCTTTAGAACTTTTTGTCGCATTTACTCTAGACAGAACTATAGCCTATAATTTTTTAACACGCAGAATAATACCGACGTTTCCAAAAATATTAGATCGACGTGTAGCGGGCCAAAGTTTAGCCTATCTGTTGGATGCGATATCGTTATAAGCACCATTGCGGTATCTCTGGCTACGTTACGGCGCCTTGTAAATTGTAGGCTTGTTATCAGTTTATTAGGCCACGCCGAATGCATAAAGTGCACATTGCGGACTATTGCGCCCGATGATCCCATAGCGTGGTGCGTTGGTCAATTTGTGGGGGCTCTGAAAACGCAGGACAGGAAAGTGCGGGACCGAAAAACGCTTACAAAACACGACCGTAAGAACAGTCGGCACTGCAGGCACATTATTTTAAATTCGTTGAAAGGTTTCGTAACGGTAAATTTCGCAACCATCTCGAGTGCTGTCATGACAGAAAGTTGTCGTTTCTTCGTAACAAAGCTGTCTATTGCTCTTGTCACGTGTGGCAATAGTTGTACCCGTGGCGCCTGTCAGTGAACCCGCATTTGGTACAAATGAAGATCGTGGCTATATAGTGATTCTTGGTAATCCTGCATCTCAGAGCGTTGTAGGCCTATCTCCTTAAACAGGTCTTATTGGCAGTATCTCAATCTACAGGGGGCGGCATAAAAACAATTCCCTAAGAAAAATTAAATATCTCCGGAAAGATATAACTTAAATTACCAAGATTGGCAGAATTTAATTTCGAGAGATACTACTATGTATTTGGAAAATTTCGTTAATATATTCAATAGGAAACAGAAGTTACACCTGTCCGAACTGCGATTTTGCAACTAAGCTATCTGTATTTCCGTAACTGTTGTACAAAAATGTGGATAAAACTTTTCGTATAAGCTCCACTTCGTCGAGGAGAAAGTAAAGTTTAGACGCGGAATATTAAACCAGCAATATATGACCCAATATAGTTAAAAATAGCAGGCCAATCTTGACAGGTTAGTTCATCTTGCTAGTAGTAGTAGTAGTAACCGAAATCGAATTCGGAACAAGTAATAAACGCATTGCATTTGACGTAGCGTGTCAAATCTGAATGTTACCTCAAACCTCAAATTTTACATATGAAAATTCCACTCAACCATGCATGATGTTGCTTATCGAAGTACTGCATTAACCAGTCCACTCTCGGTATTTTTACATAACGAAGTTGAAATGTCAAGTGCTTGTAGTAATTTGCCAACAAACCTCACAAGCGCTGGCTGAAGTGCACAGCACTGCGTTAACGGTTACCCTATACGAAACGACGATTGAAATCAACGTTTTATGGTTTCTGCGTTGCGCCGAGCACCCATGTGTTATGACATCGACAATTTTTTTCACCAACACGTACTACAGGGTTCGAGTTACTTGTAGTTAGTCAGAACGCTATATATGCAGTAGAATATGTGTAAGTAATGTTTACCTATAGTTAGATTGTTTTAGCAGCAAATAGCTGTATTAGAATATATCAAATAAGCTTAGGTCGCAAACAAATGGGCATACCGATATACTCAGTGTTGCTTACCAATGTGACAAAAAAACAAAATGTTAGCCAATGAAAGACGTGAAACAAAAATATACAACGACCGGCTTACGTAAGTTGCGTTGCTTCTATCTACACACAACGAACTGCGTGATCCATTTGTTGTAGGCCTAACCGGTTTCAGATTCGTAGCAAAACCCGTTTCAGTTTCACGGCGCAAAAGGACCGTATGGTTTCGACCCGCAACAGAAATATCCAGTACGGTCTGAGATTGTAGTATGTTGGTAATCTAGAACTGCATTGGGAAACTACGATTTGCGCCCGACCTGCACCCAAAGCCGCACGGCATGATATCAGTTGTCCATAGTTCATAAAGAGTTATAAACTAATGTAATTTTCCGGTTTGGAATGTGCAAAATAAAGTACCACACATTAACTATCATGCATTAAGTGTATTAAAAGATTTCAATAATAAACACTATGATACACGAGAGTTATGCACCTGTAGACGCCGCCATTGTCAACTAGGCCTAAGATAGCGAAACCGTCGAAACCGTGATGCGAGGACTTGGGTCTGCCATTCCGGGTGGCCGCCATTCCAGGTGGACTCAACTGGGTTCACCATTCCGGGATGCTCAATTCTCATTAGGTGTACCCCGCAGAACCGTACTTCTTTCAAAGTAGATGATTACCTACCTATCTCAGTGCTGTCCAACCCTCAGCCCGCGGAGGTATTCTGTGTGGTCCGCCAACGACAACGGAAATATTATACTTTACTCATGTCTCTTAGTGTAAACTTTGCATTAAACTTATGTTTTTCATTTTTTTTGCATCACTCGAAGCTCCACGGACACGAAACTTCGTCAGTATGATGCATGCATTCTGCGTATCTTCACTTGTCACTCTGTATCTGTTACGACATGCAGATGCAGCGTCCTGGAAGAGTGAGTCTCCTTACTCATGCCTCTGAATGCTGGTCACTTATGAAGTCAGTTCGGTCTCAGAAAAAATGGCACAACCTTTAAATGGCCAGTGCCTTGCGCAATAGCTACAAAAGCTTAACGCAGTGTATGCAAATAAATGTATCGACTATTCACACACTTTGTTTAGGCCTATTAAATTTTTCTAGTTTCAATTCTCGGTTTTAAAATATCGTGAAGAGACAATGGAAATCCTGCAGTAAGAAAACTACGGTATATACTGATTTTATTGAACAACATACTTACGACATGTATAGAAACACTCAACTTTACAAACGTGATTTCGTTACAATTTTTCACGATATTGTGTCAGAGCAAGACCAGACAGTGACTGATGTCAGATAAAAAAGCCATTTGTTACGGTTGGTTGTCACAATATGCCGGCCGAGTTCAAGGTTGGGTCTATAATAAAAGCGCTCGTCACAATTTCGTCACAGTTTATGGCCAGTCTCAGTGCCTAATACGCGTAGTTGCATATAAGCAAGGTCACTACGGTTAGCCATAAACGGCACGACAGCTGAGATGATCCGTCATGTGTTTTATATCATTGTACTTTATCCGTCCTCCACGGTACAGTAAACTGGGTCACGACACAGATTATAAACTTGCAGTACGCTAAATAATACTTTTAAAAGCTGATCTTACCATCTGGACCAATGGCCGTTACAGGGTGTTTTGAGGTTGCGAAGATTTCCTATTGTAAGCAAACACATAAGTACGTAAGTAAGTAAGTACATGTGTAAGACGCTCTGAAAGAAGCAGTCACAAAGTACCACGGTTCTCAGCAAGTGTCTTCAGCAACTGACGGAACTCCTTTAGAAGTGAAGTTCATGTTGATTCAGAGGTGCGGGTTAACCACACAGTGAAGGATCGATTGCCCACACTTGTACGAGCTTATCGATCGCCCATACTAATCTTGTGCGAGCTCTTAGAACGTCGTTGCATGCACATGTAGCGACAATTGGGCGATAGTTGTAACTTCAGAGTCGTATTTAATGAAATATGACCACGTGGCGAGAGATCAGTAGAAATAAGACAAGAAATGGATGACCGAATGAGACCAGTTGTTGTGATACTTTGACAGAAAGTTTGGTGAAAAAGTTCATACTGTTCTTTAGCCGTTTCAACACAGTGCGCAACGAAAATAGACAGGCTAGATGAACGACACTTACTTTGCAGAATAGTTTGTTGGGGGGAACAACGTTCTCTGGTAAACACTGACTAAACTTTTTTACGACCACGAATTGGATCAAGCGAATTTCACTGGTGAATAAATGAATGGCCGTGATTAACTGAGCAATCACAGCAGTTCAAGGTTGTTTGAGTTGTGGTCGCTGATATACTGCGGTGTTTACTAGCATCTTCGATTATCACGCAGACTGATGTTCGTGATTTATGTTTATAGGTAGGTGTCACGGCCATTGTAGTTAGTCACCAAGCGAACGACAGTTGCCACGACCTTGCCGCTTGTGTTTTAATGTGAACATCGAACATCCATCAGCGCCGTCCGTAACTCTACTGAAGGCCGCCAAAGGGTCTAAATTGGGCCTAGTACGGAAGTAAGTATATAAGATAGTATTGCTCGACTGAAGACAAAGTGACAAGCGCAAAAAGTTCGCGTGTTAATAATTTGTCATAGTTGAAAATGTCGATGAGGGAGATAATTTTCGAGCAAAGTTTGCATACAGAAACTGAGAAACTTGACAAGCCAATTGACGTCACTGCCATCGTTAGTATGCAGAACATCAGTCAGGTTTGTCAAATACCAAGCATGGCATTTGACCAGTCGAGGTGAACTAAACTACATAATGACATTACAATAAAATACACTACGCAAATATTATCCTGAAGTGACAGATAACCAGCTTAGTACAGTGTGTTTCAATATACCGAAAATAAACTTCGCACATGGCGATCTTTGGTTTTTTGTTGCACTACAAATGTTTTAAACCAACTTTGAAGTTGTTGATAAGTATCAAGTTCCTTTATGGCTTTTATGTGCAACTTGGCGGCCGTTTTGTTTTCGAAATTGGAATATCTAATTCAGCGAATAACTTTAGCGTCTTGTTGGAGCTTATTTCGTCCGCAAGACAGTTGTCTAATTTTGCCGTGAAAACATCACATGCCTCCTTAATAGCTCACGTGAGTCAAAAAACGCAATTAATGCAACAAGTGGAAGGTTTTTTGTACGATATTTGCTATATGAAGTGACGACGTCGACATTTGGTTTTAGTCGTCAGCAAGAAATGCTGCGTTCTAAAACCAGGGTTGAAGTAAACATACCAGTTTATTATATTGAATATGGCTGGTCTGTTTTCGTTGTAAGTTCAAATCATTTTATTACTCGACTTATTTCACATATACTGTGTCAAGTTGGAGTAAACAGTAGCAACCCAAGCCTATATTTGACCACTCCTTCGTTCTGCAACTGTGTCACTGTTATATATCTGCCTGTCGTTCAGTTCGCAAACATCATGTAAGCAGGAAGAAGCGGTACAAGTTGCACTCAAATGTACATTGAGCTGTCTGGTCAGGTTTTTTATAACCGATGATTGTATTATTCTATTTTTCGTGTAAAGATGTGTGCCTATGTTTATTCAATGAATAATGAAATCAATAAAATATTTTGTAAAGCGCAATAAAGTTCGAGAATGTAGAGGAGCTTGGCATCATGCAAATACAGTTGAACAGCCATGTACGCTTTTTTTAAATAGCTCAAAAAGTGTTGACGGACTGACCATAAGAGAATGTTTGCCAGCAAAGAGTTACAAGTATATACTACAGAGACGATCTAAGTTGCGATCAAGAACGAACGTCGAACCAGATTATGTTCCTGTCTACGTACACCCGAGTAGGGGTTCTGCAGATGTCGATGCAGTCTTGCTATAGTAGATGTAGTTGTGTTTTTATTTGACCTATGTAGTAGGTCGGCGACAAATATTAGGCCTACGTTGTATGACAGGAGTAATGCCTCTACACCTAGTTTACAGTGGTTGTAACTTTTAGCGATTCGCTTACTACAAGCATACATAAGGTGCACGTGCACTGAGTGACGTCACTTAATTTACCAAAATGATATGCGCGCCATATAAATAATAATAAATAAAATAAATAAATATTCGTTTATTAAGACATCCGACAAACCGCAGATGAATACAACGGCAACCACAGGTATTAGCGATGCTGGAGCGGCGCCAGTTGGCACCAACTACAACG
>Ga0126335_1002547_pt1 | contig 10979 bp, 7 predicted proteins | sample OlaspJWI45metaG_FD_108409 | JGI IMG/M metagenome (GOLD analysis project Ga0126335, IMG submission 108409) | Marine gutless worms symbiont microbial communities from Oahu, Hawaii - Olavius sp. 1 OAHU.JWI-45 metaG | ecosystem: Host-associated > Annelida > Digestive system > Unclassified | place... | reverse complement strand
GTTGGGTGCCGAACTGGCAATGCTGGGCCAGCCGGCGCAGTTCTGCGATATATTCAACGATGGATTCCGCAGTACCCTGGGTTCGATTGTTGAAGTGGTACCGTTGCACCCGCTTGGACGGTGCCGGGTCATAGTGAGCCTTGAGGGCGTTGATGATGTCGTCCAAAGGTACCTCGGCCGGTGACTGCGGCGCCAGTCGGTCAACTGCACGGTCGAAAACTGCAGCGCCGACTAATGTCAGAAAGATATCACGCTTGCGATCGTCATCGGTGATGTCATTGGCACGAAAGAACTGCTTCGCGCGCTCGACGTATCGTGTGAACGTCGTTGACCCGTTCGGGTCAAAATGTTCTAGCGTGCCGTAGGTACGTCCTGTGATTCCCGCCTCCATTTCCTCGTCGCCAAAATGTTATGCACTGTAGTAGTTCAGTATAACAGTTTTACTTCCAGTGAGGCCATAACATAGAATGACTATATTATATATGGTCCTACTAAAACACTGACAGTTTACCACAGTCACCAGTAAGTCTTTATTTTTGTTTCATCAATGGTGCGATTAATCGACTTGCTGACATAGACGGATTCTCTCACAGACCTGATGCGCACCGGCCAAGTGCTATTTTGGCTTCGACTGCACGGACACAGCAGTCTGCGTAGTGATCTGCAGGATCTGTAGTCTGGCCGGCACTTTCGAGTCAGTAGTCAGTTGGCAATCGGCATTCAGTGGTTCAACGTTGGTTTTATTCAGATTAAAAAGATAGTTTTCAGTATTACTTAATTTAATTCCCCATATATCGTTAGGCTGTTGCATATTTAATAGACGATAGGCCCATTGAGGCCTGCTAGGTCTCGTGGTCCGAGAGATTTTCCAGGATTTCTCTTCTTACGTTATCATACATACGTGCATGTACAAATGACTGCAAAATACAATTCTCAATGTCAACTGGAAACTAAAATGATCAGCCAGGAACGTTGTAATAAAGTCAGATATGATTAAAGAGAGTCAAATATCATTCGCCGGAAATGAAATCAGATTGGTCATATACTGGAAGAGTTCTGTGATAGCATCACGAAACAGTCTTTGAGATAGACTTGTTTAGGGTCAAATTTAAAAGCTATCAACACTACACGGAGGAAAACTGTGAAGAAAGAGACGAAACGCTGAAGATCACCTAAACAAAATGAAGAAGAAAATTCAAGATCATGTGGTACGGCATGGTGTTTTTGCCAGGGTAGGCTCCTCCAGCAGCTGGAAGGCAAAAAAGATAAGAAAACGAAAAGCAATTTATTTCGTCACCTCAAAGGCCGTGGATGTACATAATTAAAACTGCGTATAGTGTCCATGGCTAGTGAAATGAGGAAATTGATTTTTTGCTGTTTTGGATGTGTCATTCGACAGTGGGCATTAGGCCTACATGGTTATTAAAAAACGACAGCTTTTGTACATTAATTAATTAAAAACCAATACAATTGTTACCTCTCTAGGCAATTCAAGTTATACTTTGCGCGACGCTATGTGACGTGTGTGATTTGCAGTACCCGGTGACTTTACTGTTCACAACGACGCTGAAGATTGTTCATTTCTGGAGCTGCAATTTCCCTTTGACTTACCGGTACATGACAATGACAGGGAGCTGCAAGAGATGTTGGAGCTGAGCATCGAACCACGATGTCACAATATCAGCTTACAGCAGCTTCAAATTGACCTTCGACGACTGCCACCACTGCAGTAACTTAAAAACTGTTCCAATACCAAACCGAAATTATTTCGCTTAGAAAGTAGAGATGCACGACGAAACTTAATTTTGGTGACTAAGCGCAATTGGGTTTTATTTTACTTGCTGTGGCGGTAGTCCTTGAAAGTTCGTGCAAGACTGGCATATAACTCAATTTGTTGATTTCTGTTCGTAGTGTATAGGCCTACTACAGTGCTTTTTTCAACGCAGCAAAACATCTTCAAAAACCAATTTTAGTTTTAAGGTTTTTTTAAATTTTTGTTATTTATTGTGAGACAGGGAGCTGCAAGAGATGTTGGAGCTGAGCATCCTACCACGATATCACGATATCAGCTTACAGCAGCTGCAAATTGACCTTCGACGACCGCCACCACTGCAGTAACTTAAAAACTGTTCCAATACCAAACCGAAATTATACTATACCGGTACTGTGACAGTGATGGTTAGCATATAGTGCACTGTTCAGCTATAGCCTAGGTGGATGTAAACAAAATGTCGTATCGTGTTGTGATTGGTCAGAGATAGAGTCTTTGACGTCACTCTATTCCTGGTTGTTCATTGGTCAGACGTTTTAGCCTAGAAGTTCCCCAATTGGTTATTACATAATATCTGTTTGTGGATTGGTTCAGGATTAGCTTTGGGGGAGGCTACTAGTCTGTGTAGAGTGTTAGAGAGTAAGTCTGTTAGGAGAAAGAGTTAGAAATTGTCAGACTCGTTATACGCTGGTATGTTCATCAAAAAGGTTCAGTGAAATCAATAAACGAATGTCAAAATTATCCGAACAATGACTCCGACTTCTTCATTGACAATCTCATAAACCTATTGCACCCGGAGCCGTACCACAATTGTGCAGTTTAATAAATGTAATATTCAACTTTGAACTGTAATTTATGACGATTAATATAGATCAGCATTTCTCTCTCTTGGAATTAATTGTCTTGATGGTTTACAGTCAACTCGTCTCCAAGTCAACTCATCCTCAGAGCTAATTTAACCCTGGCCCTAACCCTAGACCAGCCTAACCCTAATCCTTACTCTAACCCTTGCCCTACTTCTATCCTTAACACTAACCCTAACCGAAACCCTAACGAGTTGATTTCTGGACGAGTTGACTGGCAGTCTGCCACCCTTTTAGATTGATAAAATGTTCTCTGGCATCACTTCATATCTTAGAACTGAAAAAAACTAAAACCTTATTCTAGAAAAACTAGTTTTTCCATCTTTGCTTCCCTCGGCAATAATCCAGTTTACAGCAAAAAATGCAGCACACTATTTTTATTTCGAAACCAAACAGACCTAACGTTTTTCTATAATCTGAACACTATTTTTAGATAATTGACAAGAAATGGGAGCGAGCAAAACTCTGGTAGCCATGAAACCCGGACAGATTCGAACCCGAGCGATTAGGGTTTTTTACCATCTCTAGTCTGCCAAAATGTCACGCCAGAGCAGCTTATTAACGGCTCGGAAGACGTCCTATGAAAAATAAGTTGTATAGCTGTAGTTTATTGTCAAGATAAACAAAGAAAAAACGTGCGACAAATATGAGCAAACAATAGAATTTGTTAGCACAGTCTGTAGCGGCAGGGTTTCTTCAACAGCCGACAAAAACGTGCTGAGAGTTAGTAATGACGTTCGATCATTCGATGACGTTTGGCAGCGATGGAGAACGCGTCGTTGACGACTGACGTCTGGGACGACGTCATGACGTCCTCGACCACAGATGACGACTATTCACGATATCTTTCCCACGCGCTTTATCTTGCTCTCAAGATTGTCTCCATCCTCATTGGAACAGTCGGCACCATTGACAACTTGTATGTCATTATAGTTTTCGCACTGTTGATTAAGATTACTGACAAGGTATGGCGTTCTTAACGAATTCAATATTGGGTGTTTCAATGAAAAAAACACCAAAACGTTTTCTTTTATATCTGCTGTGCCCTAATACAATTAACAGATTTCCACTGTGATTTAAAAACAGAGCAAAAAATCAAAATTCTAAAACAACAACGTACAGCGCCGATGTCTGAGCTCTTACCTGCTGCAGACCCCGTGCAGCTAAAGCTTCCCAACTCTGAGAAACATTTGCCCAAATGAAGGCCTTAAAGTGAGACAATTTGCAAATCACGTGCACTAATACAATGAACAAATTTACACAAATTTTTTTAGTATTTTAGTAAATATAGCTGAATAAATTCTGATTTCAGTTACGTAAAAATTAATGAATTGTAAATAAATATTTAAAAGTAGCCGCACAAACGGTGTTCCGGAGTGCTGTAGAAAGTCGGTTCCAAGCTTGCGGTCCAGCGACTGAAAACGCTCTGGAACCGACCGACGAGACGCGTGGGATATCGTACTGTCCAGTGGCTGCTGAGCGCAAATGCGCTTTGCCTGGAAGTGTCGAGAGTGGTACGACTGCGTGTTGAAGGTAAGTTGGCGTGTATCCGAATGCGACACCGTGCATCAAGACGCACAACTTGTACGTAATACGTCGACGGACGGCAGCCAGTGGAGCATCTTCAGTGCAGCTGTGACGTGGTCCCGTGGCCGCAAGTCTAGGATGAACCGTGCGGCAGGGTGCAGTGCTCGTTGTAACGGCGCCAGTGTGGAGTCGGGAAGACCGGCCAACACAGAGTTACAGTAGTCTATGCGAGTTAGTATTAAAGCGCAGACAAGTCGCTTTCGGGCATCGATGTCGAGTATGGAGCTAGCTAAACCTGCAAAGCCGACGAAGATGTAAGAAGCACGTTGATGTCACTTTGGCGACGTGTTGACACATGTTCAGCGAGCTGTCAATTAAAACGCCGAGGTCTCGAGTGCTGGCAGAAAGTTCTCTGATTTTGCTACCGCACACTATTATCTCAATTTTTTTTATTTCGCTGAAACAGAATTTTAATTTAAAACCATTATTTTGCAATATTTCGCACTTGCGGTGTCCGGCTTTTTTTGGCGCACAGTGTTGAAAGCGAAGTGGTCATGGTCATCCGAGAAACACCTTGACGGTGCCTCGTATGACAGCCCGGCAGACGGCACAATTCCGCAATGCAGGTGAGCAGGTGTCACAACAGACCAGATGTCCACAGGGTAGAAACACTGTATTGACTTCACTGTCCATGCACACCTTGCACATCCTCGCCTCACGTAGACGCCGGTTTTCCTCCAACTCCGCAACGCACTCAGACCTGTTGTCTGAAGACAAGTCGTCTTCTGCATATGTGTACATCGTGTAACACCAAATACGTGTATCACAGAACAAAGTTAACTGTTAAATTAACATTATTCTAACAGATTATATACCAGCAATACAACTTCGATACTTTCAAAAAGAAACTCAAAACTCATCTGACAGAAATGGCTTTTTAAGCCGACGGCAAAACTTTGCCGGAGGCTATATGTTTTACCGCTGGCTCTTCTTTTTTTAGTCGACCGTCCAACGTGTGACCAAACCGCCGATCGCCGCCGGGTAAAAAGTATACCGGTGTTTAGAACCTATGTGTGGCATGAATAATTTGTATGGACATCTCCACCAGCCCTCCCCTATTTTTACAGGGGGTTAAAAGCGCGAAATTTTGACACGTTTTTCGACCCACTCGCATCCCGAGCGCTGTGATTAGAAACAAAGCAGAAAATGCAAAAAAATGTAAAACAATAGTGTATAGCGCCGATATCTGGGCTCTCATCTGCCGCAGAACACGTGCAACTGGGGCCCTTAACTCTGAGAAACATTTGCCCAAATGGGGGTCTTAAATTATGACAATTCGCAAAACATGTGCCTATGAAATAGCTCTGCCGTGTGTCGGCACATTTTATCAAAACGTCGTGTGCCGGCACTGTGCGGCTACTAGTAAGTAACAGAATCGTAAAAATACACTTTCAGCCAAATCCAAGACGGCAGACAACGCCCACCTGTATGTCTGTGTGTCAGTTTTCTCAGCCACGTTTTTAACGCATCTCAGCCAAATTTGGCGTGTGGTACCCTTACAAACCAGAGGTGGTCATGGGGTGCTAAGGGGATGGGGTTGGCGGAAATGAGGGTATCCAAATTCGTTTTTCAGCGCATATCAACCAAATTTGGCATGGGCATGTGGTATCCTTATACTTTAGAGATGGTCATGTCGCATTTGCTCGTCTTTTTTATACAACCACAATTAATGCGAAGCAACCGTCGAACGCCGCCAGGCAAAACGTATATCGATGTCTGGGTTCTCATCTGCCACAGACCACGTGCTGCTGGAACTCCCCAACTCTGAGATCCATTTGCCCAGTCGGGGCCCCTAAAAGGCGACAATTGAAAAAACGGTTACAGCGCTCTATCTCAACCGCACATGGACAGATTGAGTTCATATTTTACAAAGTGGTATTCTGTGGCTTTAGGAAAGCTGCGGAATTGTGAAAACCCACTTAGGGTCGAATCCAAGATGGCGGACGACGTCCAAATTTTTAATATACGGACCCCTGTGAATATCTCTCGAACGGCTGAAGCTATAGACTGCAAATTTAGCAGAAAGTAAGCGGTACAAAAGTTGGTCAAAATGGGTCATAATTTAGGTCACCTTGACCTGCTTTTAAATTGTGGAATTTCGTCAATCTTTCCGGAATAGCTATAGCTACAGACTTTAAATTTGGTATGCACATTGCGTATATAAAGTGCTATCCACTAGCGCAGAACTAGTCACAGGGGGCAAAAACCAGGTCACGTCGCTACATTTTAAACTTGCAGACCGCTGTGAATAATCCGAAACGGCTAAGGTTATAGGCTTCTTACTTAGCGTGTAGACAGATTGTAAGGAGTAGAAAATAAGCAAAAAAGTAGGTCAAAAGGGGACATAATCTAGGTCACGTGACCTGTCTTTAATTTTTGGGATGGCGATTATGGCGGTTATGCATAAAGAAAGTTTTAGGGTGCTGGCGACATGTGCATGGTTTGGTCACGTGACAGCCGATGCACTGCAAACGTTGAAGGTCATGAAGCCAGTGAGTCACGCTTCACCGCGCATCATAGCGCATGAGCACATGCCTAATGTTTATGATACCTTGTAAGCGACTACAGGCACTGCAGTTGGTTTCACCGTCTGCAGTCGAGGCAGTAAATGTTGATGCCTGTTGATATGAATTCAGTCACTGTACAAACGCTGCTGCCGTGCTGGCGTACTGCGATTTAGGACGTAGTGTGTTTTGGGGCGCCCAGAGCTGACGGCTATAAGTGGCAATACATCTTAATTCCCACATTTTTTAGTTTTATCTTGTTATTGCTAAAACACTCTAATACTAACAACAGAGTTCCATCAGAGTCATGTTGTTTGTGTTTAAAATAGCGTGACATTATCATTCACTTGGAGGCAGCACTGCAGTGCCGACGCCTTTAGTTACCTCTAGGCTACCGGACTGAATAAAATCATTCTACAGTCAAACAAGCGACTATAAAAAACAAATCTGAACATGATACAAATGCTAAATGCTGATGATGCTGGCGAATGGTCTAAACACAAAACAAGTCGGCAGTGATGCTCAGTTGGCTAAGTAAGTCGGGGGTGACCTAGTTACCTGCGCGTATGCTGCGAGCAGGTATTGTTTTTGGCTGCGTTTGTCTGTGTATCTGTGTGTCTGTCTGTCTGCACAAAATCTCGAAAACTACTGATCAGAAAGCGATGTAACTTGGTAGGAATATGTCCCACGGTGAACGCTAGAAGTGGTTGGTAGTTGGTGTCATTTTACCTTAACCTTTGAGCTCGAGAGCTATTTTCGTATATTTTATTCGCCTTGACATAGTAACTTTATTTTCGGTATTAAGGTACATTTTCAAAATATCTAGGTCACCTTCGAGTTTCTAGGTCATCGGGTTAATTAATGTCAGGTCATGAAAGCAAAAAAGCGTTCGCGCGCAGGTATGTACTCCCCTCAGACACACTTTATTTTTTGTTTGTGATCAGAGTTCGTCAGTTGTAGGTCTCTGCGTGCAAAGACTACATGTTGCTACGTCTAGCTGTTACAATTTCCGACACCCTGGTTAACAGACAAACAGACACAGAGACGCCAAGTGACTCACTCTGTATGATAGCTCAACTGATCTGCAAACGCTGGCGTAAACTGGCTTTGCGGCCTGTCATGAAGGACAAAAGATTTAAAAACCTGACCGTCGTTTGTCGATATAGACGATAGCGTCGTGTGTGGCTGAGTGTTGACATCATCAGCTGCTTGTAGATCACGTGTTTCCGGTTGCTCGTCATTGCAGATCGGCGACTGTCGATGATGTCGTCGATGTAGGTCTCGTTCGTCGTCGACTGATAGCAGGTCGGCGCTGAAGCGACATCGATGGCAAACGACGTGGGTGGTCGAGGCGTCGTAGTGAAATCCAAGCCGTGACAGACGTGACGGACACAACCAGTCGAGCGTCAGCGGCAAACTGTGGTAGGTCGCCAGACGCACCAACTCAGAATCCATCATACCTCGCCTGTGCGCCCATCATCTTATCGGTTGGTCGTCAGTATGACAGCAATACAGGTGGCAGTCCACTCATCCCCGAGTCAGTTCGTCCCCAAATCGTACGGCGGGGGATAGACATAAGGCTAGGTTCAGAGTTAGGGCTTATGGTTGGGGTCAGGGTTAAGTTGGCTTTGGCGACGAGTTGACTGTAAACCCAGGGTATTAATTCCGGGCGTAGCCCGGGTCGGGCCAAAGGCCCGACCGGCTGCGTCCATAGTAAACTCGCCCGTGCGCGTACTGGGTTGACGCTGACTAGTGTGCAATTTATAAGCGTGACGGAAGTAGTCACGAAAAAGCGTAACGAAATTTTTTTGCGAAGCCTCTGAAGCTGAAATTTGGACACGCGTTTGTCGTTGGTATTTGACGTCTTTTGCCGGTCTCCATTGATTGACAGAGTTAGAGGCTGCCGAATGTCGGCGAAACACACCGTTGTGTGTGTCTAAAAGGAGGCAATGGCGGAAACGCTATAGCGATGTGATTGGTCAAGCTAGAAATAGTCTGGCCGACTACACTTTTCCTTCAGATTTCTAACACTAACGAAAAAAATAAAAAATTATAATACTAGTCAAATTCTTCTTTTTTAGTGTTAGAAATCTGAAAGAAAAGTGGTTTGAGCTAACTGATAGTTAAAAATGGCGGCGGGAGAATGTTGGAACAGCCGCTTCCAATAAGCTCCGCTCTCCGCGCGAGCGCCCGGTGTTTAGGTTTCCTAATGGGTTATATGTGTATCCGTTCGCCTGTCAGCCAGTCTGTCCAATGTCCATACGTTAGCACTTTGTTTACATCTACAGATGGCATCCGTAGCGTATACTGCAGAGTGACTGGTCTCTCGGCTACTCGCACGCCGTGTCGCCATCTGGTGAATGCCGTCATAAGAGGTAATACCAGCCTATGCAGCAGCCTTGTGAGCCTTAAGTACTAAACCGATTTCCACGAATATTTACATATCGCTGAATCATCTACTGTAGTTTTATGCATAAGAATATTTTTAATTTAGAAAATCTTCTGCAGATTTGTTTACATTAAGACGTATAGCAACCACATTAATACCCGCGGTAACGCCACCCATTGAATGAATATGAAATTTCCGCACACGATAACTGACGATTATTTGTGTCCATCCACCGATCCACGTGTATTTATTCTTGAGAATAAACAATGAAATCTAATTGTGAAAGTTATATTGCTGCAGCGCTCCAAAGACCCCTGTCTGTCTTACCGTAAAGTAAGCAAGTAAATGGGGATAGTAAAAGAAATTAAGAGAGTGACATAATAAAGCGGAAGCTAAATGCACTGGAGAGAAACATCAGGGCAATAAATGCAAAAGTCAGCTGTGTTAACCCCATATATTAAACCTGATTTATGCAACGGTCTGTATGTAAGTCATTATGCCGAAGAACGAATAAGCCTACAGATTATACACTGCAGTATAGGCCTACCCGAACGTCTAGCTGTGAACGCCGATTACACAAGACTGACGTGAATATTTCAAATGTTCCGCCAAACACGTCTAAAGGTCCTATAACCATACGCATGAATGCCCTCCCGCGCACACAGTTTAAAATGTGGGTATTTTTGTTCGGTGGCTCTACAGTACACTATACAGGCCGATTGGCCCTGTAGGCAGTTACAGAAAAACCCACTTCAAAAATAATGCGTCAGCTTGACACAATTGCACAATGCCGCTTCCCCAGTGTGTTGTTCGTGGTTAAACTGAACTGAGTTACATTTATAGGACAGCCTTGGCGGATCTTCTGATTTCGTACGCGCATTGTTACCGTTGATGCGTCGTGGTAGTGTTTTCGGTTGCATCTGTCTGTTTGCATGTCATGCGATAACTTTCGAAATCCTTGACCATTAAAGTTCACTTTTGGTGCAGTGATGGTTTCCTGTTTCTTTGTGCCAGTTTGCTTCGTAGCTTCATAGTGTAACTACTCAACTCACAAAATGCGCCAAATTAAACGAAGCCAGCTCGGTTTGTGTTGTCGTATTATGTTTTTAGACATTGTTATGATTTTTTGGCACATGAAATAACAGCTTACTTACACACGTGGAGAAGCAAAAGCGTTGAATATTGCTATAATAATAATAATAATAATAACACTATCGGAGGAATAAAGGGCTGCGGTAATTTTTCATTGATAAAAGGGCTTTACTGTAAATTAGTGATGTACAAAAAGCGGTAGTTTTGTATTTGGATTTGTACTGGCCAAGTGAATGTCTCTGACTGCACGGACTGGGTTATCTTATAACAATAATAATAATAATAATAATAATTTTTAGACTTACCCTGGGAACTGAGTACCAGGGTTAATTAATGATGTACTGTTTTATTGTGTTGTGTATTTTCTGTTCCGGTATTGACTTCGTTAGCCTACAGTCATTGTTTGTTAAATTGTTATAATAATAATACTAATAATAATAATAATAATAATGTCTTTTTCCAACGCTTTTCCATGGCTCTGCAAAGTCGAAATGCGGTTTTTTTCCACAACACCATGGTCGCTGAGCAAATTGCGTTGCAACCATAATTTTGTTTTTTATAACAGTGATTTTAACTTATGTTTTTAACCCTCGGGATCTATACTACCGAGGGTATAAAAATAATAATAATAAAGCTATATAACGCATAAAGTCGTGACTTCAGAGGCGCTGGAAACGGCCTAAAAACTCCTGCTCAACAGTCATTGTACCCGCTTCATGCAGGGATGTTAAGGCCTCGAGGCCACATGGGCCTCGAGGCCAAATCATTCGGCC
>Ga0126335_1002546_pt1 | contig 10981 bp, 6 predicted proteins | sample OlaspJWI45metaG_FD_108409 | JGI IMG/M metagenome (GOLD analysis project Ga0126335, IMG submission 108409) | Marine gutless worms symbiont microbial communities from Oahu, Hawaii - Olavius sp. 1 OAHU.JWI-45 metaG | ecosystem: Host-associated > Annelida > Digestive system > Unclassified | place... | reverse complement strand
GTATAATAATTGTACCATTATAACAATTGTCCGATATAACGGGTCACTCAGTACTTTCGTTACGGGTCACTCGGTACTTTTCGTAACAAGATTTCGTCTCGGTACATTTCGGGTCACTCAGTACTTCGTGACAGTCAAATCTGCAGACTAGTCAGCACGGCAACCACATACTATACAAATAGTACGCGCGTACACGCGCGATCTTGCTATGGGCGCAGCCCGTAGTAGGCCTTCGGCCTACTACCGGGCTTGCGCCCGGTATTAATGTCTAGGCCTTCATCGAAAGCGCCAGATATGATATCGCCCACTAAAAATAATTATGCGGCGAGAAATTCTGAGTCAATGTTTTAAACTTCCTCAACCGCTTAAATATTGCCAAGGAGGGGGTCGCTGTACCAAGCTTTACATTATCAAGCGCATGTTGGTTAGTGTGTGCCCACACTTGAGAAGCAATGCTGTCACTGTGCTCTATTGTATAGAGTGTTCGTGAGTGGACAGATTACGACGAATGCTACTACTACAAACAGCCAACAACAGCAACGACAACTAACTCGTCCATCTCTAGCTCCGACTCATCTGTCATCATCATCATCTGTGGCTGCTGGTGCTGCTGGTGCATCTGATGACGTTCGTCCTGCCCCGCTGTTTCTGCGTCATGTTGTCAATCGACGATTCAAATATCGCTGGCTCATTCTCGCACTGTCTGGCTTCACGTGCATGTCCATTATTGTCATACTTAGTGTCGTCTACAGCAACTAAAGGTTATTAAAAGCTGTCGTGACGCAGGCCTACATATAGGCACAGTGAAAACGATGACAAAGTTAAAAGAACAATAAAATTAAAATCAGTTCAGTAGGTGTCTTTATAAATAAGTCTGTAAATAAAATTCTGATCTTCCAGCCGAGTCTTATTCCTGAGATAAAGTTTATGTCTTCTCAGCCTAAGTGTGTAGTCGTAACAAGTAACCCTAACCTAACCTTATGTATAGGGGCGAGGTCTGTGCAGCTACTGTCCTGTTGTGAATGTCCGGACGGGCACACTGATCACGTGCAGATATTCGTATTGTCCAGTGACAGGTTCATTATAATACTGCCGTTCTTAACGGAGAACACAGCTGTCTTTACCGTGGAATGCTCAAAACCAGTCGCGGCGTTGTTTCACTGTCACTGTCTCGGGTCTCGTGCTGAGCGGCTCGCTACTCTAATGTGCAGCAATGAATCCGGACACTCGCTACCCCCCCCCCGCAAATTTCTCACGACATCCGCCCCCTGTCACGACTAGGGCGGGTTGCACGAAAGTCACTTTAAATTATACTGATAGTGGAGTTAAGCAACCTGCCCTAAGTCGTTTTTTACATACAACACTAACACTACCTTGTTAAGTTCTACACTGTGATTCAGACAAAAGTGAGCCAAAATGTTTTGCCATATCTCTACAAAACCCCTCTGATTCCGGCAGGTAGTATCTGAATAAATTTGCTACACAGCAGTATGCACTTTACTGAATTACCTGAATAATGTATCTGCACTACTGTGTTAAACTAAAAGTTGCGTTTCAAGTGCGTAAATGGCAGTAAAATGTTTTTGTGAATGTACCATAAAGTTAACAAGTTTTAATTTTACGTAATTTAAATAATGGTTGCCATAATATATGCTTTATGCTAGAGCGGACGATTACGACTGTGAGCGTTGTCTTCATAATCATCCACCAGTGAAGATCTGAATAAAAAATAACAGAGAAGACAAGAACTTGGTATTCTAAAAAGATCAGAGCAGTGTTCTCCTACTAAAAGAGTTTCCATTAAATGTGTTGAAAAACCGACCAAGTGTTACTGTGTTTAAATAAAAAGAACTTTCAATTCAAAGAAATGAGTTTACAGCATTCCATTGCCATCAATATAAAAACACTTAATTTTTGTTTCACACGGTAGTGTAGCGACATTATTTATGTGAGGTGGAAAACGTGTGCATTACTGTATTGCAAATTTATTCAGGATACTATATACCAACTTTTATCAAAACTGAATGGGTTTTGTAGAAAACGACGAAAACTTTTTGGCTCACTTTTTTTCTGAATCGCAGTGTAGTATGTGGCAGATGTCCGGAAAGGGGCGTTTGTCCGGCGGTAAAATGTTCTGACAATGTAGAACAGCCATAGCGTTGCGAGACTGCGCTGCTGTCTGCTCGTACATTTTATATTGCGATTATTTTAGGTTATAAATGAAATACTAAGTCGATATTTTTACCAATGTGTTACCAGCGCTACGAGTGCGGCAGATTAAGCTGGCTAGGTCAGCTTTATGGCGCACTATAATACAGTTTTACTTACTTACTTACTTACAGTAGGCTACATAGCGAAATGGCATTAAAGTGCTGTTATTTCGCACTTATTACACACATGACGACGTGGTCATGACGTATAGCATGTTGAAATTAAAACACGCATGAGAAACGAAATCTGTTTGGAAGTAGGCCTAGGTAGCGTCGCATGTGAATTCATCGGCTTGCTTCCTTGTTTATTTACTTCGATATGTGTAGGCCTAAATCGCCTAATCAACAGACGTGTTCGTTCAGCCAATAGGAGTTCGTGAAATTAGGTGACCTACTTAGGTCACGGGTTAAACTCAAGTTCAGTAGAACTCGTTCATAAATTCGTGGTGCAACCCAAATTCGTTGAACTCGAAACTGAACTCGTTCTAGCAGTTGAACGAGTTCTCTTGATCCCAAGTTTGAACCGCGATGGTGCAGTCGGCCCTGAATTGCATAGTCAGCCACTATTGGACAATTTTACTGCGCATGCGCAGAAACGGCCGTCAGTCAACCTCCGGTTATAAATTTGACCTAAATTTGAGTTCTCCTGCTTGATCATCATTGATGTCCTTAAGGGCGTAAACATTTTTCAATTCGACGGACGTATAAGACCACAGGCCATTTATTTACTGCGCATGCGCTGAAAACCGCCATTTTGCTACTTCCGATTTAAAATTAATCCCGGAATAGAGTTTCCAGTGTCAGATTTCAAAATGGACCTAACATTTTGGCAATTGAGCCACGTTTTCAGCCACTTTTGGTGAATTAGGCTATCTATTGCGCATGCGCAGTTAACGGCCACATCTATTTCCGGTTGAAAGTTTGACGCCAGACCCGTGCCCGATTGCATGTAGAACGTAACATATTGGCATGTGTTATAGGGCGATTTTCAGGGTTGCCGTGGATATGAAATTTCCCATCCATATCCATAGCCATACCAAAAGGCCATAAATTACAGAAATTTTATTCAAAGTAACAATAAGATTATTATGTACGTCAGCTTTCTGTGGAAACCTGACGGTGCTTTAAGCGTCATAGATCATAAGGCCACATAGAAATTTTTTAAAAAAAATGGTGATCGTCCTTTTCTGGAGGAAGAGGTGGGTCGGACGGGCGGGAATTTTTTAAAAATAATTTTTACAGGCGAATTGTCATGAAGAATGAGTCTATGGAACAACTAAATGCCTTGAAATCATGTCCTTAAATGACGTAGAAATATCCATGGATATATCCATAGTGCAACCTAAGTCTGCTATCCATACCACACATGGATATATCCATGGATGTATCCATGGATACATCCATGGATATCCATATCCACGGCAACCCTGGCGATTTTTGCTCAATCGTTTACTGCGCATGTGCAAAACGGCCATTTTTTACTTTTGGTCAGATTTTTAACTGAAAATTTGAAATTTTCGTCGTCATATTCTTATTCGATTATGAAATTTGGTGGCACATGCGGCAAAATTTATGCGTGTTTGGAGCGAAAAACGGCTTTCGTAATGCAAAATTTCCCAAATTTGGGGGCTGGGGCAAAGGGGTATTCATTTCTCCATTGTTCCATGGGAATAGATTGTTATAGACGACTAGGCGACAATCTATTCCTATGAAACAATGAAAAATTCGACCCTCCATGTTCGACTCTCCTCAACCGATTATTAGCAAACTTGGCATGATTGTTTTCGTCCGGGACCGCTACCCACATGCCAAGTTTCGTTAAATTTCGTTGGGTAGGGAATTCCCCCTGATAAATGAAATATAACCATTTTGTGACTGTGTGAGTTCGCCGTGCCTTTTTTCGTACTATCGCCTAGCGGGAAAACCCGTCCTCGGACCTACACCATCATGCTCAAAACGCGCGGAATCTGCTGAGGATGTACCTTTTTCGGATCTCTATCACAAAAATGGGTAGCCCCTCCCTTAGCCTCAAATTTTGGAAATTTTGCATTACGAAAGCCGCTTTTCGCTACAAACACGCAAAATCTTGCCGCAGCAAAGTAGTGCAGCAAGATACTAGCTTAAGGTGTAGTCGGACATTATGTAGCAAATTGCATAGGCCTACGCTTTCTGACAGTGAAAGAATGTTGAAAATCGGTATAAGATATCACAAAGTTAGAGGCAAAAAAGAAACCGGTTCTCACTTTTTAAACCACTATGTAGGCCCTATATGGGCGCCGGGCGTTGTTTTCTAGTGGGTGGGCGCGGTGTCTGTGCCGAAACTAAAGAAATGTTGACAAGAACTTTGCACCATAAGGTAGACTCGCGGTAAGTATAGGCACAAGTCTGCGTTTAAATGCATTCTGGTCGACACTGGCACAACTGTATAGATTGATAGGCTAGCCTATATAGCCTACAGCGTTTGATCTTTTTTACACGACTCTGTCACCCGTACACGTGTTTGCTCTCAAGCGTTGTTAATTGCAACATCACTCTGCATTGCTCGCTATGTCTGTTGTCTTAATTCCCACAATAGTCGGTCCTATCATCATGATTAGCCTACAACACACTTAGAATGCTGGTAGCCCTAACGTCACATAATCAGCACTCGATGACTGAAGGCCTATATTCCTTAGCCTCAGTGTCACACAATAGGCCTAGTCCTACAACCTAACTGTCTTAACAAACCAAATACATTACGTATACATTTTAAAATAAACTAATTTAAATTCTCTGAAGTCTACACCACAGACAGTGAGTTCAATAATATAAATGTTACGAGACGACACTTTATTTCCACATCGAGTGCACCAACGAGCTGCAACCACAACATTAGATTCAGTTATGCACTAATTAACTGATTTCATTCGAGTTTACAAATGTACTTCAACTACTCACAACACATGTCTAATGAACACGAATGAATAGCTTACAACATGTATATCTCTCTAAATAGTGAGGCACATTAACACTGCAGCAACATGTAGCCTATAGGGGCCTAAATGAAGTCATCAACTTTTGCATTATTATGACAACAACAACAACAACAACAACAACAAGAATGAAAAAACAATAAAGGCAAGAACACAACTCTAACAATGAAACACATAACGTAATAACTGTCGTATATAATTCATGTTATTGACCTACGTATTGCACACATGTATAATAGGGCCTATCAGGCACCTTACACTATATAAAGTTCATGACAACAACACAAAGCTTTCTAAAAATTGGTTACTTAATGAAACAAATGCAGTTTTCGCACATACGTGTATGTAAGCTAACAATCACGGCTCAGTCCACGATGCCCTGTACTCGCATATTCCTCTGTGTGGAGCACTGAGGTTCACGGATGGCAAAATAAGCTGCGTGTCTGTGTGGATGACTGTTTTTAAACGATATCTCACGACTGAGAAGGCCTAAGAACGTCAAATTCGCCACAAAGCTGGCGTCTAGTACGAGGATAATGGGCGCACTTAGATTTTTGAAAAATGTTTTTAACTGTGGCAAAATTTGCAAAATAACGCCCAAATAGGCCAAAAACGCCAAAAATAAACAAATTATTCTCGACAAGCTACCTCAGAAACCAAAAGTAGCAGAAATTCAGAAATTGGCAAAAACATCGCCCATGGTGTGAAGATGATGCCCGAACGTTACCTTATGTTTTTAAATTATTCACTGCTTCAATACACAAAAAACGCCAAAATAGGCCAAAAACGTGCTGCCCTCTGGTGAAGTAAAATGAAATGACGCCGGTGATGCACCTCGAATTCTTCAGGCAGTACAGAACACCTATGACGATAGGCGCTAGTCACTTTACTTGTTATAAATTATATGTTAAAAAACGCAAAACATTCAAAATACACAATCATTTGGCACCAGTCGGCAAATCAACTCCGTTAATAGCTAAATATAGCCTACTTAGGTGTTACCTTGATTCACAAAGTTATTAGCAGTAGAAAAATGAAAAAACAACCACTAGAAATGTAACAATATTAAGATATATTTTCACTTATAGCCAAAATGCCCCAAAACGTCTGACATCCTAAATCGCAGTACAGCCACAACACCACATGGCTAACTAACGACCATCATCCGTAATAATGGAATTCATACATCAAAACTACTGCCTCAACTCCAGATGGGGAGACTGACTCCATTGCCCGACGGCCGACGATGCTAACTATGTGTCATCAACAAATTGGATCAAGTCCCATTTGACCTAGCTTTTGAATTTTTTTTCAAAATTACTTATGGAAGTCTCTAGCTTTAGCTGTTCCAAAACAAAAATATAGGGGCACGTATATTAAAAAAGTGGGCGTCGTTCGCCATCTTCGATACGACCCTAAGTGGGTTTTCACAATTCCGCAGCTTCCCTGGAGCCACAGAGTACCATCTTGTGAAATTTGAGCAGTCTGTCCACGTGCGGCTGAGTTAGAGCAATGTAACCGTTTTTCCAATTGTTGCACTTTAGGGGCCCCAATTAGGCTAATGGATCTCAGAGTTGGGGGCCCTAGGTGCACGGGGTCTGTAGCAGATTAGAGGCCAGTCATCGGCACCATACGCTATTGTTTTAGATTTTCGAGTTACTGGTCCGTTTTGGAACCAGAGCGCTCGGAATTTGAGTGGGGTCTAAAACAGGGGCAACATTCTGCCCTTTTTGACCCCATGTAAAAATAGGGGAGGGCTGGTAAAGCTGTCTGTAGGAATTATTTGTACCACACCTTGGTTCTAAGTTTTGGTATACTTCCTACTCGGCGGCGATCTGGTCACATTGAGTGTGGGTGACTAAAAAAGAAAAAAACACTCAGAGGGAAAACATACAGCCTTCGGCAACTTCGTTGGCCAGAGGTAAGAAAGCACCGGGATACACTACAAAGTATGATGCATAAGCATTTAGGTAAACAGAAACCACCAGAGTATGTATGAGAATCATTTATGGACATGTACTAAGCAGTTTAACATGGGTCAAAAGCTGACCAGTAGTACCATATGAAATGAAATGCTACATTCCGGAGGTCAGCGTTGAAGGAATGGTAAAAAGACTGGTTGGAAATGTTCTTGTTGTTGTAGTTAGTTAGCAAGGACTCTAAGTGCAGCGATATAGTTGTCAACACGATCATAGTTCTCTACTGTCTTCACTTTTTCTACATCGTCGAAATACTCTTCTTTCACGGCTGTCAGTACTCTGTCCACCACAGCAAGCACCATGTCCCTAGCCAGGGCAATTCGGTGATGACGTAGTAGTGGGTTTTCCCCAGTCGACAGCCAATCAGCAGCGCCGATGCACTGTGAAGCGGGCGGGAGTGGTGCGATGTGTTGACATGTTTTGGCAGCAGTCAGCATGCGCCGTCGCATGTTAGTGTCAGCAGTGTCAGTTAGTGTCACAAACGTCACTCCATCAGCCACCTGTCACAACCAACACCAACACCAATATCACTTCATGTCATTCTATGCCGCACTACGCTGTGGTGACATGCAGTATAATGAGATCACACTCTGCAACACAACTATCATTTGCCCACCTCACTTACATACTTCGGTAGACTTGTCTTTCAAATGACCTACAAACCCGACTCAGTGGCGCAGTGGCTAACGACCAAGGGGTCATGAGTTCAACGCTTGGCCTGTACACCTGGGATAGCAGCTGTTGTCCCAGTGAGGCGTGACAGTATGAACAACTAATGAGATATTCGCCATGTAGCGGTCCTTAAACTGTGTCTGAGAGGAGTGAGTGAGTGTGTAGAGGCTTAATGTCCCACTCGACACTTTATAGGTCATTTCGGGGACGATTTTTACAGATCAGATGACCCAACCAACAGCATCAGAGCACTGAAGAAAGCCAGTTGGCCACTGAGATGGGCTTTAATCCCACCAGAACCACTCCACCATGTTACAATATGAACTGTAGGCAACTGCCTGTAGGCTAATCACAGCGTAAGCGTCCCAGCGTGACAAAACCCAATCTGCTGGTCCTACAAGCTGCCTGGAACATCGTGCAACAAGAGTACTGCACTGTACTATAGTAACTACTGCAGCGGTGTTGATGTTCCCTCTTTTGCTCCAGTCCATCATCAAAAATCAGAGGAGGCCATGCACAGAGGTTGAGAAGTGCCTGGTTTAGTCGCCTTTTACGACAACTGGCCAGGAAACACAGTGGGTCTATTCTAAGCCCCGGAATCCACACAGGGATCATTGAGTCAGAGGGGAGCACAAACCTGCACGCTGCCGCTGTTTTGCAACTGTGACCTTGAGATTAACCCCATGACCTTGAAACTCAAAGGTGACCTAGATATTCTAAAGATGTACCCTCACACTGAAAATGAATTGAAAAATATGAAAATATGTCTCAATGTCAGAGATCAAGGTCAAAATATCAAAAGCCCAAATTACTTCGAGCATTATTGTAACAGATATTCTGATCAAGCCCTGACAACTTCTAGCCAGTAGTTTTGGGCTGCACACTACCACTTTTTCGCTGCCGTGACCTTGACCTTAGATCCATGACCTTAGATACATGACCTTGAAACTGCATCGTGAGCAAGATATTCTAAAACTGTATCTCCAAACTGAAATTGAAGTTGCTAGGTCAAGCCATTCGAAATATATAGCCTGAATTGAAAAAATATGAAAATAGCTCTCAAGGTCAAACATCAAGGTCAAATGTCACCAATTTCTACATACTTCTAGCGTTTACCGTGGGGCATATTACCACCAAGTTACATCAATTTCTGATCAGCAGTTTTTGAGATTTTGTGCAGACAGACACACAAATGCAACCAAAAACAATACCTGCTCGCAGCATGCATGCAGGTGAAGATTTTATTATCACTCTTGCAGCCATGTAGCTGAATAGCTGAATATATGAGATAAAAATGAAAAAATACAGACACAATTAAGTGAAAACGTCTGAACAATAAAAACACGTAAACGAAGTTACTATATACTATATACATGTATCTAAATCAATCAATGTGCACAGCTGCAGAAACTGAGATGACGAGAAAAATGTAACCTACAGGAGATCTGGATTCTAAGGCCACCTGCACAGAAGTAGTATAAATTTTCTGTTGATAACAGTCAGCTTTGACTGAGACGTCAACCCCAGCTAAGACAGCGTGGTTCTGTTTGGGGCTGATAGTGTGTACGACCGTGATTTATAAAGGAACAAGTGTTTGGTACGAGTTGAAAGCCTGGGAAACGGTTCACGGGATGTGACTGACGTTGATCTTGAGTGGAATGGAGGCGGTGAAGGCAGAGTGTAGGCAGAAGAATAGACAGAAAGAATTTACGTGATAGGTTTTCTGTACGATTGGCCAAAGAATCCAGGTCTGCTGTTATCAGGACGAACGAGTATGACATTCCAACTATGGTGCCTAGGCCCTTCTATCCCCCCGGGTTTTGTAAATGAGGACCAGCTTTGGCTGAGATGGCAAAAGCAGATATGGTTCATTCCATTTGTTGGTAAATGCGATATGGGTGGCAGGTAAAACTGTGTGATCCCTCGACAATGTGTGCCACACCTGCCTCATCAGGGCCCTCAAGCCTGCAAAATTAATAATTGAGTGTACTCGCCTGAGGGTCAGTGGAGGAAGAGTGAAAACTGAGAAGAATGTCATGAGATCTGTTAATAACAGTCAGCTTTGACTGAGACGTCAACCCCAGCTGTCCATCAATGGCCCCAGCAGTACAATCAGCAGCAGCAGCAGCGGGAATCTGACAGCCCCGGAACCCTGCATAACAGGTTACACAGTTACTAATGTTCTCATGACTAAACACATCTACGGTCTCAGATCAGTCAACACAGAAATTTACTTCATCAACTGGGACAGGACAACACGGTGGATCAGGGAGGCAGTCAAGATCCAACAGGAGAGCCAAGGTGTCATGGATAGGGAAGAGGGTACAGCCTACCAGTTGAGTCACATATATGTAAATGTTGACCGAAAGCGGGAATGTCAGTTTTGTACGAGACCGAAATTACGCTAAAAGTGACTAGTGACTTTGGACTATATGTCTGTCGACTTCAGCGTTGATTGCTCAAGATGTTTATCTTTTACAACACAGACAGACAGATATATACACAGACAGACAGATGCGACTTATCATCGGCTTGGGTAACATTAAGACGGCATACGTGTACACTCTTTGACAAGTGGTCCAATAGATATAGTATCACTATACAGCGTCATGACGACGTAGTAGATCTAGTGTTCAAGTACTAAAGTGTTCGTGTTTCGCAACTACTCCGATACAACCTTAACACCCTAGCTACACAAATCTAGTACGCGTACAATCTAAAACCGTGAAACATCTGATATACCTACTTTCGGTGCCAACCAAAATTCGGCATCGCAGCCACCGAAACCAAAATTTCACTGAAAGTGTTATGGCTGCTTTAGGCCAAAACCGAAAGCAGCCAAAAATGTTACAATGCGTGCCACACCTGAGCTCTTCTGTAACTGTTACAATCTACACTTTCGGCGCCAAAACCGAAATTGAAACCAAAATTCGCAATTATTATTATTATTATTATTATTATTATGCAGCATTTAACGTGCCATGTGTCGGCCATAAGGCTGACGAATCGCAGGCGCGGGGTCACACGGATCTACGGGTAGCAGTTAGTGTAATAAAACGTTTTAAGTTTCTTTTTGAAAGTATTTGCAGTGACGTCCAAGTTGCCAGTGATGACGTGAGGTAGACTGTTCCAGATGTGTGGAGCACTG
>Ga0126335_1002545_pt1 | contig 10981 bp, 6 predicted proteins | sample OlaspJWI45metaG_FD_108409 | JGI IMG/M metagenome (GOLD analysis project Ga0126335, IMG submission 108409) | Marine gutless worms symbiont microbial communities from Oahu, Hawaii - Olavius sp. 1 OAHU.JWI-45 metaG | ecosystem: Host-associated > Annelida > Digestive system > Unclassified | place... | reverse complement strand
GCGTAATAGTCAGAGAAGCTGGATGAATCCGTAAGAAGATCACTAAGTCTGTGAAGACAGTCCAGTGTGGGTGTAGCAGTTGTAATAAAGTAAGATAAGATAAGATTGCAAGAGTTTAGTTTAGTCTACCGCATGTAATCAGATCCGACCGTTGATACATAGGGCAAAAATACGTAAAATTATGTGTGAATGTAATTTGTAGAAAAGAGTTGGAGCGGCTGATTGCTGAGCAGCAGAGGGCCACTGAACTAGCAATGGAGAAAGAAGAAGAACTGTTCCACTTACATGAAGCACATCTGACTGAGATTGCCGCACAGCGAAACCATCTTGATCAGCTGAAGGTTCAGCATGAGGCGGAACGTGAGGCAGCTTGGCAGGAGATAGAGCTGCAGAGGTGTCAGATGCTGGAGGAAGGGCGGGTCAGAGGTTAGTTTGTCTGAACTGTTGTGAAAATAAGTTGGGACTCATCAGAACTGAGTTCTGCTAGCTTTTGTTTTTGGCTCTGTAGCTTTGAGGTTATGTCTGCAATCTGGTTTGTAGTAATATGTCAGTTTACTGTTAATAATAACCAGAAATAGATTCCTAATTTGTGACCACATTGTGCAGTTTTGTACCATTTGATAATAGGTCCATTATCTGTTTCGCAGAGTCCCGTGTTTATCATTCGTATGCATTTTCTGAGGTTCCCTGGCGATTAAATTTGGCTAATTGGGTGGATGAGTGAAAAAACGTCTCAAGTTGAAACTTGCATGGGAATGAGTATGAGGCTGATGTCACATATACTTATTTTTATGTTGGTGTGATTAATAGATTTCCTGTTGATTCATTCCGATATAAGAACAAACTAAGAGATCATTTTCAACATCTTTTCTTTTCTACTTGCACAACCACAAGTGTGTAAGAAAGTTTTTGTACCTGTCAGGCAAAACTGAGATGATTTTAACTACTGCCTTAGCAATGTCTGTCTGTCAGTTTTTAGCAGTAGTTACAATGGCTGGTGGTTCTGAAGTAGCATTCTAAGCTTTCCCGTTAGGCACTGAGGCACAATATGGGCTTTTCCTAGGATTGTAGAATAGATTTCTTGCTGCAGAATTATACTTGCAGCATCAGAGGACCCTCAGTCTATAAACTGCAGCAGTGATTGTGTTCTCTGTCTCCTGAGCCTTGGTAAGACCTTATGCGGTCTTTTTAAAAATTTATCCTTTTATGTGAAAAACTGTGTTTTGCAAATATGAGTGACATTTTTTTAGAGCTCTGACAACCTTCAGATGTTTAAATTGTGCATTGGTGGCTTTTGTCTGTTGTAGGCATATTATCCAGTTCTGTGGATGTAGACTTGAGTTTCACAGATGGTTCCAGTGAGACAGATGCATTAGTATCATTTAAGGAGCTTCGACAGAAAGTTGTGGAGGAGAGATACTCACAGCAGATTTCTGAACTAAAGAAGGCAGAAAACGATCTACAACTGAAGGAACAGCAGTACAAGCATGAAGATGAGGCAAGACTCAAGAAACTGACTGCGCACAACTCATTTGTTGAGAAGTTGGACGTTCGGAAGATTCAGCTGATGCATTTCATTGAAGCACAGCAGCAGTCGGTGCCGTCGGCCGTCTTTGAGAAATCTCGCAGTGAAGGTCGTCTTAACGAAGTTTGTGATGGCTGGCAGCTGCCGATGTATCTGTCACTGCCAAGAACTGTGTCTAGTGCTTCGGGGAGATTGCTGATGTCAGCGAAGCAGAAGAATGTGCAAGAGAATTCAACACCTTGTAGCACTGAATGTCACAACTCTACTAACTTTACAGCTGAGCCTGTTTTGTATACGAGTACACAACATTATAACAAAACTGGCAAGAGTGATTGGAAAGCAGTACCTGTCCAAAGAACTATGTTTGAACATACATTAGATTTGTCGGCACCATGGAGATTACTGTCCGATGACCCGGGTATGAGGAGTAGGTCAGCATCAGCACCTCATCTGTCAGATGAAGCGTCAGCTTCTTTAATTACTAACGACACTCAGTTTGCTCGTTCACCAAGCCCACATGCCACTCAGCTTAGCAGCATAAGTCTGATGAGTGTCCCAGAATCGATTTATGAAGATCATGAGGAGTTGGCCATGTATGGCCGCTTGTCTGTCAGCGAGGTTGATGTTCGGCATCGGCAATTTTCATCCATTGATAACAGAAACAGATGGTCATTGGATGAGGAGCACCTGTCTGGACAGAATACTGCTGCCTCAATCAGGTGCGTATCAGGAAGTAATCAAGATGCTGTTATCATCGACAGCGGACTGCCTTCAAGTCCTGAAGCTGGGCATTTGGACTCATTTGTGTCCACTGATGGGAATGCGACCACAAAACAGAACGTGAAAGCTTCAAACCAGACTGGTGTGCTGAGGTCTTCTGGGAAAACCCAGCCAGGCATACTACAGAAAATTGGTGCAACACTCACTAGTCTTGCTCATCGAAAGAATACGAAGTTGGCATCCAGTAAAGAGCAGAAACCTCTATTGTCGTCACAGTCCAAATTATCTCACCAGCAGTCAGATACTGGAGTCGTGCATGACAACTGTAGAACAAAGGTTGAAGTAAATGCCAATAATGGCAACAAAACTACTAATGAACAGTCGAAAAACAAATCAAAGCAACCTCTCATTGCTACTCCAAAGAGGTACTTAAGCACATGTAAAGGGCGAATACCGTGTGATGCTGCTGAAAGGAAGAATATATCTGCTTCCAGTGTCCAAGATAAACCGACTATGCCGGCAAAAGTGAGAGAATCTTTTCGTAGTTTCCGAAAACAATTAAAGTTGTCGGCGCAAAATGGTCTGAAAAGAAAGTCTGGCGATATTCCTGTAGAAATATTTCTGCCGAAGCCGAAAGTTGCTGAGGTTGATGAAGATAGTCGTGACTCTTGTGAGGTTGGAATGCAGACATGTAATATAGCAGCTGATCCTTGTCAGAGGTCTGAGATTACGAGTAGTCAGCACATGTATGGTGACATTGCTTGGATAGGTCAGTGGACTGACAGATGTGGAGTGCCTCGTGAAGCCGATGAGAAGGAGAGGAAGATTGGGAACAGTTGTGATGATGATGGCCGGTTTTCGGATGATTCCCTGAATGGTGAGAAGACCAGTTCTAACTGCCAAGCAGCAAGCCTGCATTATGGACATGTAATTGGACCAGACAATGATGGTCAGTTCTTTCTTCCTTATGTGCAAGAATGTGTACAGCCAGCCTGCTCTGGTGATGGTAGTTTTTCGGATGATTCCTTGGCAGAAGATGTCACAAGTTTTCATGATGATGCAGAATGGGACGAACAGAAGCCGACATCAGTTTTTTTGCCAAATAACACTTGTAGTGTGTCTCCAGTTGCAGTGGCATGTGCTGCAAGTTTTGAGTGTGAAACAAGACATGATTGTACCGTAAACCAGAGCATTGTTGAGTTGGAAAGTTGTTCTGCATTATATGCTAGTGATAAAGCAGTGTATAAGCAGTTCAGAAAGACTGTGATTTTGCCATCTTCTGATCTACAAGTTACACCAGTATCAAGAGGTCTCCAGGCTGAAACATTTGTTGCAGCTCACCATCTCAGTGATAACAGTACTTCAGCTTCAGCTGCTGGGTAAAACACTTGTTTATAATGTGGCCTTATTACACAGTAAGTGGTAGCATCTTTCCTGAGTTTCACTAATGTTGGTTATCTCTCCTGTACAGCCCTCAGCCATACTCATGCTTAAAGATAGTTTTGGTTTCCTCCATAGCTTTTCTGGTAGCTATTGTATTTTCCTACAAAGTGATGATCAGGCAGAGTTGACCTGTGGCCTTGTTAATGATTGAAAATTAATATAAAAACAATTGCAAACTGCATGTGAAGATGACTTTAGGCATTACACTGAGTTAAACTGGTGAAGATCATAATATATTGTTATACCTAGTACGTACGGTTTATATTTGTTGTAGTAGTTTTCTTGTGTGTCTACAGAGTTTTGATGTGCTTTTGAGTTGTAACTTGATTTTATTTGCTTTGGTTCAATTGGGTCAAGTAATTGGCCAGGAAGATCTTCTCCAAAAGACCTATAATGTGTCAAGTAGGATGTTAAATCTTATTACTGCTGCCATGGCCCTGCTTATCTGAAGCTAAGCAGCACCCTGTGATGTTGATTGTGTGCAGGCAATCCAGTACAGTAGCAAAGGCGACATCGAAAATAGCTGCTGACGGGAAGCTTAGTGTAAGCAGCAAGAGGGAGACGAGAAGTCGGCGTGCTGAAATTCTGTATGCTCTTGGAAAAAGTACAACGGAGTCTGATGTCACTGAAGGTTACAGTGCATTTTGCTGTTTGGTTTACTTTTGTTATTGCTGTTTTCTCAGTTTAATTTTAGGAAATTCAAACATCACAGTTAGAAATATCGTTTTAAATGTTTAATTGTGCATTTATTGCTAGCGAAAGTGACTTATATGATCTACTGCGTAAAATAGCATGCTGTTTATTATTATATATACGCAAACAGAAGCAGTTCTTTTACAAGGTGCCATAACTGAGAATGATACTGTTTTAAGCAGACATGATTAAAGATTGATGTTTGTCCATGCTTTGTTTTGTTGGGAGGCTACAGACACTGTTGTAGTGGATAAAAGCCAACCTGCTTTCTTGCAGAGTCATTACGACGTATAGGTGTAGACGCAGATTGGTGTAGATTTGCTGCTTGACAGCAATAATGCCACAACATTTGTCACGTTCATGTAATTTAGTGGAAAATGTATTAGGCCACATCTCATGTAGTCGGTGCAGACTATTGCAGTTGATGATCCTGGTGTCTGTCAGTTAAGTAGTCTGTCTGTCATGCAATTGGGCTGTGCAAAAATGGCTGAACAGATCAACATCCTGTTTGGGGTAGAGACTTCTGGGGATGCAGGAAACCTTGTATTAGATGGGGGTCCACATCCCCCACGGCGAGGGGAAGGGGTTCAATGCAGCCTTTGCTAAATTACTTTGGCTACTTGTTGAAAATTATTGTAGATGTATTGCTGCTATAATTTTCTTTTTCATTTGTTATCATTACTTCTAGGAAAGCAGTCTTCTGCTTTGACGTTGGCCACAGTGAAACGAAGGAAGCGGCGTATCCCGGCTGTGCATGATACAGGAGAAGCTGATATCCCGTCTCCAAGTTCTGAGGACTATGCTGCTTCATCTGCGGACATTTCGAGTTCTTCATCGTCAAATGAAGATTATACTGACTCAGCATGTCGGCAGTGTGATGTGCCAGAGATGCCATCTGGCAGTGCCTCTGTTTTCTGGCTTCCTAGTTCTGATCCAGTAGTTGATGGCTCTGTAGTCACCATGGATTCAAGGGTTGCACCTGCAAATGCATGCACATGTAATCTACATTTAGGATGCAACAGCACTGACGTTTTGAACAATGTAAATGATGCAGCAGATACTGCACTCCAGAGTGATGATGCCGGTCTACCTATGGAGGTTGACAGGTCGATGGTAGAAGCAGTTACAGAACAGAAACTTTCAGCAGTGGAGTCCACTGTGATCATTAAATCTCCAGTAGAACTTACATGCCCTTGCATACTTGTCGACACTGATGCATCTTCTCAGAACTGGATTCCTATGTCGACAACAGTGACATCACATACTCAGGATACTTGGCAGATTTTGGAACACTGTGGTGGTAACACTGCTTTGAACACTTCATCAGAAGAAGAGAAGTGCATGCGTGCTGAATCTAGCACAGATGCTGCTGCCAGTTCTCATGCTAAACTGCTGCCATGTAGCAGAATAGCAACTGATCACTCTTCTTTTTGTCATCAGAGAAAACCTGCTGAAACTTCATCGGACACTGTGTCTTGTAACCATAGCTTGCCTGAAAGTCATGCATTGCAGCACTTGATGGTGCCATTTAATGATGGATTTTGTCATGACATGCAGCCAGAGAGATATTCAAGTAGTAATGACCATGATTCAACTGAAGTGCAGCGTTCTGTGCTCCCGTTTGTCAAACCACATAACGAGGATTCTGTGCATCAGAATGTGTTCAGTCAATCAACTCAGTCTCTGCAGCATTTGCATATTTCAGATGATGAAGCTGATTCAGCAACTGGTGATGACAAATTCATGAATACAGCTGGACTTGAAGGTGATGCTCCTAGACAGCAAAGTTTATGGGTGCATTCAAGTAGACAAGTCACTGCCAGCTTAGATGCTGAAAGAAGTCAGAATACTCAAGAGCAGTGTATAGGCAGTGAAGGTCCTTCAGTATTCTGTTTGTCTGACAGATTTGATGAAGTCATGAATGGATGTAGTGTGTGTGAAAGTAATGAAGTTGTTGATAATAATGTGAAAAATTGTGTACCACCTGGTTTTGAGAGAGTGATGGCGATGGCTGTTGGAGAGGAGAATTCTGATGATGAAGTAGTTAGTACAACAGATCAAGAAGTTGTGACGGAGAACGTTATATCGGAAAGTGATAATAAACTGCAGGAAGATGAACTGTCAGAGGAGTTTGGGTTTTGGTGTGGAAGTTGCCAAACTGCAGATGGTGAGGGTAGTAACTCTCATTTGGCCATTTCCTGGCCTAATGGCCAGGCTCAGATAATTGGCCTTGTACAAAGTGACATCATGGAAGACTCCCCATTGCTGGACAATGAGCAGAGAAGAATGGCGGATCTTCCAAGACCAAGACCAGTTTCTGCTGAAGCTAGTCCACTTATGCAACAGCTGCTGGAGACAGCATTATCAGAATGCCAGGACCATAACAGTGAGACTGACCCAGCTGAACTTGATAGTATTTGTATGAAAAATGAGTGTAAGTCATCTGATCAGACCGTACATCTTTCAGTGAATGAAGGAAGCACAGTTCTTGCAGCCTCTGAAGCAGCAGTCAGTGAGAGTTTAGACAGTTCAGTCATAATTTCTGCAGATTCAGAGCCCATATGCAGAGTGCCATCTGCTTCGGATGAAAGTCAGAGTGAAACTTGTGAGTTGGGTTTTGCCGAACTGCACCAAGCAGTGTCATATTTAGAACACGATAGAAACCCACACGTTACTGTGCTGCATCGAGGTGATGGTGAGCAACTGAGTCTACCAAATGCTGCCAGGCTCGACCTTGTGGCAGATGCTGTGACTGACGGCTTATCCTATCTACAGTGTGAGCCAGATATGCAGGAAAATATCACAGCTTCTGAATTGCATTTACACAGTCAGTTGAAGCAGGAAGCAAGTGGAGGTGACTACTATTTAGATGGACTGCTGGATGTTATTGATGAAGATGTGCAGCAGCTTCAAGCACATAGAGTGGGGCTGTCTATTGTACCACAAGAAGAGAAGGCATCTGCAGGTAATTCATCAGCTAGTGTAGCTGATGCACATACACATACACAGATAAAGGACATTCCTGGATCCACTAAGAATCAGTCTATGGCAAGTCATGTAGAATGGTGTGAACTGAAGAATGTGGAAGATTGGTTTACTAGCATAGAAGCTAACACTGCTGTGCGAGAGATGGATGGTGATACTGCCATGACAGCCAACATAGAGCATCAGTATTCAGCTTCAGAAGCAGTTAGCACTCATTTTCCTGTTCATTGTGCTTGCACTGGTATTAGTGAGTCAGTTATTGATACTCTAGTATGCAGTGGACCACAGATTCTACATTTGGGGAAATTCACTTCATATGAATTAGAGATGGCAGAAGTTGTTGAAGGCAGTTGCCATGACAGTGCACTTATGACTACAGATAGTGTGTTGACCAAGCATGTACAGTGGACAACTGTGGACAAGATGCCTGGCAGCGGGTTGCAGAATATACAGAAAGATGGATTAACTAGTCTAGCAGATATGGGACCTGATGTGCAGCAGTCGGGAGTTGATGTTCATAATGAAGTTGTATTGTATGATGGACATGCATTCGTTACAGAATTGGATGACCACGGAAATGCAGACACGGACTTTGTTGAAGATGCTGTGGTGCTCTTGCACACAAGAGGTGATACTGCTGAAGTTGTTAGCAAGGAAGAGCAGTCCTTTCTTAGTAGCAGTGAAGTATGTCACGTGGAAGAAAATGTTTTTGATGGAAATGTAAACAGTCATTTGCAAGTTGAATCTGACACGGCATCGGAATCAGTGACAGAACAGAAAGATGGAGGAGGCAAAACTCTGTCATTTGATTGGGGCAATTCTAGTAATATGGCAGATGGTAGTGTGCTGGTTGATGTTGCTGATGTAAGTGACGAGCAAAACGAGGTGATAATTTCTTGTGACGTTATACTAAATGATCAGTCGTTGTTGGCTTCCAATACTGCTGATCAGTCTATGAGTGTTACTGAAATGCAGAGTGAAAACAGGGCTGGCTATGCTTCAGATGATGCTGTGCATGCTCACTGTATCAGTGATGAAATGTCATCAGAAACTTTGCCACAAAACATTCTCTTGCCTCCTTGCAGGTTAACTTCTTGTTCTGAAAGCACCAGAGGCTTGGTACTTGAAGTAACAGGTGGTGAGTTTGGAAGTGAAACAGCAGTTGATTCTTTTGAGTTGCGTGCATTATGCAAGTTTGATTCTCTGAGTACTGAGTTAGAAAGTCTAGCCACAGCTCCTGATGTTGACAGAGGAAAGGAAACAGAAGTAAGTGAGCAAAATACTGAGACTGCTTGTGCCAGTTGTGACAGTAAGATAGTGACGGGCACTGCAGTAGCTGATGTCATGGCAGTCTTGGATAGTCCAGCAGTGTCTCTGCTTGGGATTTTTGATTACAAGTCGCAGCAGGATATTGCCATTTCTGGGCAAGAGAGTACTGATATAGTTGAAATGAAAACAGTAAGCTCCATTTCTGCTACTTTTGTTAAAGACAGTTCCGTACTGGACGAGGATGGACTAGTTTCCAGTTGTCATGCAAATTCTGGGTTGATTTGCCCTGACCAGAGTGAAGCAGTAGGTGAAATATTGGAAGAAATTAGAGAAGAAATCAGTTCAGGCAGAAGTAAGAAGGCTGCTACTGTGTATGCAGCTGTATTGGATGGTGTAGTTGCTGATAATGAGTCTGTCTTTGCTAGCGTAATTCCCATGAGCTCAGTGATGTGCGAGATACACAGTGGCAACAAGAGAGTTACAGTTGATGAATCAGCAGATAGTGAAATCAATATCAGTGGACAAAGTTTGCTGGATTCAGATTCTAGTACTGCTGTTGTTGTAGAAAATCATATCGAAGCAGAAACTAGGAATACTTCCATGGTTGGTATGTTGGGAGTGTTGTCCAGTGGTAGGAATAATGAGTCTGATGATGAATTTGCCAGTGAACAGGAATCTGCAGGCTCCGTAACTACATTCAGACATGATGCTGTGAGAGAAAGTATTGTAGCTAAGCAGACTGATGATGCAGCCATTGAAACTGGTAATGACAACAGGCAGTTAGAAATTGAGGTCTCTGTTGAAAAGCGTGACATTTCTCACAACAGCATTGTTGAACAGAAATTGTGTGTCCTTTCAGAACTGAATGCTAATGATGAGGCAATAAGTACAGAATTGATGCTGGCAGATGCTGTGAGAATCAGTCCAGTGTCTGGTGTCAGTACAGATGTTGCTAATAGCAACAGTTGTGTGAAAGGTACCAGTGACTTTAGCACTCGAGCAGAGCATCAGCTATGTGTAACAGAGCGGAAGTTGCCTATTGTGACTGCACAGTCTTTGTTGGAGTTGGTGACACTGCAGTCAGTCGGTTATGAGGTCAGTGATGTTGCATTACTGGGTAGCAGTGGTGCAGCAGGTCTCCAGATAATTCAGACAGACAGTAGTGATTTAGCTGGTGTTTCTGTCAGTAGTGAAGAGAGCACTTGCCCGTATGATGTAATGGTGGATGCTGCAGTTGATGCTTGTCATGGCTATGCTGAACACTTGCCAACAGTCAACAGCCAGTGTGAGGGACAGGCTGCTGCTGATTTCAGACGTCACTCAGTTACTGAGCATGTTGACAGTTGGCACAATGATGCAGAACTGAGACTAGTCCCAGTGTCTTGGTCACAGAGAACAGCCACAGACCACCGTGAAGCTGAGAGTCAGTGTGAAGAATCTGCAGCAGCAGGGCTTTGCAATTGTGGCATGACAGATGAATTGTTAAGATCTCTGGAGTTGGGTACGAGTGCCGTCGACGGATGCCAATCAGTGAATGCTGTCTTTTCTCACACTACTGCTGTTGAGGAAGCTAATTCCATTGCAGTTGCTGAGATTTTGGATGATGAGTGTTTTATGATGCTTGATGTGACAACACATAGTATAATATCAAGTCAACAGTGCCTAGTTGGATCGGTTGAAATACAGCAGCAGAGTCAACTCGTGCATGTTGCTGATTGTCCACTTATCACGGCTGTAGATCAAATGGCATTGCTGGATGATGTGTTGGGTGTTTTCAGTAAAGAAGGCTTCAATCAGAAAGATGCTGAGATGATGATGGCTGCTAATGCTGATGCTGCTGCTGATGGCAGTGGCATCGTAGCTGGCGATGCAGGCATACATGGTAAGGCTAGCACAACTATAGTTGTTTGCAGCAATACAGATACTCCATTAAAGAACCATACAGTTGTAAGTTCTCTAGACATTTCACCAGGAGAATGTGTGAGAGATGGGCTATTTGCTGAAATTGACAGCGGCCTGACAGCAGTAGCAATACAGATTGATAATGGCGATGATGACAATGATGGTTCCACTGGCAGTATTGTGCCAAGTGATATCAGTACAGCACAGTCTGTCAGTGTTCCTGATCTGCAACAGACAATTGCAGTGTCAAAGGATCTGGAAGTCGACATCATTGCACACTGTGACATAACAGAGCAGATAATGATTCAGTCAGCTGACAACGGCTTAGCTGTTGCAAGCAGTGACACTTATGATGTACCAGTAGGTACAAGTGTTCCAGCTGTGACAGTTAATGTGACTCAGAAGACTACTGACATACTGAGTCATGCTGCTGCTGCTGCTGCT
>Ga0126335_1002544_pt1 | contig 10981 bp, 7 predicted proteins | sample OlaspJWI45metaG_FD_108409 | JGI IMG/M metagenome (GOLD analysis project Ga0126335, IMG submission 108409) | Marine gutless worms symbiont microbial communities from Oahu, Hawaii - Olavius sp. 1 OAHU.JWI-45 metaG | ecosystem: Host-associated > Annelida > Digestive system > Unclassified | place... | reverse complement strand
TTGGTAGAAATGGTTGTTTGAAAGGAACTTCTTGAGAGAAGCACCTTTACCAATCCCATAGAGTCTGGATGTAGTGTCACACCCTAATATTGCATGAATAAAAAGAATGCTGTTGCACACATCGTGACCAAGCTGAGTTTTTACGGATTTCATGTTCCAAATCTTGGGCACTTTTGATCCGTTTTTAGGCTCTGGTTTGAAAAACAGATCATATGCATCTAACTGTGCATGATAACACGAATGAATGAGTAAATCTGTGTCATCCCCAATGAGAACAGTGTTCATTTTGGCTGCTGATTCAGTTGCTGTCTGCACTGTCATCAAAGTAGCATCACCTGCAGCATGGTGTGACCAACAGTTGCTGCATTGTAGGTACTGGCAAAGCATCTCAGTCAAGGATTGCTTGTTCTGAGAATTGAACAAGAATTGTTCCTTCCTAATTGTCACTTGTGTTTTATCAGAAAATGTTACTGATGGTCTAATTTTGCCTTTCATTTGCCTTCTTTGGGCTGTGTCTTTGGTTGATGGACCTGAGTATCCGTCAAACACAATAATGGCGTTACCGTATTTCTTTTTCACATAGTCACAGTACATGAGACAAATCTCTCAATAGGATGTTGCTCTTTTTGGCCATGGGACTCTGTGGATGAGGGCACCACCATCAAGGACATACTGCACTGGCTGCATGGAGTCCAGATTGTCAGAAGGATTCTGGGTGAGTTTTGCCCAAATAGCATCAGCAAGTACTGATTGCTGGGGGATAACTGCACAATTCGAACTGAAGGTTTGACTCCATTTCCTCTTGAGACTTGCAAGCTGTGACCAAGCGCTGGAACAAAAGTTGTGGATTAACTTGAACCTGCTCTCCAGAAATATGAACTGAAGACTTCACACCTAATGTAATTGCTTGGTTGGCTATTTTGAATTTGAAGTCTGCAGCTAATTCACCAGTCATGGAATCAAGAATCCCAGATCCAATAGCCCTGGCTCTATCTACATTTACAGAACCCTGTGCATGAACTCCATTCATGATATTCCGCAAGTCTGCTTGAGGAATGAAAGGACTTCGGTCCTCTAGTGCAAATAGGAGAGTGTGCACATCCTTCATGTCTCTCTGTTGCCTGGCATTTGATGTGTCCTTGTTTTGCTTAACAGCATATCTAGTACCAGTTAGGTCTTGCAAAGATCGATTCTCCTCAGCACAAGCTGGCATGCCTAGCAGCCAGGCCAGACGTTGCTGTTCTGTCATCCCCCTTCCACGTGTCAAACCACCACTGGTTTTCAGACTCCTCATTAAAACAACATAAAAACCAATAACATATTAGCCAAACTATATCCTGTATGATGATCAAGCAATATAGTTACAGTAGATGAACAAAAATGATCATAATGTAGCTCATGGCCACAGTCGAATGGTAGGAAATAGGCAATTTATAGTGAAAATGGGGGTAAAATGCCCCCCTCATTTTTCAGGGGGTTCCCATTACCCGATTTTTCTCTAGTTTTTTTTCTGTTCATAAGAACACTTTAACAAGATCAAATCCACTGGAATTGCTTCTGTTGCAATTTTTGAGAGGTCACACCCTAAAATGCCTGTACTACACGGGTGTACGGAGCTTGACTGGTAGCATACAGACACAGACTGTAGTATACTGTTAGATGCTGAATGCTTTGTCATTTTGTTTGTAGGTGGCATTGGATACTTACTGCAAGTGGATGTCGTCCATATTATGGCATAACTGAGAAGCTCTCTTTGCTTGTCACGTGATGCTGAATGTTCCATTCCATCAATTGATGATACAGTAACTGAATTTAGGAATCTCTTCAGAAGTTGTAATTGTGTGAAATCAAGAAACACTCAGAAATTGCAGACTTCAAGTATAGCTTGGTGCACGGAAGTAACTGGTTACGCTAGACAGTTGAACTGGACATTTTTGATGTTTTCTTCTGTATAGTATGGAAAGCGAGGCCTATATTGAATGTACTAGTGTATGCCAGTAACTGTGCACATCAGCATACAAGATTTGGATCTTAGATGTGGAGATCATATGCAGTTGTTGAGTTAAGGCCACTGTTCATATGAACTGTACACGAAGTACATTCTGATTTGTCGTCATCGTTTGTATGGCACCGTGCGAACTTTACTCGGGGTTCATGCAGACTCTGGAAAGTCTTGGAAGATGTGATGAAGTAGTTCTGGAATTTTTACATCTAGTAATTGAGCTCGATTGATCTCTGTCAGTGAAGTGAGCTGTAACGCTCCCACTTTGCTGTTTTTGTTTGTACTTTGTTCAGTTTTAGTTATTTGCTGGTAACAAGTAGTATAAGCAAGTTTGTCGTAATTACCTATTGCCTGAGAGTGTATACACTCTGGGGTTGGCAGTCAACTTGTCCCCAAGCCAGCTCGTTAGGCTTTTGGAGAGAGGGTTAGGATTGAGGCAAGAGTTAGGATTCCAGTTAGGGCCAGGGTTAGGTTAGCATTGGGGATGAGTTAGCTGTAAAACCACTCTGGATGTTGCTTTTCAATGTTGTGTAAATGGTACGGAGGCAAATACTGCACCTGGAAAGTCTTTGGAAATGAGTTGACAACCCTTGAATGTTGTGTTTTGAATTTGGAAGTCCTGGAAGACAAAGGATGTTATATTGTCGTTGAGTTTTTGCACGCAACTTGTGTGTGTGCCAGAGTCTGTCACCTTCATTCTACATTATTTCATATGCTTGTGAAGTTTTTAAAAGAGTTATTTTGTTAAAATTGTCAAATGAAGCTGAATTGTATATTTTGATGACATATTTTTGAAAAACTGACATTTGTCATCATGCATTCACTGATCGTGACTTATTTGGGTAGCTCTGAACTTGTACTTTGCATTTCTGAGCATATTTAACGTGAAGTTTCTGTGGTCTAATCGCCATAAACAAGTTGAGCTTTCAACAGTTTTATGCTGAATAATGTGTACTTTATGAAAGTCATGTGAATGACCTCTGAATCGGCCTTTGCTGCGAAATGTCTGTCAAACTAACTTGGCAGTACGATATCGTTACCACAGTATAACAGTGTGCTGTGATTGGTTTTCGAATTTATAAATTGACAGTAATGCACACATAACACCACGTGTATAATTACGCATAACCAATTTGTCACTGTTCTACTAGGTGGCAGGTTAAAGATGAGGGCAGCACACTTATGTGGTTGTGTGTTGGCACTTTTTGAGTTAGCGCTGCAGTAGTGTTCTGCTGTTTAGCATGTCGAGTGGGATGTTAAGCCACTACACAATCGCTCACTGTTATACTGCCGCTGCAAGCATTATGCTCAGCAACAAAGCTTAATTAACCTAATTTTACTTACAGTTCCCATTTTTGCACTATTGCTGGCTTTGAGTACCTACAGTTTTGGGATGTAGGGCTATTTGAGTTTGAGCATGTGTTATACAGTGATGCCTTGCTTACTTATACACCAATCCACATATAAAAATTAGCCTGGGGCTTGTGGTTGGATATTTTTTTGACATTCTGAGGGTTGTTTTAATTTATGCCAGCATAAATAAATTGGATAAAATGTACCCATATCAGCATACCGTTGTTATGCAGTAACGTTTTCTTGCTATTGTTTTGGAAATTGAGGCAAAGTTGTATTTTTAGTTGTCCTTTGAGCCCAAAGGTGACTTCTCATTAATATATATGACCTTATGAATATGCAACCAAAAGACTGAGGGGTGTTGAGTAAGAAGCTGTGGCTGCATTTGTGCTTTGGCAGCTTTTGTGTGTACCGGAGCAACAAGATGTACGTAGTTTTATGGGACGGGCTAGTGTCTACAGGGATTGCGCGTAATTTGTAGAAATTTTATATTTAATGCTTAAAATTTACAACATTTCCTGCCTTTGTGGAGATGGTATTGCCCGTGCGGCTATTGGCTGATTGATGCAGCAACGTGGCCTGTGAGCGTGACGTCACACATTGGCCTGTCGGTCAGTGTCAGAAAATGGCGATTTGTTTTTTGTGTCCCTGTAATGGCTGCCTGTAGATGAACCGAATGAAGTTACTCGTCACTATTGGGCGCAATTAATATACAATTACAGAGGTTAGTTTAAACTTATCATTACTTTGAAACTGAAAATGAACGGCTGGCAGGCCGGAACATGCGGAAGACCGAGACAAATGGCGGCCTGGCCAGTGATAGCGAAATGGCGTATAACCATCTGCGGGCTTCGATCTGTCTGATTTGGCGCATTGTTTAGCTTTTTTCTCGGAATATGAAGTAACACAGATTATTAATTACGGGAGAAAAATAGTTTCTTTGTATTCGATGGGGGAATTTGAGTGAAAATCGGAAGTGGTCAAAACTGCATTCCGGTGGCGGTTGACAAGCCATTTCTCGACAAGTTGGTCACTATTTTGGGGGTATTGTTTTGCTTATTTTAGTTCATTTTATATGCTGCACACTCTTTCGAAATATGTATTGTTATTTTGCAAAATTTGCATTGCATAGAGTTTGTGAAATATGTTGAATAGCATTTACTTAATGCTGTGCAACAAGTGGCTAGTAATTATGGTCTTTTTGTTTTATAAATGCACATTATTGTTCAATTTTATTGAAAACTATTGTTGTTTATATCCCTTTACTGCTGTCATTGAAAATTGTGTACTTTGTCATATGTTGCAATGCATTTTGCCCAGTGACAACACACAAGCAGCCTCATTTACTTTTCTGTAATATACAAATTATAAGACATTTTCGTATTAATTGATGCTGAACATCCAAAATTTCTTCACAGTTATTTCTTCAACACATAAGCAAACATTTAGTGTAAGAAAATTTGAGTTTTGAGTGGTACCCATTTTCACAAGGCAATAGTAAATTTGTTGCCACTGAAGTGTGGTTATGAACATTACATTGACGTTGTGTAGCATGCCTACTCTACTGAGCTGTTTGCATGCCTCCTGTGTTTAAATGTAAACATGAGATGTAACATTATTAGATTTAATACTGACGATACAAAATCAACAATTGAAATGCAGTTAAATTATTACACTGGCTTCACCAAACATGTCGACTGATGACACAAACATGTGCTTATGAGGCAGCCAATAAATTGAGTTGGAACTTTGATGAAGTAGGAGCAATGCCATGCATTGATTTGTGTATAAGAAAGAATTTATTATTTGAAAAGTATTATTGAAACTTTGATAATACTACAGCTTGCAAATTGATTATCTACTGTAATATTATGTATGACTGAATTTTATGAGTGTTTAGTAACTACAAGCCACACATCTAAGCTTTCAGCTGGATGTTAGATCATTACTGGACCTATAAAGTGTCGAGTGGGACGTTAAACCTCTGCTCACTCACTCACGTTAGATCATTACTGACTGCCGTGTGATGACAATAGTAATGACAATAGTAATATGTTAAGTTTGTTTACAGCAAATAGTGAATAGCTATCTAATACTGAAGGAACTTGGAACAGGCAAATTTTGCCTCACAGACTATTATGACAGTAACACAACAGTTTACCACTCGATACACTATCAACAGACTTATAACAAAATATACAGGTAGCTAAATTTGTTGCAAGTTAGAAAAGCAATAGCAGCTCATTTTTACAACCCATAAACATTTCCTATTGGCTATGGTTTTAAGCAGAAATAGAGAACTTAGAAACGTAGACAAGTTGCTTGTGGTTAGCATACTAGCTTATAATAGGAATCTGAATTGCAGAAGATTTTGTATTGTGGTGAACGGTTGTGATTCAGTATTTTATTGCAACCTTTTGATTGAAATAATCAACGGGCAGCTTTGCTAACTTTTGACTTACACAATGCGGCATTGCAGTACTCTCAGTGAAAGAAGACTATGCTAGCTTGGTGTAGTGTTGCGAATGGACCACCAGCACATTACACAGCAAGCACTACACTGGGAGGTTCTAGGCTTCAAGAGAGGACCTGGTTGGCCAAGGACAGACTGGAGAGGCGTAGTCAAGAAAGGTCTGCGATGAATGGGACTCACCTGGGAGGTGGCAGCTCTCGACAGATCAGAATGGCGTCGGTGTGTGGCCCAGTATTTTCACATGGACGTGGGATGAACCAAGGCCAATTGAACTGTAGTGTGTTGAGTGGGACATTAAGTCTTTATTCAGTCACTCACCCAATGTTAGTTGACAAGGAAGGTTTTCATGAGTATAATTAGAGAGTGATAGTTGTGAATGAGCAGTTAATGAACTCTAGGTGTATGTTATCCAGTGCAGACGTGCAGCAACAGTGCATTGTCATTAAAAGTTGACAGCTAGCTGTGAACAGAATGCATGTATCACACACAAGTTGTGTGACACAACTTGCATTATACAGTGTGCTTTGACAAATCACATAACCTCAGCTACATTCAAACTACTCAGCTGAAATGACCACAGTGCAATGGAATTACACTTCTGCCACCTCTGCCATGCAATATACACTTTCAGACGTCATGGAGTTGCCAATAAATTATGAAATTAAACTTTCTTTACTTGGAAATATTAGACATGATATAACTTAGATATATTTGCAGGCATGATTGCACCCATATAGTGTTGAAAACGTTTTTGTAAAGTACTGAGATCTAAATGTTCCTACTTTGGATAGAAGTACAAGTTAACAGATCCAAAAGCACATTGTGCCAAGCAGCCAACATTAGTGATGAGAAGCTTTTGATGCTATATGTGTGCTGTAATACAAGGAAAATGTACTAGGTTTTGGTAGAAATCGACTGTTGGGAGTCTGCAGTGATTACAATGGAAGAATCTCTGTCTGGTGACCAGGCATCGCGATCTGATGAGGATGATGCTGGCAATACAAGGTAAGACTTGCAGGCGCTGGGCCTGACTGAGTGTCCTAGTTAAATTTGGATGGCAATTATAGTGACAGTGTGTTCATTTTGCAATCAGTTGACTGATTCATTGTGAGACGATTCTAGGTCAGAGACACATATTTTATAATTCTACAGTATTCAGTCTGATTTCAAAAGTAGGCTTGTATGTGCAGCACTGAAGTGTTGGTGGTGACTAATAGCATTTATTTTCTGCTGTGGGTAGGTGCTAATAGAAACACAACTTAAAGCAACTATTTTTCATAATTGGCTGAAATTTCTTGATAACGATAAAAGCAGAATAACAAAGAAGTGAGAAATTAAATTACCAGTTTGGCAATTATCAGTGAGATAATGTAAAACGTTACTAAAATGAAAATGGTAAATGAAACAGTCACTGTCGGAAGATTTTTAGTTTGTGCCTGTTGTGCATCGTGTGTGAATTAGCACGTTTGATTTAATGTAAAATTATAAAGTAATTATTATAAACAGCGACAGTGCAACTAAAAATGGTAGTTTCTGCACGAGAGCGGAAGTCACTAAATTTTTTTAGCAGTGACACAGTTGTTCACACTAATAAATTATAATTTTGCATTTTTGTTTCAACTGGTGTTTTTATTGAAGTGGAGCGTTTGGTTGTGCGTTGGATGGATGCAGTGCAGCTGAGAAGCATTCAGAAGTTGAGAGCAGTCACAGTCACAATGACAGTCGTGCGTCTAATGAAAACGATGACGACGACGACGATGACGATGATGATAACGAAGAGGAAGAAGAAGAAGAGGCTTCACAATCAGACAGCAGTGGCACTAGTGCCGGCACCAGTGCAAGCAGCAGTGCTGGCAGCAAGCAGCAGAAGACGTCCACGGACAACCGCAGACAGATGGATGTCGACCAGTACAGTGATCAGTCACAGGACGGACATGCGCGATCACGCACGACCGTCATTCGAGACATCGTCAAAGTAATTTGGCACCGTGTCTAGTTTTTTGTTTCTGACAGTGCATCATGCCATCAAAGATCTCGACAACCAACTTCAGAGCTTTGACGCTGTTGTTTGGGTCATTTGGCCTAAAAAACCATCCCTTCAGTGTGCCAAGTGGGATGTTAAGCCTCTACTCCCTTACCATGTGACAGTGTGTCTAGTCACTGCTGCTGTTAATGAAAAACATTTTATAATGTTTTTTTAATCTTTTATGAAGGTCTTCCATTGATTCCAGTAAAATTTGGTTCTTAGTACTGTATTCTGAATAAATTTGCTGCGAAGTAATATGAGTGTTATTCACAAATGACAGTTGCACATTGGTGTAGTTCACAGATTGACTACTGCTGCCGCAACCCGCTGCTACTGCTAAACGCGCGTGCATTGTTGTCAGGAGGCAAGCGAGCAGCCAGACTTGTACGGCATCAGACGGTCAGGACGACAACGTAAAGAAGTGACACGTCTCTGTCTTGGAACGGTCAGTATATAAAGACATACTAAGAGACTCAGACAGATGCACAGAGCAGGAAAACAGTGAGCAGTAGCAGGGACATACAAACAGACTGGTGGATACAGACATTTTTACTGATCATCTTTATATCTAGAGTCATCATCAGAAACGTTTAGGCTGTATAAAAAATAAGTTATTGTTCTGAGATATTTCGTTTCTTATATAAGTTTAGTGTGTAAAATCCTTCCCTAAGCTTCATGCCAGACACCAGCTTACTTTTTGAGACCATGGATATGTGGCTAGTGCATCGTGATGTGACTGTTCACTCCCCAGCTTTTATGCCGGTACTAAATTATACTGCGTGCTGACAGAGGCACTCGGGTTACTACACATCAGTCCGTGAACCTACCAATTATGTCATTATGCTATCGTGCTCGTTATGTTGAACATGAAAATAAGCCTCGTTTTTACTAATACAATTTGAGATAGTGTCTGTGTCTGCACGCGTGTAGGGAAGCAGCGACGAGAAGCCGCGGAGACGAACGACTCGGTAGATATGCATTGCTTAATTTGTCGCCAGCTGTCTGCCTGCCTGTCCATTTATAGTTTTTTAAATTTGTCAGCTGATGAAGTGACAACAAATGTTTGGTTTTCTCTTGGACAATTTCCTTTTGGCAGTTTTCCGTGTTGTGTTTCTGATTAGTTCTTGTTTGAGTTTGAGTCTATTTGCCGTGGACATATGTTGATTGTCAGCATGTGTTTGTCTAAAGGATGCGCAGTGGTAAGGGCACTGGAGTTGAGTTGGCTTCGGAGTCAAGTGGCTCTGAACAGTCTGATGATGTTGACAGACGACGAAGACATAGACAGGTCACCAGGTGAAGAGAATGTTTGATTGTTTGTTTCACTACAGACGATGGAACAGATGACGGAAACATATGTTCATAATTTGTAGTTTATAGTTCAGAGTTTGTGTACATGAGAATTACAAACTCTTGGTCTACTGTTAGCTAAAATTGACGTTGAAGATAGATGTGTAATTTCAGTGCCTGTCTGTAAGTCTGTCGCATGTATGTCCAGGTCGCGGCAGTCTGGCCAGCGGTCTTCGAGGCAGATCTCTGCTAGTCGTCGTCACTCAACAGATGACGATGATGACTCTATACAGCACTGTCAGCAGACACATAAACACTCATCGCGGTCGGTATTTCCTGCTGCAGTTGCAATTTTGACTGCTGCGTTTGTGGCATTTTGCATAGCAATATTGTGAAGTAATTTATTGAACGCAAAAGTGGCAATGTACATGTACATGTTGTAGTTGTACATGTATTATTACCTCAGTTTGCCATTAAAATAATGTCTTAATATTTTGTCAAGTTTTACAGTATAACTACTTCTATACTGGGATTTTGATTCGTTTTGAGTATGCCAGTGCCAGCCAGATATTGTGAGTTATACAAATGCTGTGAATAGAAATATCATCAGTATTGTTATTACAAGTTATCGTCCGTTATGGGACGTGACGATAGCTGGCCCTCCACGGTGCCCAGAGTGGTGCCGACTGGTGACTGTTCCCATTTATCTATTCGCTACATTCACAAGGCCAACTGGCCCATTTCTGTCTGAATGGATGAAGTGCCAACCCGGAAACACCCAAAATGGTGGAACCATACTTCCGATCGTGAATCTGATGGAAGATTCTGAATCGGAAAGCCCGGTTTCCTATTTGAGTCTCCTAGTAACCATATGTCTGTCTGGCTTAGTTTCAGTGATATTCGCATGTGACAGACAGACAGACAACACTGACCATTGCTATAGCTGGCTCTCAACTAATGAGATGGTGTTAACACAAGTGTTTCTATATGCATATATTGATTGCTGTTGTTATTGGTGTAGATCACAGAAGAGTCGTGCGACAAGGCGCCGAGTTACGAAGCAGAAAATCAGGTCAGGTGACAGACATTACACTGTCACATGCCATAATATTACACTGTCACATGCAGTAACAGTACGCTGTAACATGCCATAATATTATACTGTCACATGCCGTAACAGTACACTGTAACATGCCATAATATTACACCGTCACATACCGTAACAGTACACTGTTACATATGTCTGTCTGTGTGCCTCTATGTGTCTCTGTGTCTGTCTGTAGCTACAAGGAGCACTCAGATGATGCTACAGACAGCGATGATTTGATAGAGGTTGAATGGACTGAGGCTGATCATGAACGCGAAGCTGCTGAGACTATTGAGAAGGTCATACGACATCGTCTTGGGCATAAAGGAGGCAAGTTTTCTGTCGACTCCACCTCCGTGTGTGACTTTTGTCATTTTACATTACCAATGACGTTATCGTCTCAGCAGCATCTCTGAAACTCTCGATATAAACTGATTGAAGACAGATTTTAGCTGTCTAACCCAAACCTCGTATTTGAGTGACACTTTTATTCTACCCAGTAGTAATTTTTAGATTAGTTCGCTATAGACTATAAACTATTTGTTTGCGTATCTCTGTCCACTAACTCTGACACACATTGTAAACGCTGGACATAGAGACTTGTAATTTTGCGTGTAGAGACATACTGATCAACCCTGATTACAAACCGACAACTAAGTCAGCCTGGTTTACTTCAGTCAGCTGATCGTTACTGCCGGCTTGTTTGTTATTTAGTCTGCTTAAAAATGCACTGATTGGTTGATTAATTGGGAG
>Ga0126335_1002543_pt1 | contig 10981 bp, 11 predicted proteins | sample OlaspJWI45metaG_FD_108409 | JGI IMG/M metagenome (GOLD analysis project Ga0126335, IMG submission 108409) | Marine gutless worms symbiont microbial communities from Oahu, Hawaii - Olavius sp. 1 OAHU.JWI-45 metaG | ecosystem: Host-associated > Annelida > Digestive system > Unclassified | place... | reverse complement strand
TAGGCACAAGCGCATCGTAACAATCAGCCAATCTGGTCCTTCAGAGTCTGCAGCCAACATCAGTTAGACGCAAAGTCCTATTACAAGTGACGCTACTAGTCAAACCAAACCCCAGACTGCGCTCTGGGCCGATCGATAACGCGCAACATTCAACTGACGACTAATGCAGAAATGTCAATGCACAACATCGACAAAGCGCAACATGCAGTATACGACTACTACGATGTGTACTCGTCGACGACTAACGCGAAAATGTTAAAGCGCAGCATATCGCTGACGACTAAGCGCAACGATACACGACTAATGCGAAGTTGTTCGGCCGACCGACAAGCAACGCAGAAGTTAGAGACAGGCAGCTAGCTGGTCCTCATTTACCGGTAGGCGGGACCCTGTAATTGGTCCGTTAAACGGGCCCTATGACTGGTCCGTTAGACGCGATGTTGATTGCACGACGTTGATTGGACAATTCCGATCTTCATTTGACGCAGGATCCGTCGCATATGAATACAGAAACTATAGTGATAGGCACAAGAAAAGTACAGTGCAAAATACATATGCAATATAACTAAACGAATCTTGAAAAATAGAAAGTTAGTACTTAAAATGCATAAATAGATATAATTTAAAACGCACTACTTAATAGGCTAATACACGTCATACACAAATAGTATTCTAGCAAGTAGCCAAAGTAATTTAGCGAAGGGCGCATCGAATCCGCGGGGAAAATCGGGACCCCCATCTTATGTCCATTAGGTCCCCAAGAGTCTCCACCGGGCCTCGATCCGTTCAGCCGCGTTTGCACAGCAAAGCCGCGTGACAAACTAAATAACTGACAGCCACGAAAACATTAATCGCACTCATGTATTCGATGCAGCCGAAAACTAGTAAAAATCTTTCTTTAGCGTGCTAAACTCTCGTATAGCATAGCATGGCATGATGCAGTAAATCGGTGAAATGGTGAAATGGGCTTCGTTGAACAAAAGCCCGGACCTACGACAAAATCCTTCCTCTTCACAACATTCTCTACGCTTTGATTAAACTAATTCCAACCTACATTTCCAAACCCTATTCCCAGTTCTACGCTAGTAACCCTAACAACTCCAGGGATCATGTTTAGTTAACTCTAACAGACTTTATTCACAATCATCGAAAATTCGTGTTTCTTAAATAGTTTTCTTGGCAAAAGTGGGATTATGCAATGGACTGAAAGATACAACGCGCGCCTGTGGAAGAGATATCAACGACATACATAGTGGTCCAAAAAGTGAGAACCAGTCTCATTTTTTGCCTCTAATTTTGTCAAATCTTAATCAATTTGCCATTTTTTTCACGATGTAAAAAAGGAAGAAGAAATTTCCAACGCGAGTCGCGTAACATATTTCGTCACACCTCAAATATGTTGCTGCACTACCTTGTGAAATTACTGATACGTTCAAATATGATGCAAATCTGGAAGAAAATGAAACAACATGCATTGATTTTGCATGTACAGAATACAACTTATCTAGCTAAATTACTTATTGCTGACTTAGGCCTACTTATTACTTCATTTTTTGGTTTCTGTTAAATATTCTTTGCAATAACAGATGCTTTATTTAAACCGACCTAAATGTTGACAGCTGCACACTGAGCATGCGTCACTGTAGGGCCTATAACTTTTTCAGCATACCCTTTTCACTTTATCAAATATAATTTTTCAGAAGTCAAGCTGGTTCACTGCAATTTATGGGGTGTCATTTACCAGCGAGTTTAGCAGCCACAACTGTATAATGTCAATGAACTGAAGTGGGCGTATGGCGCGGCACACTGGCACTGACTGAAGCATTATTGACAGTGCAATTGATGAGTTGCGTTGGCATCTTTAAGCATGTCCATGGCACATAATGGACGCTATGAGCAGCTGTGTGACAGTATCAATATCTATTCAGCCATATGGCATGAAACATTTAATTTTTTAACACATATGACACGCTTTTAAGTAGCATTTTTGCAATACATCATGAAATAAATTTCTAACATTTCCCAAGGTAGTGCAGCAACGTATTTAAAGTGTAACGGGATATGTTACGTGATTCTTGATGGACTTTTTACACTTTCCAACAGTAAAAGAATTCTGAAAATCTGTTAAGATCTGACGAAGTTAGAGGCAAAAGTGACCATTTTTCACTTTTTGGACCACTCTGTACATGTACATGTAGCAGGGTATGGTGGACATAATCACGTTCAGCGGGATGACATCGGACATGCAATAGTCCGATGTCAGTCCGGTATGGACTGGCCCAGTGGCACCGTGGTCGCTAAGGTGGATTGATGGTGGACACCGGCCGGCGTGGCGCGGCTACGCTCTTGCCAGCTGTCTGTACCTGATCGGCTCTCGGCGGACGTGCAGGTCACGATGACCGTCGCCGTCCGCCAAGCAGAAACACGCGTTACGTTACGTTAGTGTGAGAAATGCTGCTGGTAATTGCTTGCCGAGCCATTGCGGCGTCTGTCTGTCGCGGCACTCAGACGTCTCAACGTTGCGAAGATCGTCTTTTAATCGTTCGACTTAATTTTCGTTTTCGTTCCAATCTGGCCAATTAAAATTCATGAATTTTAGTTTTGTAGTAATCTTTACAATAAAAAGTGCAAAGTATTAGAGACTTGAAAAAAGTTATTTTTTAAACGTCTTGGGAAAAAAACAGTACTCGATGACCAGGCAGTTGCTTTCTCCGAACCTTCTTTTCGCACATCACTTCACGGTACTCGTCCTGCGCCCGGGATTCTGAAAAAAAAACTCTTCTCACATACAACAACAAAACCACCATAATGTTTTTAAACGCCGCTTAATCGACACACTGTGGACAATAAACTTTTTATTCACAAATATCGTCTTGTCCTATAAACTTGTATTCAAACAGAAAAAGCCATCTCTGCCTGAGAATACACTTCTGGCAAAATATTACAAATTATAGCCATAAACAGTATGAGAAAACAACAAATATCCAAAATAAGTTAATGCTGTGGATGCGTGGTGTAGTAGTTAGGATGTCGGACTTACGACTCGCGGTCGTAAGTTCGAATCCCGGTCACGGCATTGCCGGTTTTTCTAAGGTAGGTGACCGTTTCTTTCGTGTAAACTATCTTGGATGTAACCACCACCTAGGTCAACTCAGCCTTGCATCCCTTAGGGGTCGCTAAATCGAGTACCAGCTTCGGCTGTGGTAAAGGCGGGAAAGTCACCTCTGCCGGGTGGCAGGTGACACTGTGTGATCCCATATGGTATGTGGTTTCCCGTAGCGGTGAGGTGAAGTTCACGAACTGCTATACCCTTTTTTACCTTCTTCTTTACCTTTGCTGTATGTATGTTAGGGTTAGGGTCGGTGTTTTTTTCGGAGAGGTTTGTCGAAGTGAGGAAAGATTGTGGTTAATTCTGGAAACTTGTTGCAGCAGCCGGCGACTGTAACGAAGAGATGGCGGAAATGATGCAGAATGTCACGGATCAGAGCGTGAACGCCACGACAGATGCCGGTGACGTCATGGCGAGCACGTGGTTACGGGTGTTGTTCGTGTCGCTGTACTGTGTCGTCTTCGCTCTGGGTGTATCGGGCAACTCACTTGTCGTCTACGTCATCTGTCGTGACAAGTCGCTTCAGACGACGACGAACGTCTTCATAGCGAACCTCGCCGTCTCAGACATCGTCATGTGTCTGCTCGCCGTGCCATTCACGCCCATCTCCGGACTGCTCAGCGACTGGGTCTTCGGCAAGGTACGATATGCGATACTTAATAGTGAGTGAGTGAGTAGAGGCTTAACATAACATTCCACTCGACACATTACAGGTCATTTCGGGGGACAGTTTTTACAGGCCAGATAACTCAACCAACAGTGTCAAAGCACTGGAGGAAGCCAGTTGGTCGTCAAGATTAGACATCAATTCCACCAGGACACCTCCACCATATTACAATATATAGAGCTAGGCAGCCGCCTCTACGTAGTCTGGCATGGTTATTTGTCTCTCTAGCGATATTATCATTAGGCCGCATCGAATGCACCACATAGATAACGCGGCCAGTGTTGTGGCGCGATCTATCAGTCAGTCTGACACGCGGCTGCGCTGTGCAAAAACAGCTAAACGGATCGAGGTCATGTTCGGAATAGAGACTTTAGGAGACCAAAGGCGCATTATGTTAGACGGAGGCCCCTATGCCGAGGAGGCTGGTCAACGGGAAATTTTTTTTGCCCATTTGCAAAGTATAAGAACATCCTCCTTGGGATCGATGCAGCCTTCGACAAATTACTTTGACCTTTTGTTAGGTATATTTGTCTACATGTATTTTAACGGGTTAGCGCCTCTTTGTCGAGTTGATAACTCTCACAACTCTGGCATATATATATATATATAGACAATATCTTCAGTCTATCGACATCAGATTTAGATGCTGATGCTGTCGATGCTGCTGTCTGAAACAGTCCGATCAGCAAATCTTGCTCTCCGTTCGAGTCTTTGACACTAAGACTTTCGACAGGAGGCTAAATAGTTTACTTACGTGTCTGTAATGTTCTCAGGGACGTACTACTTTGCTCTATAAAACGAACACATTATTGTTGTCATCATTACCATTATCGTCATCGTCGTCGTCGACGTTATATAGTAGACATCCCGTGATCATTTTTTTCAGATGTCAAACGCGGTCGTCGTCGCTATCATCATCAGTCATTTAACTGCATCCCCAGCAGGACGATGTAGTTACGCTATCGACAAATTTCGGCGTAATTCTATGTAACACGATACGACATGACAGAATGATAATAAACGTTATAAGTAACTAATTTGTTAAACGACACGTTTCAACCGCTCGTGCCGTGCTCTCAAATCACAATAATGCAAGTGTAATGTTTTAATAATTAATTAGCATACCTGTGCCAACTCAGTCAACATGTTTATTAGCAAATATTGGAAAAATTAAAACCTTCGTAGACACAAACATTTATAACTAATTATTATGCAATAGCATCGCAACATCAAACACAAAATGTCAACCAAGAATACAATCGTTATACGCGCAGTGGTGCCAAAATAACAAAAACATGTAATAATAAAAAAGCGAAGAATGTGATAAAGTTAGAACCAAATAATGGCCATGTTGTCACTTTCTGACCCACTCTGTATATTTTCACAAGCTAGCAACGCAGCCAGTGCAAACGACGGAGTTGCTATTACTCTTTTCGTAATCTCTCTGACTGCGACAGACTTATGGATGAATAAATTGATGTCCCCGATCTCTGACGACTCTTTCTTCTTTTCCGTCTCACTCTCATTGCGGGGATGGAATTACGGTGTGAGATTATTATGATATGAATGTGTGACACTAAGCCGTGAGATTACCGATCACGCTGTCTGCTGTAGCGCCGATATATTGCCAACCGGCACCGGCTGTTGCAACAGTTGTTATAGTTGCCATGGTAACCGGACATCAGTCGCCACTTAGACGTGGCGTCCAGTTATCTTGCTGCACAATGAACACAACATGAGTCCGTCTGATGAGGCCAACTTGCAATTGTAAACGGTGCGCTGAGCATTCGCAGCCCAAGCGAAACAGATGTTTACGAAGAGCCACTTTTTAAACAGATGTCTTACCTAGGAGTACTTTGACTTGAAAAAGCAATACATGTATGTTCTATACCGACGAAACAAAATTTAATATTTTTTAAATTTTCGAATATATTATTTGCTTTGTGTGCCGCATTTTAAACAATTTCTGCTATTTTCAGCCATTTTTGGTGCATAAAACACGTATTTGTTTGTTTTAAAATTAAGTTCTTCGGTTTCTATGCTGAGTTATAGTTTTACTGATGTCGTGCAAGCAACAGGTAAGATATTACATCTATTGCTCCAGTAACTCGACTCTGAATCATTTGCTTCTAAATCTGAATCATTTACTTAAGCGCTTCTGGGGTGAGTTTCAGTAAGAGGCGCTGTATGAGATGTACACACATTTACCATTATCTTTACCACAGATATGACGTACGAAGAGGCGGCACCTCAAGACCAAGCAGGAAAACCCGGGAGCAACAAAGCATGAGTCAAGTAAGTCAGTACAAAGTCGCTGTTAGCTGCACACATTATGTGTTATTCAGGTGTTGTGTCACGTTGTACCGATGATCATGGGCGTTAGTGTTTACGTGTCGACACTAACATCGATGGCAATCGCCGTCGACCGATACTTTGCCATTGTCCACCCTCTCAAGTCGCGTCTCACATCGCGCGGTTGTCTCATCGTGATCGCAGCAGTCTGGGCGGCCTCGGTTGGCGTAACGCTGCCGCTCGCCATACATCAGAACCTTGTCGTCGAGGAGTTCAACGGTAGCGTGGTACGCACGTGCACCGAGGACTGGCTACACCCTGATGCCAGACGCCTCTTCACTGTCGGCAGGTCAGTCAGAAAACGCGAATGGCTAGAATTATTCTTATTTCATCTTAAACTAGAACGTTGCTAATAAACTGTTGTGACTGGCTGGAAAGAATACAGCCATGAACTAAAATAACTGAAGATCGGTGTAAGACTTACGGGCTGTAGCTCGATGCTTACATAAGCTCTATGTGAGAAAATAAGCAAGTAAGTAAGTAATCTTTAGTTCTCAAACAACAGAATGCATTTGTGCTACAAATACGGTACATAACATCCAGTCCATATTGCTGAACGACAACAAACAGATAGTATAGACTAATCAGACATACATTTGCATAAATCACAAAATTAGAGTAGTTTTATAGTTTTGCAGTCGACCACGATGATGCTGTCATGACGAAGTCATTGCGAGGTTCATCTGATGAACGTAGAACGGAGCCAAGCGGTCGTCGACCTTGTGACCAAGTCAACCGACTCTAGCCATGAATTTACCAGTAGACTGTGTTATCCGTATCACCATCGCCATTTACTACCATTACTCATCTCGAAAGCTGATACTGATTTCGCCGTCAGCTCCTACGGAGAGTAGGAGAGCACATAGCATCCGAAATGTCTCGATGCTCTTACCCGGTCATGCATATTTAACACCATGAAGTGTGCTTATGAATCACGTACATTCTGCTAGGAAAAATTTCTCCGGCAGAGACTATCAAGAGACAGAAAAAAACAACGATGAGCTGCCAAATGCAGTGGGAAAATTTGCACCGATGCGTCCTGTCGGTGTGATGTGACTAGGAGGAGTGAAGCGATGGGATGAGCTGTCGGCGTGAGTGAGTGAGTGAAGTTTAATGTCTCAGTCGACATAGAATAGATCATTTCGGAGACGAGTCTTCTCGGACTGCCGTTTGCATTAGCACTAGTGACAACAAAACTCCCAACAAGCATGAAAAAAAATACGAAAAAAACACGACAAAATTAAGTACAAAGTAATCAGTGTTAAGAAAAACACTAAAAAACGCAAAAAAACTCAATTTGAATCAAGTCACATTCGTTTGTAAGAACTGATGGTGTAATGTTCTACGACTGCAGGGTGTGTGCAGGCATAGCACAGACTGTATGTCAAGAATTTAAAAAAGACAGTGTAAAAAGACATTCAAAGCAGCGCGATGATGAAAAATGCCTTTACGTTGTGCTATTTATTCCAAATAAGAATATAAAAAAGGAACTACAACAGGAACGAAGTAAGGTAGCCTACGACGTAGGAAAGGCTAAATAAATACAGAGCAAGTTTGCCGAAGTGAGAATAAAAGTTAGAAAAGGGGCAAAATAATGGAAAAGGAGCGGAAATGAAAACAAGGTTCGGAAACGTCGCACATCATTTAAAAAGAGATAAAAGCACATCACTCGACTGTTCTCATAACCTTATCCTCAAATCATTCACAGCTCAGATGCTGTTGCTGTTTAGTGCTTTTGAGAGTATTTTAGTCACAAAAGCAACGGCCATTAACGTGCTGCTATCCGTGAAACGATTTTTCTGTCGAATTCCAGTAACTGAATAAATCTCAATAAACGGAATTCGGCGCAATGATTCTATCTGGTTAATTCGACGAGCTGTCCTCTGTCACGATGTCACGCAGGCCTGGTCACCGGTAAACGTTGCCCGGAAATTGCGCATTACGCGTAATTAATTGCGGATGTTGCACAGCAACAGGAAAGAGGGGGACGGAGAAGTCCGGGGACAGAGTTGAGTTAGTGGTGGTGCAGTTTGGCCAAGTCGAGTAATCACCGTTGTCATACAGTTAAGCTGTGCTGCTCGAGCGCACAGTGCACCAGGTCATTATCCCGCGGTCGACTGGCCGGCTGCATTACGGTCACGTCACAATGAAAGACGAAAAGCATTTGCCGAGACAATTCCAAGCCGTAGTAATTAATGTCGTCTATCGTCGCAAGCAATACACTGCCAGTAGAATAGAAATGCTTTGACGGCAGTGAGTGTATGCTGTTGAATGATTACTTTTTAGACTTTAGACCCATCCCAATGCCATTAACGACGTTTAGGACTGACGTTAAGTAACGGATATCTGCGGAGTGAGTCAAGAGTGTACTCTTTGATGCTTTAATGAAGCATAGAATTACTGATGATCAGCAAAGATAACTCTAACTTTTTTTACTATATTCTGTAAGAATAAATAACTTTATACAAGACGACACATTTTATGCTGAAGTGTACGATTTTTTGCAAGTAGCTCGCCAGCAGTACACACAGGGCGGCTTAAACGTACCTTAAGGAAAACTGCAAATGGACATTTTTTACACAAAATTATTCACTATTTAGCACATACTTAATGTGCTAATTTTACTTGCGTCATACAACCTTGATAGATCAATGTTTTGTTTTAACGTTCTGGTTTTAACGTAGCCTACACACGAAACAGGGTATGACGACGCATTGAGAATGTTTGACAATAACAAGTGTAGAGGCATTGACTTAGTATTGACCAGTATGCAGTGTATGCTGCTACATGCTGAATTATTTGTGCAACAAAATGTTCAATTTGTTTTCGAAAATACTTAAATAAATTTAAACGCTACAGAGAAAACAAAATGGTTTATTTTTTACTGGGACTCGGTGTACAGTATATAATGTACAGGCTTTCGTCTTATTCGTCTAGTTACGTGAATGTGATGCAATTATTCCTACCGAGAAAGAATACAGACGAGTCGCATTTCGCAAGCGCGAAAGTACAAGAAACGGACTACAAGTTTTAGGTGCTCACCGCTGAGGAAACTAGCACGTATAGAGCTCCATCTTCTTCCATACATTGTTTTATTATTCAAGAAACACAGTGAACGTGACAATCAGAAACAGTGTCCAGACGTTTGTGTTGCTGACTTAGCCCGGAGGTGTGATGATTACGTACATCAGATCTGCAGCAGTGTTAAATATCATTAATGATAACGAAAACTCCAACTCCAACGACACCACTAATAAGTTAATAACAATGACTGAATTGTAACGAAACTATTCATAAAAACAGAATAATCAATAATATGCTTATTATTTTAGATTAGATATCAAAACGTCTCGAGAATCGTGATTCGTGAACGTGTTATAATAAATGTTTCTTATTCTCTTCCGAAAAATTTAAAGTTCGCTTTCCATGCATATTTAAGAGCTCAGTTTACAATAATGACTTTTCTGCGTTTCTCCGGTGTTCTAAGATATTCTTGCATGTGCATTATCGCGTTATTCTGTGCACCAAATTCTGCCGTAAGCGTTATAAGTATAAGCGTGGTGTGTCGTGTTTCATGTCGTGCATCGTCTCTTCTTATTAGCGAACAAACGAAGTAAAGTGAATTGAAGTCATAAACAAAGTTCATAAAGTTCGCACGTAATATTGCTGTTGTTGCAGTCTCGTGCTGCAGTATCTGGTGCCGGGCGCTATTATCGTAGTCTGCTACTGGTGCGTGTCGGTCGCTTTACGACGTCGGGCACGCAACAAGCGCAGTATGATGGGTGGCGGAGGCGACTCCCTTCGATCAGCCACAACAGCGTCACGTCGTCGAGAACAGCAGGAAATCCTGCGCAATCGCCGCACCAACCGCATGCTGATCGCCATGGTCGCCATCTTCATCGTCTGCTGGCTTCCGCTCAACGTTATCAACCTGTTGCTGGAGTACCGAGAGCAGCAGTTCGGCACGTGGCGCTATATTCTGCTTGTCTTCTTCGTGGCGCACGTCGTTGCCATGAGTTCAACTGTCTACAACCCGTTCCTCTACGCATGGATGAACGACGCCTTCCGCCGCGAGTTCCAGCGCGTCCTGCCTGTGTGCGGCTTTATCGGTGGAACTTCGCAGCCTGACGATGCCAATGTACAGTCAGTAGCAGCAACGATTGCAGCGACCAAGGCAGTTAAAGGCGGTGGCGTGGCAACTACGTTAGCAACTTTCTACGATAATTGCGGCGCTGGAGGTATTAAGAATGCAGACGTTGTAGACGACGTTGAGCCGCAGTAGACTGAATGATGAGATAGCGTTCGCTGTAGGGCTACTGGACGTCAAACTGGGCTCACTACTGCAGATCTGTGTTGCTGTACACTGTACAGCTGACTTTGTTGTGCCATAGGCTACTGCCACGATTATTAAAGAACTGTTAGACTCTGCCACAGTAGACTACCGGTGCACATGACATTGTTGATGACGATACTGAACAGAAGAGTCACTCACGAGTCACTCACAACAAGACAGTGGTTTTTAACTAGAGACGCTTACGCCCCAGGTAGTACGGAAAAAATAAACAAAGCCTAGAGGTGGTGACAAAAGGGCCTCATAACGCTAGTTTTGTTGATTGTGGACTTGCAGTTAACTGCACTATTGCGTGTAACTGTGACAGTCTATAGCCATTTATTTGTAAAAAGTTAATCAGTAACAATACAGAGAAGTTACTAAGTGATATACTTCTAAGACAACAGAACGATCTTTGATTTTCGATACAATTAGCAGTTAGTTGGATTAGCTCTGTTGTTCAATGTAGACTAAGTAGGCCCAGGGGCGTCTATCCCCCTAAGACCTTGGAGCAAGTCTCCCT
>Ga0126335_1002541_pt1 | contig 10983 bp, 7 predicted proteins | sample OlaspJWI45metaG_FD_108409 | JGI IMG/M metagenome (GOLD analysis project Ga0126335, IMG submission 108409) | Marine gutless worms symbiont microbial communities from Oahu, Hawaii - Olavius sp. 1 OAHU.JWI-45 metaG | ecosystem: Host-associated > Annelida > Digestive system > Unclassified | place... | reverse complement strand
ATAGTAACTAGAGCAGCTGTGTTAATGTTCCCTCTTTTACTCCAGACCATCATCAGTAATCAGATGAGGCCGCAGAGGTTGAGGGGTGCCTGGTTTAGTCGCCTTTTACGACATCCGGCCAGGCACGGAGTGGGTCTATTCTAAGCCCCGGAACCCACACGGGGTGAAATGTACATAGTAACTTAATTTCAGACAATATATACAAGCAGATAAATACTACTAAAAAACTGCTGAGCTCTGAAACATCGCCATCGAACAAACAAAGAGCATCATCGGTCAGTTGGCGACAGGCGTGGCCCCAACAACTCACAAACAACACAATCACCCACGTCACCCACAACATACGCCATCAGTCACAGCAGGGTGCGAGGAGGCATGATCGCTTTGATCAGTGACCATTGCACCACAGTCCAGTCCAGTGTCTAGGCCTATACCTGCACGCTCTGTTCACTCTCTCCCAGCTCCATGGCAGACACAGAGAATGCTAATTATTTGCGATTACATGTAGTTATGAAGTGCAGTGGCGCCCTGCAGTGGCGTGGGAAAGACGACGCGATGCAGACAATAGTTAACTGTGCAGTGGTGATTGGTGATAGTGATTGCTCCCTTGTCCCTAAGTCAACTCATCCCAAACTCAACTTGTTAGGTTTAGGTTTTGGTTCGGGCCAGGGTTAGGTTAGCCACATGTCATTGTCTCATACAGTAAGCCTGCAGTGCACAGTGCTGTGCCTAGATGGAGGCTGTTGAGCTCCCATCACTAGCTGTGATGCACACAACGCCGGCATGCTGTCCGTGGATTTGACTTGTGAAAGCTGACATGCTCTGTTAGTTCTGGTGTTTTCACTGCAATTTGTGCTCAACAAATGACTGGAAACTTGAGTGCCAGTTTGCCATTTTAGCATCATTGACCTACTAGTAGTACTTAGAGGTCTCTAATTTAATGATTAGAATTTTTGTGGATTTAGAACTTTTTATTCGTTAAAATTCAACTAAAAGTGCACTGTTGTCATCTGTTGTAATTCGTTGTGACTCGACTGTTAGATTTGATGTGCAGTTGTTGGTGCAGAGTGGATGTGTTTTCTGCACACCGCATACATGAGTTAATGCATGTGTGACAATGTGTACAGTTACATGGCGACGTCCGGTGCTGATCGTAAGGTCAAGCTGTGGGATCTACGAACATTTAAGGAGCTGTCTAGCTGTGCACTGAAAGCTGGTGCAGGTCACATGGCCTTCAGTCAGAGGATGCTGCTAGCTTGTGCCATTGATAGACATGTCCAAGTGTGTACACATTAACAAAGTTTTTAGGCAGTTTTCACAACGTAGACTAAAACCGCCTGCTTTTGAAAGTTTGTAATACGTGTTACATCGTGTAGCAATGTATAAAAGGTTTGTATGTCAAACTGTTTAGTTGTTTTTAATCTGGAGTAAGATTGGCATTTTACATGCCACGACAGTGAGTTAGTCTTAATAGAAGTTTGCAATTTTGGTCCACCCTGTAATTACTCAAGCAGCATCTCCGAGTCGAGCGTGCTTGAAATTTGTGCACTGTACAAATTTCATGATAATGTTAATGATAGCCAACACATGCATGCAGCTGGGTCTGTGCAAGTGTAGTATTGAGACGTCACACAAATTGAATTCTGACCGCTGCTGGAAAACATTTGTTCCCAAAGACTGTGATGTGTATATAGGAATGTATGTAATTGGTTACACTTGTTTACTGAATTTTATTTTATAGACGTGACGGGTTAAAGTTATTACCAAAAGTTGTCATTTTTTAACTAGTGGTCAGTCAACTGGCTTGTTCACTTAGAAAGACATTGTGACATGTAAACTGAAAAATAACCCATTAGGGAACCTAAACTCCTGGCACTTGCCCGGAGAGCGGAGCTCATTCGAAGCGACGTTGAGATGAGAGGACACATGAATCAATGCGCTGGAATACGGTGGAAGGCTGTGGTTGTATTCCGTGTCATTCAGGTGGTTGACTCTTGGGCATAAAAGAGCATTGCACGTTCCAATTCGTCTTTATCTCCTGGATGGAAGAGGTGGCCGCCATTTGCCATGTCGTCATAGTGGAGCTGGCCGGTCGGCCCAGTCTCGGCAATGATCTGAAAATGATTGCGATTCGTAACGAATTTAGAGCTAGCGAAGAGAGTCTATCATTATTCCTTCGTGGCGACAGAAGCGAGCGTAGGCCGTTTGTTGGCTGAATCCTGTCCTGTTTTGCATAATCTATTTTTAGCTTGACCAATCACATTGCTATAGTGTTTCCGCCGTTTTCATTGCCCCTTTTAGATACAGCCATCTGTTTCGCCGACCTTCGGTAGCATCTAACTCTGTCAATCCTGGCTCATTTTCAAAATGGAGACCAGCAAAAGACGTCAAATACCGACGACGAACGCTTGTCCAAATTTCAGCTTCAGAGGCTTCACAAACTCGCGCAACATCGATTTTTGTGGTATTTTCGTGACGCATTTCAGTCACTTTTATAAATTGCCCACTAGTCAGCGGCAACCCAGCCCGTCACACAGTATGCGTGCTTGCGCACACACAGGCGAGTTTACTATGGCTGCAGCCGGCCGGGCCTCCGGCCCAGCCCGGGCTGCGCCCGGTATAATTGCATTGATATCTGCCCCTGTCTACTTACACTTACACTCAGCATTTACTTATGGGCTTATTATTTTTGTTATGTTTAAGACACAAATATCTACAGTCTGAATATAACATAGTGAATGTACGACATTGTTAGATATATCGTGATGTAACGCTGTCTCCGTCACTGTACCTGACACATTCACTGACAACCAGTTCACGTAACGTCAAGTTCTGCCCATATGAGGATGTTCTTGGAGTTGGCCATGCCACCGGCTTCTCTAGTTTGCTTGTTCCAGGTTATTGTGTTCTCTCTGTTACTCAGTTCAGTTGCTAGAGTCATTTCCAATTTGAGATTAATGAAATGATTGAATGGTCCGTAGCCTTTTTGTCTTATTGGCACTGTGATCTGTGGGTGCTAGCCTACTTGTCTAAGAGCCTGTATTTTTGATTATTATAATGTAATTGTCTAGTCATATAGTTTAATTAACTTTTGAAGTTTTCCATGTTTTGACAGAATCGATGTGTACATAATAACTATGGCCTATCTTGTCAGCAAAGTAACTTCATTGACCTGAGCATGCATATCCTAGGTGCTGGTGAGCCAAACTTTGATGCACTCGAAGCAAATCCATATCAGACGAAGAAACAGCGAAATGAATCCGAAGTTAAAATGATGCTAGAAAAGGTTTGGATTTTCTTCACTTTTTGTATAATTGTGTACCACAGAACGTAAACGCTGGCTTGCATTTTTTTGTGCATTTTCATAACTGGGCCTAGTTTGTGGGAGTTTTGATTTTTTTCTGTGCACGTTATTTTATGTATTTTCTGAGTTATTGTGATTTTGATTGTTAGTTGACTGGAAAATGGAAAAGCTGTTCTCCAAATTACCTGTGCCAAGCGGGGTGTTAATATCTATGCCTACAAACACTGTTGTCATTCAGTACTAGTTCTTGTAATGACTCTCTGTGTGTGTTTGTGTCTGTGTTAGATCCAGCCAGATATGTTGTCAGTTGACCCCGCTGCCCTCGGCCGACTCAACACGAAGTCTATACAGGAGAAGATGGAAGAAAAGGCCAAACTGCTGGTGAATATTCGCTCGTGATTTTCAGAAATGATCAGTGATTGCTTGCATGTATTCAGCGATAATGATAATAATAATTACCCTCTACTCTTATCATACTGAACTCCTTATATGGCCCAAATTTACAAAGCTGAACGTGTGCTAGATTGTGTCATTGTGAAAAAGAAATTTTAAAAGTTTTCTTCCGTTTGTGGCCAGTGACATGTCATTGTCTGTTGACCAGATATTCACATGGCAGGTTGTTCCACAAGCAGATAAACTGGTCTCTGTAATTGGCCATTGTCCTTGGGATGATAAGCTGGTGAGTGTTTGCAGATTACAAATTATGGCAACCAGCATTTGATGTCAGTGTACAGTACGAGGGTCATTCAAAAGTTTGTAGTGTGACATAGAAAACGATAACATACTTAAACCAAAATTTATATTTACATATTCCTTTGCTACTGAGATGCACGTAGTGCAACATTTCTCCAATGTGCAGATTTCATTGTATCAGAATGTTTCTTGCTGCTCTTCCAGCCAGCCATTTGCTGTGCGTGTGACATTATCTTCATTGAAATATTTGCATCCCCATAAATGTTTCAGATTTGGAAACAAGTGAGTGAGTGAGTAGAGGATAAACGTCCCACTTGACACTTTATAGTTCATTTCGTCGACGATTTTTACAGGTCAGGTGACCCAACTAACAGTGTCAAAGCACTGAAGGAAGCCAGTTGGCTGCTGAGATAGGCTTTAATCCCACCAGAACCACTCCACCGTGTTACAATATGAACTGTAGGCAACTGCCTTTAGACTAACCACAGTGTAAGGGTCCTAGTGTGACAAAAACCCAGTCTGCTAGACCTATAAGCTGCCTAGAATACTGCGCAACAAGAGTATTGCACCATACTATAGCAACTAGAGCAGCTGTGTTAATGTTCCCTCTTTACTCCAGACCGTCATCACTGATCAGATGAAGCCATGCATGGAGGTTGAGGGGTGCCTGGTGTAGTCGCCTTTTATGACATCCAGCCAGGAAACGGAGTGGGTCTATTCTAACCCCCAAAACTCACACGGTGGATTTGGAAACAAACAGAATTTGCATCATGCCTAACCTACAACCTGCAATAGGTGATGGAGTCATTTCAACTCAGCATTCCTAATGGCAGCCAATGCTAGAGATGAAGTGTGTGCTGGCACGTTGTCATGGTGCAACAGCACAATCACAGCTTATCGTGCCTCGTCTCTTTTAGTGCAGAGCGAACTTATCTGATTATTTCAGGATAATAAGTTCCTATGACAGTGCTGTTCTGTTCCAGTTAGTCTCTCAACACAGTTTTTTCAGCATCCCAGAATGTTGTTGCCATAAGTATGTGAGCTGAAGGCATAAAACACAACATTTTATAGGTGAAGAAGTTGCATGTTTCCAGGCCATGCTTTGCATTTTGCTTTCGGGATTGAGGTCTCATCCATAGCCAAGAATCATGAAAAATTATTTTGAATCATTGTTATACTGGCAGAGCAACACGTCAATATATCAAGCTGCTCTGCCTTCTAGGTGCCACAAAACATTTGCAACACCCATCCTTCAGAAGCCACACCTTTCTCATCATCAGATTCTTAGCAAGTAGTGAATGTACCAGAATTGTACCCTGCCAGTAGAGATGCCGATGTAGTCTGCAATAAAACTGACTGACAGTCGCTGATCATCCGTTACAGAAATTTTTCCGCAGTTTCTTTAGCCACCTTGGCTAGCTAACGGATGCCTGTCATAGTGCATGTCGTCACAAGAAGTTCTCCCTTGCTGAAATTCAGCATGCCACTTGTAACTGTAAAATATTTACGGGCATAGTCTCCCAATGTTTACATCATATCACTGAAAAATTAGTCCTTTGAAAAACAAACAGATTTATAGCATGTACATGTTCATTTTGTCATCATCTGCTGACCATGGCAATGGGAAATGTCCACACAAAATGGTGGAGAAAAAGTAGTCCAATTATAACATATGCATTGTTAATGTAGTAAGATATACTAAATATTGGCCAGGTGTAATCTGCATTCATCTCTTTGTGTGTCATACTAAGAACTTTTTGAACGACCCTCATACTCTTCATCAGGTGTGGTGATGCCATACCCGACGGAGTACTGATGTCAGTTGTCGGGACAGTTTTAGGACACTGCGAATGAAACACAGACGAGTATTAGAAATTGTATAGCAGAAATGCAAATATCGAATGAATGCTTGAATTGTAATTACCTGTATACATTTCTTTCCAAAATGATTTATATGTTGAATAGGATGTAAAACCACTGATTACATGAATTGTAGATAGTTATATGCAGACTAGCTCATCGAGATTGATATCATCTTAATGTAACTGTCTGTGTCAGTGGGTGAAGCCAAAGAAGATTGAGTTCCAGCCTCGACATCGGAAGAAAGGTCGGAGTCGTGCGGGTAAGCGTGAACAGCGCAGACAGGGGGTGATTGGTGAGCGCAAACGATCAGACATTAAACGCAGCATGCAACAGAGAATTAAACAGCAAGACACCAGTGCACACACATCAGCGAACAGTGTGCTGGACCGGTTCAGTAAAAAGACTAAATGATGTCATGTGTCATGCTGTTTATGTTTGCTACAGTCAGTCTGACAGTGTGAGAAATGTTGTCATTTTGCAGTAATTTGTAACAGTACTCAGTTCAGTTTTAATGGTTGGCAAAACTTGCAGACGTTAGAAATTTACAGCATTATAACTCAGATCTGTCCTGTCTGCATGCACTGCAGCTAGTCAATTTTTTGGTGAGTGTCTAACATGTTGACGCCACTAGTGCTGTTGCAAATCTGTCTGTCTGCATGAAATAGCTGACTGATATGTCAGATGCGATTGTATGGTAGTGATTATTGATCTCATTACTGCATGTGGTCAGCGCATGGTTGGCCTACAGTGACGGACAATGGTCTCACTTAGTACAGCCTAGTCCCCTTACTGCAGCTGTTAACTGCCCGACATCTGCCTCTGTACCCTGGCATCCTGGCATATTGCAGTCAAACCGGTGTAGTTCATCGGTGTGTTAATTTTTTAATGGCGGTAATTTTTTTTTACTTGTGATTAATTCTTTGACATGTTCATTAAGGCATTAATTCAACAATCCTAATATATACACTCACATAGCACATCAGAGATTGCAGTAAACTTCACTGACAACTGATGGTTTATCAACTTTGTTTACTTCTCCACAACAAAAATAACAAAATACAGCAAATGTGCAATAATATTATGCCAAACTCATACATCGACTTACTACATAGCATATAGCACTACAAACCCTGCAAGCGACATACAACATTAAATAAATATGAAATAAATAATCAAAATCAAGTTGTACACATGATATGTTTATGGACCTTGCATGCACGGTGTGTACACTGAAAGTTCCTTAGTAAATGCAAAAGCAATGGTCATAAAGTTTGCACCCAACATCAGTGAATTGGAATTATCCATTTGGACTGTTAAGGTATTTTATATTTCGTGTCAGTTTCATGCATCAGCAGATTTTAACATACCAACTGATAAGCAAGTAAGTAAAATTTGTTAAGACTCCGTATGTAGCAGAATGCTATTCATAGGTGCACATGCAATCAACTGAACCAGCACAGGCACTCAGACTCAAAACACCCAGAAAAATACAGAAACCTAACTCTAAGGTAAACATACTCGTAGTAGTTGAGAAAACTCATGCAAAACGTATAAAAACCGAAACCAACAACTGCACATCTACAAATCAGTTTGCAGATATCTGGTGAAGTAAGCACTATGGCCTCTCCTGAGCCATACACTTATAATAAAACTGTAGGGAAATCTTCTTCCACACACTTGTTAACACTACAGTCTCAAATTTAACTTTAGTGGCACAATTCACCTGTAGAAACGCATTTGGTCGGCTTCTGTGATGAAACCTTCACAAGTGTATTGCCTGCATTTATGATGCACTGAAAATAATGCACCACTTGTCTGATTCATATACAACTGATAGACAGAAAAATGGCACATCTAACAAGCCTGTGAACATGATTATGTTGGAAATTCATTAATTAAAAGAGAAGGCTAAAATAAATTAACTCTCAGAGGCAGTGATAGCAATATAAATAAATACAGTGTGTCCAGGGAAAAAAGTAAACCAGTGTACTCATTTTTACAACTCCGGCAAACAATGTCGTATTTTAAACAAATAAATTTAAGTAGATTTAAAACAAATTCTGCACCAACAAACAAACAAATCTCCAAATTTCAGTAACATCTGCAAAAGTTACGGCAAGTTTAGCGAGGTCACTCGAAAACATGAAGTGTCCATATTGACATGTGACTGACTGTGAAGTGCAAAAGTCAAACATATTTAAAGTCTGTCTTTAAAATATTCTCCACGTGCTCAAATGCAAGCTTGAAGACATGGACGTCACTGCACGTTTGCTTCATTGATGATAACCTAGTTGAAATATTCCCAGTCTTTGATAAAACGCAACTTCAGCTGGGCAACGTCATGAATCTGGCTGCAGTACACTCTTCAACAGTTTCCCAGATCCAGCAGTCTACAGGGTTGAGGCCAGGACTGTTGACTGGCCGGGGATTTCGAGCAATAATGTCTGACGATTCATGAGTTAACAGTTGCATGGTCTCACGTGCCCTAAGGGCAGGAGCAATGTCCTGTCTGCAAACGTCACAGACCAGTGATTGCACTAATTAACATGATGACAACGACATACGTTGTTGTCGATATTTGAAAATTAATAACTCCACTGTTAATGAATATTTTCCAACGAAATTTTGCAGTTCTTTCAAAGATGTATTAAGAATTCAGATTCCATAATTTTGTTACAATGCATTGAGATCTGACATTTTATGTCTGTGGTTTACTTTTTTCCCAGACACAGTGTAGAAGTAAAAGCAAAAATAAATTTAACATCTGGATGCTGCATCACACGTCAGTCACAGTATTTCACTTTGTAGCACCACACATCTCAGCACGCAATAAAGCAATAAAATAATACACATCCTACAATGACACATACTAAAACTCTATCATGCATATGCAACATACTCAAGCTTACATATTGGTTAATAACGTTTGAAATTAGAAACATAAATACAGTGATAGCACAGGTGGTCCAACACCTTGACTAAAACACGAAAAAATGAATAAACTCGTCCAATAAGGCGCAACATTTAAATGATACTATTATGACAAATATATGTTAATAATAAATACATAATGTCAAGAACTAATGTCAAGTGGACAACTACACATCAAATGAACGAAATGTGCATTAAGCAAAAAGTAAAGACAACGGGTGCTACTGGTCCCAACCAAACATGACAACTAACATCAAGACTTAACAACTGACAAGCCAAATAAATAGAAACAACACCATAAATACTGTCAATCTTAATGTCCTGCATTTGCATGCAATTAATGTCCAATGTCCTACTCATCTAAAATCACAAATTTTAAAGCTATTTTTGTGCATTTCACTGTGGCAACTAATTCAATAATATTGGATATGACCACTGCAAGTTTTTGTTTACAGACATCAACAATAATGTAAAATGGCATCAGAACAGTTCTACAACAACTTTCATTATTGTTCAGTGGTATTAGAAATTCACACTTTAACGGTGGACTTTAGCATGCAGAAATTAATGACTGCAAGCAAACATAGCCGACGGCGGCTACTGCAGGGTAGTGGGTATACGTTTGGGATGTCGTACTCTATTGATCAGTAGGACACAGCTGCCAAGACGACCACCTCGTTTCAGTGGCTCTGCCACCCGCAGTGCCACACGTGAGTAGTCAATCTTGTTTAGGTAGATCTGGAAACAGCACACGCAGCATTTCCAAAATTATCAGCAACACAACATCATAAGGTGACTACCGTCACATGGGTCCTCAGTGCTCCGCAGTATAGCTGCAAACTTAGACATACGTAGACGGGAGTTTTCCGGTCGACATAAGAGCGTAATTAACATATTTAGTTCAGCGACATCATAGAATGTTACCAAGTATAGCTCGCAGTGTGCTATTGCTGCTGACCTCTGGCGATTAAAATGAAATCAAGGGAATAGCACAAAAGCAGTGTATTTCTCTGTTAATATTTACTTTTAGACAGAATTTATTGGAAAACAAAAAGTTGGCCATCATCCTCACACGTGGGCTACATTTGTGCCAACTTCCACATTTGTACTGTTTTTGGTTTCTGAGGTAGCATGTGGAGAATAAGTTGCTCATTTTTGGCTTATGTTGGCGTTTTTTTGCAACTTTGCTGCAATTAAAAAGCTTTGCCAGAAATCTTAAGTAAGTGCATCATCCTTGTACTAGATGCTACCAGGATAATTTACACTTTTCAATGACTGTTAGTGTCTAAGTAACACAAAACGTCATTCACAAGCATATCTGCACAAGTGTGGCACATGGCTGCCATGTGTAATGTAGGGCTTTTTTCTAATCTGGATTTGTAAGTGTATTTGTAGTTTTTTGATAATTCACAAGGAAATAACTGTGAAACATTAACTAGCACACTCAGGGACTTTATTTAGCAACCAACACAATGCTCACAAGTCATAAACATAGCAAACAGCTGAACTACTACTCAATCACCTGACTTCTTTAAAGTAATCCCACACAAAACTTGTTTTCCTATTATCATTCATTTCGTACACAAAACTGTAGCTAGTAAACAACAGAATCTGAAATCCGGCCACAATTTTGGCCAGAGCCAGATTTGGAAAAACGGCCGGATTTCGGTCAGAGCCAAATTCCCGTAGTACTAGTATAAAGACAACTTTTTAAGTAAGTGGGATGCCATGATGACATAACTGTAACATAACAGTACTTTAGATTACATAACATTAAGAAAAAAGATTTATAACTGTAACACATGAAACATATATTATCAAGATACATTCAATGATTTCAGGAATTATTGACTGAGAACTTTCAATCAAGTCATTTCTTTCAGCCCATTTGTGACCGGATCTCACTAAATGAGTCGGAAGTCGCAACAACCGAAATGGAGTAAATGCGCCGTAAAGAACATTTCCATGATTTTTGGTGTTTTCGAGATTACTTTATTTTTAACATCTATATACTCTTAACTACGCGCCTAGCTCTTAAAGAGGTGTAAAACAATAATCTACATGATGTTACGATCGAAAATAATGTGTCTGGTAAGTTTCCAAACAAAGAGGATGCCTGAAAACTCGTCTTCTTTCTCACAGCAGTAGTGCTGCCATCTCGCGACTTATTATGCATCATTATACACCACAGT
>Ga0126335_1002540_pt1 | contig 10989 bp, 5 predicted proteins | sample OlaspJWI45metaG_FD_108409 | JGI IMG/M metagenome (GOLD analysis project Ga0126335, IMG submission 108409) | Marine gutless worms symbiont microbial communities from Oahu, Hawaii - Olavius sp. 1 OAHU.JWI-45 metaG | ecosystem: Host-associated > Annelida > Digestive system > Unclassified | place... | reverse complement strand
GAATTGTACAGAAATCTTTTTGCGCATTTCGAAATATTGTGTGCGCGTAGGGAAACCGTCTTGCCACATACTATTCGTTGTCTTTATCTGCGCGCATGCAGCGAGTAGGTATTGTTTTTGGCAGCGTCTGTCTGTGCGTCTGTCTGTCCGCACAAAATCTCGAAAACAACTAATCAGAAATTGAAGTAACTTGGTGGAAATATGCCACACAATAACCAAAAACCAGAACCAGAGGTGAAGCGAAGGTGGTTGGAAGTTGGTGACATTTGACCTTGACCTTTAACCTAGAGAGCTATTTTTGTACTTATTTAAGCTTTTGAGCGGCATGATCTAATAACTTCATTTTCAGTTTGGAGATACGTCTTAAGAATATCTGTCTCGATTCAGTTTCAAGATCATAGGGCCAAGGTCAAAGTCATGGCAGCAAAAACGGCCACGCGCAGGTTTGTGCTCCCCTCGTACACAGTTAAATCGGTTTTGTCGCTTTCTCCGTGATTACCTCCGTAGTAGGCTTGACACAGTAAGTATATTAATCGGTGTCTGAAAGGAGCACAAACCTGCGCGCGGCCGTTTTTTCCTGCCGTGGTCCTAACGTTAATCTAATGACCTTGAAACAAGACTATGACCTAGATATTCTAAAGATGTATCTTCACACGAAAAACGAAGTCGCTTGGTTAAGCCATTCCCATATGATGAAACTATAGTGAGCATAGCTGCCATGTGTTTGAAAGCGGCGTAACGTGGACAATATATATAGCCCACTCAGCCGGTGGTCTCCGTCGCTGGACTTAACTGGTCGCTATGGTATGGCTTTCCGACGGCCAGATCGCGTGCATCAGCGACCGACTGTCACGTTCTGTCGCTTCCACGCATCCTACGATTGGAGATATCCGAAAATTCCCCCAACAATCATCTCCCTTTTTCGGACATCTGCCTCCATACCAGAACTGACAAATTTTTATCTGCCCGTTAGTATCATGTTACGCCGCTGTCCGCCTGTTCGTACATCTGTCATCACTTCTAGGCCTGTGGCAAACTTTCATACACACAGCCGCCCAGACATGCATCACTCTCGAAATTGTTTTTTGAGTCAAAATGTCAAAGGCCAAGGTCACAGAGGAGCGTGAAATGCCAGACTCTGCCGCGTTCTTGTTTGTCAATCGGCATTCGTCAGGGTTAACATTAATGTTAATGGGTTTACAGTCAACTCGTCCCCAAGGTTAATTTAACCCTGGCCTTAACTTTATGCCCTAACCCTAAACCTAACCCCAATCCTTACTCTAAGCCTTGCCGTAATCCTAACCCTAAAACTAATCTTAACCCTAACTTAAACCATAACGAGCTGAGTCGGGGACGAGTTGACTGCCACCCTGTTAATCTGCACTAAGAAATGAGCATGGACAAAAAAGCAAGACTGGACTTAGTTGTGCAATTTCCAGAGAAAGAGGGGGGAATGTTCGTGTTCTGGTAGAACACAATCTCGCCATGGAGTGATCACTACGCCTGCTCAGTACTGATTGCGAGTACAGGCCGTACGACCATAGAAAGTAATCTCGCACCACCTTACATAGCTGTATTTCATACGTGTGGTCAAGGTCATCCCAGGTCACTGGATTCACTGCAGCAAAAAATAAAGCAAAAACATGAATGTTCCGCCTTTGATTAAAAAACAATTTTGTCAAATTTTAGGCACCGAAGTTGGAGTACGTGCAATTAGCAAATTGCTATAGTAATGTAGTAATGGCAGCATCGAAGTGTCGCCCTCTAGCGAATGCCTACGTTTAAACTGTCGCACGCGTGACATAAACCTACTGCAGAGAGACAAAGACTGACTGACTGACTGGTTGATTGACAGACAGATGCCCACGCTACGGGATCATCAGTCGTAATAGTCAGCATCTCATGCATTTGATGCGGCCTAATAATACGAAGAATTACAATTTCAGTGCCTATATACACCATCGAAAGTCACTGGTCCAGTGTAGACTATTGAGAGAACATATCGTCCCGATGGTTCATAACGATCGATGGTTATGGGCATCCATTCGTATGCCGCGTGAAGAGTCAATCTACTAGTTTATGATCGACAATCATATCGCACAACTTTGCAAGACAACATCAAGCCATGGACAGTTGATGAAAGCAGTGAGAACAGCGGAGGACCATTCACAATTGGGGAAAGTCGTCCACGAATGCAGCCGAACCTCGAGCCACCGAGGAGGGTTGAAGAACAGAACAGAACAGAACAATCATATCGCATTAGAATCACCGGTCGCCGGTCGGGCCACTGCTTGGTCGTACCATGATTTCAATTTCGTCCGTCCGTCGCACGTAGGCACCGTAAACTCTCAACTACGACGACGACGACGACGACGACGCCGAAAACGGGAGATTAATCTGTCAGCGGTCAGCGGTAATCTAGTTTGTAGCCGGCCCGATGTGGTCGTTGGGGTCAGTCCCCGGTGGCGCATCGTACTCATCAGCGACTCGTCGTGCCGCCGTACAGACGTCGTTGCTGTTTGCCAGCGTCTGTATTCAGTCGACACGTTCTGGTGCCGACATCGTCAGAATGTACCGGTGTTATAACGGTAAAGATAAAGATAATGACACTTAGTATAGCGCCTCAGCACAGAAACGCTCAGGTATGGCACGAGTTATCAAGGGATCACACAGTTTAACCTACCACTCACACTTTTACCCACGAATGGAATGAACCATACATGTCTTTGCCGTTCCAGCCGAAGGTCATTTACCGACCCTAAAAAGATGAAAGGCTGAGTGCTTCGTGGATTGATCACATACCTAGATGGTTTACCCGCGCGCAGACGGTTACCTACCCAAGTACTCACACGGCTTGATGTTGATTAACTTGCTGAACTAACCAACGTGCTAACCCACTACGCTGAACCGCCAACCATGTACCAAATACCAAGAAGTCGTCACACTTCTGCCGCTACGCAGACTACCAGTAGTGCCACAATCATCGTCGTCACCATTGCTGTCTGTCCGTGTCTTGCGGACCGTCTGCTTCGCCTGCCAAACGACACTCGACAAAATATCGCTCAGCGCCCAACACCGGAAATGGAGTGCAATATCGGCGCCGACCGGAGTTACATTACCGAAATGACCGCGGGGAGGTCGAGGGGAGGGGAGAGGAGGGGTAGGCGTCGCCTGGTATTGCAAAGTGAGATGCTATGTGCGGTGAAAAGGATGATTTGGCTGCAGCGAACGAGACCAGAGCAGAAGAGATGAGAACTGGAGAGACCGACTGACACGAAACGTCGCTATCACACTGAAATTATTTATTAAGCTGCATCGAATGCATGAGATGCGGTCTATTGCAACCGATGTTCCCGTAGCGTGGTGTGCCTCTCTGTAACGCGCATGCGCCGTGCAAAAACGGCTAAACAGATCAAGGACCTGTCTGGAGGTGAAGACTCCTGCGGACTGAAGGCACATTGTATTAGACGGCGAGAGGAGGGCGATTCGATACGGCCTTCGCCAAATTATTTTGGCCACTTACACATATGCTACGTATAAGAATAGACACATTTTTTAAAAATATACACGAGATAAAACACCAGTCGTTACGCATGCCACGAATTACGTCGTCAACGTTTTCAGCAGAGAATACACTACCCTGAACAAATAAAACATTACGCTTTACGATAACTCAAGTACACAGCTAGCCTGACAATAACGCGCCGCATCACTGCATCCTCTCTGTGTAGTCAGATAAAAATTTGACGTGAACGCGATCATCTGACAACGTTCTCGTTAAGACATCCGCGCTATCCTATCATCAAACAACGGCTGGATTACCACTAAAACCTTTCGATTTAAGCCAGTTTGTGACGGAGATGTAGCGCGTAACTATTTCTTGACGATTTCTCACCACTTTCAATAATAAAGCATTCCGTGGTCTGCCTCTTGCTCTGTTGTCATTGGCTTTTATGCGTCTGCGCGCCTATAGGCGGAAGACGCATTTTCGATCAGCCCTTGCCATTTGTTTGTCTGTTCGTTTGTTTGTCTGTGATTGCCTGTGCAGACGCATAATGGGCTTGCCGTATGTTTTATTTTGTCGTATATAATTCATGCTGCCAGTTCTTGCACAAAATACCAAAGTCAGTATTACTGCGTCTGTATCATAATCAGACGTGACGCAACATGCAACACAGTCGATTATAGTACGTATACCTTTCAAATTTTTTTTATTCTATTTAATAATGTACGCAACTCGGCTGCAAAAAGGTTGGAATTGCAATAGCACTCGGCGGAAAGCAGAAAGAAGCATAATCCGATTGTTAAACTGGTGACCGTTACGGCACAGCGAGTGGCGATATAATTATGGCCACGGGGCATTCTGCGACTCTCGGGCGGCTGGTTTAATCCAATAGTCACCTCTCACTTCGTTCAATGGCCACGCCCCACTACTTCGTTCCCGCTGATACCGTCACGTGACTACTGGAAAAACTTCCCCAAACTAAGTACAATGCGTGCTGAACAGCTAAAAACCATAGAAAAAATCCAAGAGGTTGTGCTTGAAGATTAGTTAAATCGATAATTAAACTTGAAAACGTGTATATTAATTTTCAGCTTAGTGCCTATGCTTATGCAATAACAAGTAAGGATCATGCCGTTCGTAGATAAACGCGTGGGAGGCATGTAAGACCATGAGATCCCTTGACAACGTGTGCCGTGCCTGATCGCTTCTGTGATAGGGCTGTCTGATAAATAGGCGCTATCAAGTGTCCTCTACTCTTACCTTTACCTTTTAATCAGACCCTTGCCGTTCATTTATTCATTTACTGATTCATTATTACTTCAAACTGTAGCTCAAAAATAGACATACAGCATAAAACAGTCAAAATACAGAACCTATGACTGTTTCTTCGGCTCTCGAGGCCCTCCACATTTCCGTCTCTCGCAGCTCGCTCAGTCTAAAAAGCTGTCAGCACTTAGTCGTTAGTAGGCCTACGGTAGTTTTATACTGCAAGTACGTGTTCGTATAGCAATTCAGTGTGTTATTCCGTGTGTTTGTCCATCCGCTGTCCGCCCATCATGCTGTTGTTTACGTTTAGCTAACGACGGCGGCGCGTCCATCTCACACACAGAAGTGATGTTATCTTTATGATTAACAAGAATAAACTTTATCATCGCACGCCGTACTACCAGTCCAAGCTGTTGCCGTTCTTTCGAGTTATCAGCATCAGATGCGAGACAAAAAAAACACAAAGCAAACACAGAACCACAGACACAAAACAAACATCTCCTTCAGTATTATGCCAACTGTAGTACGAGCTTGAAACTTCCGTCTATATGTGAACATTATCACGTCTTTTCAAGAATGGAGATGCAATGACACAAATACAATACAAACGCCACCCAGCGATAAAACGCCACTATGCAAACACATCTAGACGAGATTCAATCAGCCACTATGTGGGTGGTCTGTAAGGTTCCCTTCTAGTCGTATGACAGACAGACAGCAGAGTTCGACAGACAGTCCAGTCAGTCAGTCAGCATCGGACCGTCCTGTCGCTCATTCTGCGCGTCGCTCGCCCATACCGCGCCCGGCTGTCCGTCAGGCGGAAGGAAATTCCTATTACACAGTCTATATCGACAACAGTCGTTCGATGTGTGGCAGGCCGCGGCCCCCCAGCACGTGACGGCATTCTATTAAACCTCGTTCACTCACTCGCTCAGTTGCTGCCGATCACCGTTATGGTCGATAAACGAACCCGGTCAAAGCGCCTCTCCGGTATAGGACTGCCAATTGCTGTTCCGACAGGGGTTAAAGTAAGCCCTGTGTTCCAACTGTTAGAAACGTTCTTTTGCAGGAGTGGCGGTCAACGCAAGTGCAACTCTGTCAAATCTTGACCAATTTGAAAATTTTGTGCACAGCTGAAACCAGAAATAAACTTTACAGATTAAGCTTGCATACTTATTATGTCAACAGAGTCTCGCCAATGACGTCACAAAAATGTAATCGTTCGCTGATGACGTTTGCTGTAAATCATTTCATAGACGAGTGGGGGCATCGTCTGTCGGCCTGTGTCGATGCTGAAGGCGGACATTTTTAGCATTGTTTATGACTGCAACTCTTAATATGACAGCAGCACTATAAAATTATCATTGGCATCGGTGTTTCTGCTTTATTTTGCTTTGAGCATAAATGCCCAAGAAATGATAGCGTTTTTGCTTTCGTTTCATTTTGTTTCGTTGATTTTGTTCAAATAAAGGCACAGAAAACACACCAAGAAAACGGGCATAACAGTACAATAAAGCATGTGATATGCACTCATTACAGTTGCTGAAGTTGACAGAGACAACATTAGCATTAACTTTTACAAAATATATAATTTATATAGTCTACAGGGTGCGGAATAAAAAGCAATCCACTAAGAAAAATTAAATATTTCCGGAAAGCTATAAGTTAAACTCATGAAATTTGCAAAACTTATTGTCGAAAGATACTACTATAGAATGTGAAAATTTCGTTAATATAATCAATAGGAAACAGAAATTACACCCGTCTGAATTGAAAACTGTCATTTTGCAGCTGAACGATCTGTACCCGGTATTTCGATAGCTGTTGTACAAAAATGTGGATAAAACTTTTCATCTGGGCTCCACTTCGTCGGAAGCAATACTGTCATTTCGTAAAAGGCTCCAGTCATGCATTTAAACTGTCGTTGACATTTCGAACATGGTCTGTAGCCTATCGTTAAGTTATCACTTCTGTCAATTCTGCTTCACAACGGAAAGTTATTCGATTACTTGCAGGCCTCTTTGAGTTGCTGTTCGGTTATATGAAATGCACTTTTGGATTTTCACAGCCATAGTTTTATTTTTCGATTGAATATTTCGATGAAATTCATAGATGCTAGGTAGTTTACACCGATAATGTTCAACGAAACAAACAAAACAGCAGCAGCAGCAGCAACAACAACAAAGTCATGTCAAATCGCCAACTAGATTCAGTGTGAACATTGTCGTGCGGAAAAGAACGCATTAAGAGTTTTTTTTCAATCGCCGGATTCTGAACTTCAAAGTGGTTGTCTATACAGAACTATCGAGCTGGCAACTAAAACACACTTGTTTCCTTCTCTCCTTTTTATGTAGCATAACTTTAGTTTTCACCTTTTGTTGTTTTAAACTTTCTGCAAGGCGATGTCGAGATGCGGCTAAAGCAGCGTCATAGCACGTTCATGACCAGCGATGATGACTACTATTGCGGTGATCTTCGACACCATCATACCATCACTTTAGCCGGCGGTGGTTGGAGTCCATATCTTTCTAGTCGCGACCGGTAATCTGCAACGACTGAGTTTGCAAGTTGTAATATCTGTAGATTCCTAATACGTCATAGCGCAAATAGCTGAATGTTGATAAACAGCTACGATGACAGAAAGCTAATGGTAATATACAGTTCTAACTCACCTGCTCTAATAGCCGGTAGTAACGTCGTAACGGACCAGCTGCCATACGTTAAGTTTTATCATTCAGAGGTGAGCCTATCACTGCTTATCGGTGCTGTATATGATAAGCATAGGCCTATTATCGATCCAGCCACAATAATTGCTATGTTGCGAAAGTGAAATAAACAGGTATTAACTATGTGCTATACAATTATTTTGGCATTTATAACTGCTGTTACTTTTTATTGCTACCTACTTGACGATCAGAGACGAGCCACGACTGAATTATTTTTTCTGCACCTTCCAAATAACATAAAGTCGACGCCGTGAAATCAAACAACAGCATTTGTACACGCTCAATTATCCTTTAGAGTAGTAAAATAAAACATATTCACAGTAACAAACTTATAGACCTGCATCGGATTCAGCTTTGTGTATTATAAGTTAGTCGGTACACATATTACAATTACACTCAAATTATCTTCTATGCCAGGCTACTTCAAATAACAATTTTTCGGCCACCAAGCTGGAGTAGTTCTATAGGATCGTGTTTGTGTCTTCATGCAACGTAAACCGGCCTACTCAAAATTCCAGGAGCATTTGCACACATAACAGTGTCAGATGTTTAATACTAGAGTGTTACATACTTTTCAGTTCAAGTATTATGCGCAGAACTTCTGAACGCGAATAGAGACCCTTTCGAAGTAGATGACATGTTTTCAAAAGCTGTTCATTTTGGAATCACAGATTGAATTTTGGCTCACAGAAAACGGACCAATGAAACATTCAGCTGCCACCTCAACGTAGCGCCTCCCTTGCTAGTCTTGACGATGACCGTCAGTGGACAGGTGAACCAGCTAGGTACGACCTACCAACTAGGTCGACTCAGCCTTCCGTCGCTCTGGGATCAGTAAAACTAAAACGAGGACCAGCGTCAGCTGGAAAGGTAAAGGCATGGTTCATTCCGCTTGCGGAAAAACGTGTAGGTGCGCAGGTAAAACCTATGAGATCCCTCGATCGACAACGCGTGCCATGCTTTAGCGCTTCTGGGGTGAGGTTTAAGGTTCTCACGACGAGGCGCTATATCAAGTGTCCGCACCTTCACCTTTACCTTTACCTTTACCCAAAACATTTTGTGCTATTAGTGAACCGTGTTTAGCGTGTCACGGTTCATAGATTGACTGCAGTGACAGGTTCAGCGCCTGTAGCAGCAGTCCAGTTTCTATCCACAGCATACGGGTCGCGAGATGTTAGTAACTCGTCGTCGGACGTAGGTGCAAGGAACTTTACTGTTTGATTCCAACAGAGCTGGTTAGCGGTCGACGGTCGAAGGGACGTCTCGAACCAGTACGCCCCTGTGCCTGCGGCGGCGGTGTCGTATTTGTCGCAGTGAAGGACGTGGTGGTTCGAGGGACAGATGGAGCGAAGGTGGGACGGACTGGCGTACAACCGACCTGCGCCGGTAGACGGAGATAGTCCTCCGCTGCCTGTGCTGTCCATCGTGTCCGCTGCGTCGTGGTGTGACTGCCGATGTCGTCTGAAAACAGTCAGTAAAACAACACCTCGTCAAGATCAACGGTTCTTTAACCTTTCGTTCTGTTTCCCGCCTTTCCCAAGTTTCAAAAATCCAGTTTCTCCCTTACTAAAATGTGACTGAATACCACTGTTTCTGAGTAAAAACAACAGTTTTTTGGGCCGCATCGAATTTAGTGCAATCCATGATTCCGGCGTCTGCCAGTTCGTCACGCGGCATCACTTTGCTTCCGTGTGCAAAAACGGCTAAATGAATCGAGGTTCTGTTTTGGATGAGGACTCCTGTAGGCGCAATAAACATTATATTGGACGGGTGGGGGGTCTCGATCCTCTTATAGCCACTTGTTTTTTCATAGGGTCTGTTTAGTTCACAGGTCATACATTTCAACTGGAAAGTGCAAAGTGTCCGTATCCGCGGGGTTGGAGACCAGTCTGGTGTCAAGACTTAATCATTAGTAACCGGCGCTGTTGAATATGTTCCAACAAACATGGCACAATTTATTTTTTAAAATTCTGAACGTGAACAAATTAATTAATTAACCGTTCTCTGATCATAATGATGACGACGTTGACCACACAGTAGCCTGTGACGCTTTTGTGTATTTTTATTTTCGTATGTTTAATCTTTTATTTCTCTAGCATGGAGTGGTAAAAAATAAAGACGTATAATGACGAATATAGCCATACCGTCGCATGTAGACGACAACGAAAATAAGTAGTAGCCCGCCCAGTAAGACACCGAGCGCCACGCCCACCGCCACCACGATCAGTATACCTGCACACACATGTAGGAAATATTGTGATTAGACCATGTGAGTTGTAAGTGACGGCAAATTAACGATTAATCAAATGATTAATTGGTACACTACTTTTACGATCAAAAATCTTTAAATTTCGATTAACGTTATGCTTAAATCACAAAAAATACACCGAAACTAGACAGTGGCGACGACAACACTGTGTCCTGCAACATCGTGAACGACTATGCCGGTTTCTTTCTTCAGAGACCGTCAACATTTTAGTTTAGTCAGATTAGATAAAAATATACCTAGTCTAGTTTTTTTCAGATTTCATTCTTCCGCCTCATCGAAGCAAGCGACCTACACACAGCAACTTACCATACGGAAATGCATCGAGTGTTGTCCGCTGAACGTTCGCCGAAGTCTCAGTCGCTGTCCACAAACAAAACATCAATTTAGATTAATGTTTGTCCATGATGTGTCTTCATTTCGCTGTAAAAAACAACACAACACGTACCTTGACACCAAAAACGCACATTCAAAGATGTAAGACACACGAACAAGGCCTTCACATTGAAAATATTTGTGGTAAAGCATAGGCCTATTAATTTTTATTAACAAATGGCCAAAGTAATTTGGCGAAGGCTGCATCGAATCCATGGGAAAAATGGGACTCGTCTTATGTTTTTGGGTCCCCAAAAGTCTACACCAAAAAGAGGACCTTGATCTGTTCAGCCGTTCAAGAGGACGTAGGCGCGTAACAGACAAACGACAGACACCACGCTACGGGATCATCGAACACAACAGTCTGCATCTCATGCATTCGATGCGGCCTTAATGTATCGACAAAAGCGACCGACAGAGAAGTCAGCTGACCCTGACCGTGTGAGCAGTTGCCGTATGTTCCGGCCCACTTGACACCTTTACAGGTGAGATACCAGACCTCGTCACTGTTGAGACAAGTGACAATAGCCGTGTCATCGTTAGTTCGTCTTACCTGGCCGCCCTTCGGTGCCGTCACGTCCGGACACGACACAGCTACATCAATCAATCAACCAGTCAGTCAATCAATCAACCAGTCAGTCAATCAATCAGAAATACGCTGTGTATTAAAAATATTTGTTTTCTTTAGATTAACCAAAAACATAACATCTTTAGACTTTAAAGCATTTCTTGGAGCCTTTTGTAATAAATATTGTCGTCAGTCAAACCAATTCAATCAATCAAATTTCAACTTTTAACCTCCCATGGTAGTGCACAACATACTTAACGTGTGATGCGGAAACTATACCGTT
>Ga0126335_1002539_pt1 | contig 10992 bp, 7 predicted proteins | sample OlaspJWI45metaG_FD_108409 | JGI IMG/M metagenome (GOLD analysis project Ga0126335, IMG submission 108409) | Marine gutless worms symbiont microbial communities from Oahu, Hawaii - Olavius sp. 1 OAHU.JWI-45 metaG | ecosystem: Host-associated > Annelida > Digestive system > Unclassified | place... | reverse complement strand
TTACTCAAGTCACTGACGACAACCGCGAGAAAGCCTTCCTATATCAACGGTTGTCAGTTTTTATTCAGCGCTACAACGCGGTAGCCATTCTCGGCACATTTGCCCACACAACCTCTGAAGACGAGTTCTAACCATTCCAGCTGATCGGTTTTTAACTTTTGTTTTTAACCCTCGGGATCTATACTACCGAGGGTACTAAAAAATAATAATACTAATAATAATAATAATAACAAGGTTGCTTTTAACCCTTGGAACTATACACCCAAGGGTATAAAAAAGATAACAATTAGGGCTTGCCTCGATCACTTACAAACGCGATCGATGATCCTCGTCATCAACAGTTGATCGCATCACTGATGCCACCTAGTGTACAACAGAAGCCCAAGCTCCCTGACCATGTCAAGTCCTGATAATAATATTTAATAACAATAATAATAATGGTTTTATCTGTTTTGCAGCACCAATGCTGGATTGCACTACGGACAATGACATATGCCATGAAGGACAGTATATATAATAGAAAACAAAGCAACATATTATATAAACATAACACAACACACAAGTAATATACACAATTGCCATATAGCAGCGCCAGGTTTACTCAATGCCGTAAACTAACAATACAAACAAAAACAACAAACGAGCATATACATAACACAAGAGGCAACTCAAAGATGGTAAATATTTACAAATATGCATTACATCAGTTTTTTGGCATCGCCTAGGGATCGAACATGCGACCTTTTGATCCCAAGTCGAACAAGCTACCACCATACCACACCCTCCTCAATTACAATTATAATATGCAAACAGGTTGCCTCACATGACCAAAAATTTGCATCACACATCAACAACACTGTTAAAACCACAACACATAATGCATTACAAGACCACAACACTAACAACATTGCTAAAAACGTTTCAGCACAGACGTTCTACAGCCATTATGGCAGTTATTAGTAAGACAAGACTAAAAGTGAGACAGACCTCGATGGAATCGTGGTGGACCAGATCGTTCCCGGCGACCTCGTGGCACACTAGTGTCACCGCTCCGATCATGATCAGATTTGTCTTGGTCACTTGACAACACTAGATCAGACCTGCTTCCAACACTGTCAGCCACAGACTCACCAGCACCTCCAACCTGACCACCTTTCACATTGACTGTCGTCTTCTTCTTCTTACTGCTCACTTGCCACTCTTCCGCCTGAAATGATCAACATTACACTCACAGCCACTCTTACAACACACCATAGCAAAGTGACTAAGTAATTGTCATCAACGCTCTCAGCATGACATCAGCGTCTGGTATAAGACTAAAATGTTGGGCAGACAATTTCACAATCTACAGCGGACTGGCATACATCAATATATGTTTTCGACCCACTGAAATGGTACATTAATTTCTCAATATCAGTTGATGCATTTCGCGCTGTAGACTGTTCACCCTACCTGCCGGACTGACTCACATATTTTAGCTTCCCTGGTTGGTTAATGCTAAATGGCTGGGTTTGATTCTGTGTTATGGATTAAGCATGATAAACATTTGCATCTTATTTTTATGTTTGCTAACATACTTAACAACTAAGTATTTATTTCAAATGTCCACTGCAAGTCTTGCTTAAGTGGATGGCTGCCATTTCCTATCCGCTGATGATCACTCTTGCTATGGTAACTACTAGCTTTCAGAAAACTCGCCACAAAATCTGCATATGACAATTTTTGTGAATGACTTATGACATGTCATATGATCATCTTACAGCATCACAACTTACGTCATAAGATGATCATATGCCATACCTTAGGATACATCTATGACATCGATGTGAATTTAGCCCCAGGATCCTATCAGAAACGTCTTAGCAGAAGCAGAATGGCAAGACATGGCAAGTGCCTCACTATTAGTACAGACCTGGTCATCTTGGCGTTCAAGCAGTATCTCAACAGCTCGATTGGCATCGTAATCACAGTCATGTAATGCTGTCAACGCCTCGTCTTTCGACCTACCTGTTAACTCGGAGACCTGCGAGTGACAATAAAACACAACTTACTGACACATGCTATAGAAACATAAGTCAAAAGACACATAGAAGACATATTACAATAGCTCATCACTAAATAAAAACATATCTGCAGAGATCAGCTACCATATTACAGCTACCATATTACACAGAAACCATGCCAGATGGTGGAATGTCTGGAGAGTTTTGTGTACTTGGGCTGTGTCCACTGTCCAGCCCTCAAAGGGTCAGTGCCTATCAGACATCATGAGACGTATTGCCCATGCCTCATCTGTCATGGCATCCTTGGCGACAATATGGTGAGACAGGCACTTATCACTGACCATCAAGATCTGGGCATATAAGCACTTGTTCTCTCCACCCTTCTGTACGCAGCAGAGACATGGACCATGCGTGCTGAAGATGCCAGGATACTTGAGCGCTTTCACATAAAATGTCAGCATCAGATACTTAATATCAGACGGCAGGATCACATCCATAATGTCGAAGTTGCAGAACAGACTGGTCTCCCTCCAGTAGTGGAATCAATGTACCATCCAGCAAAAATGCAGCACATCAAATAGGCCTAGGCCTATACGAACAGACAGACCCTCAGCTCTCTAACAACAGCAACGTAGCAAAGTGGACAAGGAAATGACATCACGTGCCTGATTAATTTTTTTAGTTACTTCTGGCTCAACATCTGAAGATGTTAGCTGTGCTATCCGAAGCTGTTCTGCTGTTGGCTGTAAAACATAAACCACTCCATCAACACTACTGAATAACAATGTTGTTACAATCATCAAAATCATCATGCTGCAGAAATAACATCCACATTATGGCAGAAAATGCAAATGCAGAAAACGTTTTTACTGACCTAAGAAATTGCCAGCATGTCAGCTTGTTTTGCTTAATTAGCTTGCATCCTGCAGACTGATGATGCTAATTAGCAGATCATAATGCGCACTTCATAACTACCTGTAATAGGATAGGTAGCCTCTTGACAGGATTAATTACTGTTACTAGTTCAATTACACCGTGTTCCAAAAAATTAAATAATTAAATCAAATAATATTTGAGGATGGCTATGTGCATTTTGTAGCTCTGAGTTTGTTCTTTTTATGTGCCAAATTTTGTCCGTTTTGATGCAGGCATGTTAAAGTTACAGCAAATGATAAAGTGGGACGTTTTTTTGGGAACACGGTGTAGTAGCATTCTCTGCATCCGCCATGGGAAAGAGTGAGTAGCATGTGCAGATAGGCACTGGACCATGTTGTAGTGGTCAACTGATCAAATCAATGGTGCCTCCACGCCATGCTGTTTGTGAGTGATTGTGGAGCAACTCGCCCTCCACTCACACGATCAAATGAAGCGGCATTTAGATTACTGACATGCTTTGTTTACTGAACGACAGCGGTGTGTATGTTCGTGTGCAATATTGTGCAACATCTGGACGCTACGATGTAATCATGAAATGGTTACATCCGAGATCGATACTGCGATATCTCCTAATCGATATGATCACTATTTTTAATGTGTCACGATACCGATATCTTTCTGAAAAAGTATCTTGATACTGATACTTGACACACTGACAAGGAAGTACCATGATACTGATACAAATGCAAAGTATCATTGATACTTTGCTGATACTTCTCATGACATATTGAACACAAAATGTAGGTCTGCGCACGAAGGTTATTGTGAAAACACAAACTGTTCATAAAAAACGCGAGTTAGTATGAGAAATACATTTGAACAGCACACAGTCCCATTAAGCTCACAAGATCATGAGAAAGTCGAGCATGAACCATGCACTGGAAATTGCAACGTGAAGCTGGAAATGAAAAGTGTTGTGTGATTTCCAGCAGTAAATGTATCAGTATTGATATATCAGTGATTTGTGATACTGATAAGCTAACTAAAACAAAATTAATTTACACTATATCACAATAAGTAACTGAACTTGCCTGATTTTTAGTGCCAATCTGTGTTGGTTCTGTCTTGCCATTCTGAACGTGATTAGTTTTTGAAGCTTTCTCTCTTCCAGTCCTGCTAGCTCTACTGGTGCTCATTCTGTACAGCGCTTAATTCTATGTACAGTTAATATTCCTGCACAAATCCACAGAACACAAATGCATGAGTTCATGACACTTAACAACTACATCGCCAACATGCCTTCACTATAAGGCATCTATTAAGCCAAACGCCTTTTCTTAACGGTTTGTAGAAACACTGCTTGTCCACCAGCTGCATCGGTCCACCATCTGCGTCACAGTATAGACTTGTTGTTGGCTAAAGATAAGGTTCAGGTTTGTCACTTAGGATCAGCATCAAGATTAAAGGTTAAAGGGTTGGTTTAGGAATGTGCTCGTGATGTATGATATATAATAACGATTCACCTGTGGTTTGTGACTTTGTAACATTCACAGTAAATTTTTGATTAAACTAGATGCTGGTTGCCAGGAAGCTTTGTATCTGCTTGGCCCAACCTAATAATAGCTTGAGATGTCATAGTGTGTGGCTTATCAGACAGACAGACAGAAGGACAAACATCACAACCGGGTTACATATTGCGTCTTTTGCCTTTACAGGTGCAGATGCAAAAAAATTCAGAGAGATACAGTATCTGACCACCAACAGATTGGGTGATGACCGTGGCACACTGCCTTGTGGCAGAGACCAATGCTATACACAGGGCTAGTCTTGTGTATATAGTGAAAGTAAGTATGTTCTGCACCGGGCCTGATAGTTATACGTGCCCGTGCACACACAAGGTCCCCAACTGTCGATTTCTCGCTAGATGCTGTGCGCACTTGCAGGTCTCCATGCTGCTGCTGTCGGCTGTTTAATGTTTATAACACATTCATGGTTGTAGACTGCAGCAGCAGCATTTCTAAATACTGTTTTTGTTCTGCTTTTGTATGATGTTTCAAATGATCTTTAATTTCGAGCTACTAGTTACATGTTTACAGGACTATCTCAATGCTGTTGGCATTTAGTTGGCATTGCTTATTTTTCAAACTAGAAAACTTTAAAGCAGTAATGCAATAACTGCATAATGTGTCAGAACTCAGAAGCGTGCACAGCATTTAGCGATTCCATGCCTTGCGTAGTCCTACCATGCGACTGCACACGGCATCTGGCGAGAAAGCAGCACTTGTGTACTGTGCGTGCGCACGATCCGCATCGCCAAGCCACAATCTGACATACCTATTTTGGCTATACACAGCCCTGTGTACCCTGTGCATTGACATCTACTTGGACTATAAACAGGGCTCCTGAACATGTATACATTTTTTGGCGATAATTATAGGTTCAGATCGCTGATCTGAAAGTAAGTAAGTCAAAAATTAATAGGATCAGATTGCACTGATCTGTAGGCAAGATGTCTTATAAATTGATAGTCACAGATTGGCGATCTCAGGTGATGCTATGTAAAAAAACTTATCACCATACTAAGTTTGCGACTGTATTATCATACCTTCGACATCATTGCACTTCTATTGGAAGTGGCTTGTCTGAGTGCTGATTCTGGAGTTATTGGCTCTTTTTAATGAACTGGTAGCTATACATGCCATACGGAAGCTGCATACCGTCACAATGTTTGCTAGTTTTTTTTGAATGAGGCTACCAGCCCTGTGTAAGATCTGTTATTACATGTTCCAGTATGACCAACAGCATCACTCTCAGACAGCACTGGTGAAATATAGTCAACTTAACTTGTGCAATTCTTGCCGTCATATCACAGATGATGTCCACGTGGGTCCCATTGTACTAAAAATCTGACACCGCATTGCCTATTAGGCAATTGCACTCTGCTTCTACATCACCATCACGTCAGCTGCCAAGGTAGGTGAACCAAACCACATCATCAACATTACATCCTCCAACAGTGGTAGGGTCTAGCTGTTACTTGCCCACTGTAGATCTGCATTATCTTTGTTCTTGCAGCAATGATTCTACCTTCCTGCCTTCAGTGTCCAAGTTATTGTCATCAAAGTATCTCATCTTGACAATGATAATAGTCAAAATATATGCACCACTCACGTACTTTAATAATAAAGTTCTTGTTAGATCCATCAAGTACAAAATGTACATTATGATGTCAAAAAGTAAAGACATAATGCTATGATTGTGAAACTGTCGATCTGAACCTATCAATCTATGGGGCACCTTGGCATCAGATCGCAGCGATCTGATCGGGTACAACTAAACACCGCAACGGGCCGCACAAAAATCATAAGTAACGGCCATGGTGCGGAGACCGCAAGGGACCACATGTGTCTACAAGTGTATTGAATATAATACTGTGGTATTATTGGTAAGTTTTTATATTTTTTTTTGGTGTAATGTTAAAGTATACTGTACATCCTTGTATGTCTCATATTATTTTTATAGTGTCTATGCTGCTAGTAAGTGCAGACAAATGAAAGAATCATGACAAGTTAGGCCTACAGCATGAAGATTTGCAGGAACTACAAATAACATTAGAAATGCAAGGGAAATCGCTAATGCAAACTAGGCCAATACAGGTAATGCAAAAATAATTAGCGCAACTTAATTGCCCGTCACACCATAATCAACAAATAAGTAATTCAACAGTAATTCAACTGACTGTGAATGATTACATAATAGCTGAATCATTAACTTGGTGAGACTGACCAGTGCATTTGTTCACAACTGACTCGATCGTCATGAATAATGATAGGCCTATTACGGCGACAGTTAGCACGGACACGAGTCATTAGGCATGGACTTGGCTAATACGTACACAAGACTGACAGTTAATTAGCAGTGGGCCTATTAGCTACTGATTCCAACTTTTGTATAGTATTTTTGTATGTCAGTAAGTTAGTAATTAACTACAGTCATGTGTGACATTTATCTAACTATTGCATTACCTGTATAGGCAGTCACTTATGACTTTTGATGGTCCCTTGCGATTAGACCTGTAAGCGACTCAGCCTAGCATGCGAGCCCGATTTTTCAGCTTAGGTGTGGCCAAATAGCATTGGCCTACAGTATGGCGCGACAGTTGAACCGTTAAACAACTGAAACTTGCGAGCATTATTCTTGTCTCCGCAGTGTGTCTAAGATGTCAGCAACAGAAAATCTAAATCCAGCAATATTCAGCAACAAGTGTAATTGCTTCGGTTTTTTATTTCAAAAACTCAAGTAGACGCCTTTTAATTTTCTCAAGTTAAAAGAAGTTTAAAGATTATTATTATTGTCTTTTTTTGGTGCCAAAGGGGGATGGGGCGGGGGGGGGGGGGGGGGGTAACATTGGAAAGCAAATAACCTTACGAACTTACACTCTATTCAACGCGAGACTAAGCCTATATGTCCCCGTTTAGGCATAGCTGCAGTGTGTACTGATAGGTCTTGAATGCAAATGTCAGTACGGTATATTACACAGGTAACCCCGAGATACATTAGAAAGTTACTAGATAAGGGAATCGCAGTGTTTAGTAATGTCCATCATGCTGTAACATGATGCATAGCTGCAAAAAGTTATCAAAGTTATCATATATCAGTGTCAGTGATAAATGTATGCCTACCTTTATCTGTAAAGTCTAAAGACCCCGGTTCCTTGGGTAAAGACAGCCAATTTTACTGGATAAAAAACTTCGCGTAATTGTCATGCACAAAACAGAGACGATTCAGCCGATGTGGTGCGATTGATGAACGCCTTGAATTCTTCACAAGTCCAGTGACTGAAAACATACTCTCCACCGGTACTGAGGATGAGCTTGGTGTGAGAAAAAAATTTGCCAAAGGCCCAAAGCACTTAATTTCGTGTACACTTCACAATGACGTTTCCAATAAAGAAGGGCTTGCATAAGAATTGTGGGTGCTAGATAAGCGGCGATCTCCTTTAAGACATTGTGAATGTCGTCATTCCCACTGGAATCCACGGGTTTGTCTTCCAGCTCAGAGTCAAGGTTTTCAAGCAATCTTAGCTTCTTGTTCGGAGGCTGTGAGGGTTAAGGCTGGCTCACGTTGGCTCTTGCTGACGACGTCGACGGGGTCTGTGCCTCAGACGTTGTATTTGTACGCACACCGACTCGCCGACGAATAATGTACGCAACGAATGACGTCACTCACAACACACAGGTCTAAGCAAGTAATTAAGTTAACAAGTAATTTGGCCAACTGGGCATCACCGTCCGCCAAATACAGCAGTAAAGTTGGACAGAAAAAAAGAACTAACTCCAATTGATTCTATGGTATCGGTTGCCTTTTTTGTCATTCTGCAGTGCAAATACTATCGTCTAGTCAAAATCTGACTCGGACTTTTTTGTGGCTCAGCTCGACTCGGTTCAGACAGGTCTACTTGCGATGTTTAGTAGTACCGATCTGATCCTATCAGTTATTGATTTGCTTACTGTCAGATCGCCGATATGAAGCTATCACTGAGCTTTTTTGGCTACAGATTACAAAAGTCACTCAAAGCTTGAGGAATGCCCAAACCCGACTCCTAACTCTACGCTTTACAACCTTTCCTTATAATTGCTTAGTTCATGCTCACTGTTCTTTTATTTCATTCAAGACACACAATGACGAAATAACAGAAACATTCAGAACAATGAGCAAACTATGAACACATAGTACAAATGTGCTACTTTTGAACTGCATAACCGCAGATAGTCTTTCAATTTCTCTAGTACTAATGACGTTGACCTGCTGACTGCGTTTTGCGTTGATACAAACAAGTTGATTCACGAACAGGTTACGCACAATCTTTCAAGAACCTGCACCCACTTATTTTCACTAAAGGTGACGTTCTGTGAGTGTCAGCAACTGTTGCTTCCTCATGACATACGTACAAACGAAATACTAACGAACAACTATTACCCACGTCAAAATAAAACAATTTAAAGATCTCAATTATTTTACCTAATTTCGCTCACAAAAGAATATGTCACGTGATCATTTGCCGGCAATGTGCTCTATCGAATTGAATGTTCATGTTACATTGAAAACTAGTACCCGAACTTTTTTGATTTTTCAACGTAGTCGTTGAACTATGATAATTTTCTCGGCAAAAACAAACGTAACTCTACGAATTTCATAAAACTATGTGCATCTGTAGCAAGTGCATGAATTTATTCATGATGGTAATCGTGTTCTCAGAATGACAGAAAACGGCATTCAGCCCGTCAGCGGCAGCCCGCAGGCGCAATTGGCGCAGTAATCGTAAAAATAGTTCATATTTGATATGCATGGTGAAAGTTGAGAAAATAAGCAAATAAGTTAGTCCAGGTGAGATCGTTCAATCATTCAATTATCAAGCGATTACGGAATTGAGTAGTAAACGTTCATCTGTCATAAAATGATGCAGTAAAAGCGTTATCTACAGCTATCAACTTCACAATAGTGCATTCTCTAAGTCTCTGTTGAATCAGCTTGAAATGACTGCTAAGTTACCGATCTACCAAAGACGAGATCATGCGCAGTTGCGCACACTACGGGCGCTGCTGAGGCTTTGCGACGTTGTCGTTGTCGAATTTCGAAGTAGACTATAGCGAAACACGTGTAATGCAGGCGTAACGGATAAACCTACGAAAACGACGATCTTCTGCGTCCGGCAGCACGCAGATTGTTCTCATCTCTCTGTTTAGTGGCGGGACGTATACTTGCGCTGTGGGTGTCGGCGCTCGACTGTCCGTTGTCGCTGTTGCTGAACATGTCTTGGAGAAAAGTCCTCCACCTCCAGGAACATGAGAACTAACTCATCGTTTTTGTAATTGAAGTAAAAAGTAACTTCGACGAAAAACAACTTTTTCCACTTACTGCAAACATTTCACCATTACTTGCCAGTAACACAGTAGGCCTACAATGCTGTAAACCGTCTACTCGGTATAGAAACTAGAAAACTGAGTCTTGGTGAACTCAATGAGCGATCGTAACGCCCCACACGGTACATCGTGAAAGAGGAAGACAATTTGCACCAAACAACGGGAGGGATGGTGCAAGTCGACATACTATTCATCGTGATATCAAATCTCGGGACTGTAGCGTGGCATTTCTTTTTCAAAAAAGTTACTTTGTAATGATCGACATGTTTTAAAAAGTAACGAAGTAAAATTACAAGTAAATGGCTAAAAAGTTACTTCGTTACAAGTAAAAAACATTCTGCAGGTCCTTATGGGTATGATCCTAGAATTCTGTTCGAAACAAGAAATGTGATCTCAATTCCTTTGACGATTATTTTTGAAGCATCTATGCGCATCAAACAGTTACCCAAGGACTGGATTAATGCAAATATTTGTGCAGTACACAAAAAAGGCAATAAGTCAGATTTGTCAAACTATCGACCTATAATTATACTAGTATTCCATGTAATATAATAGAAGGATTTTTTTAGAGACCATATTATGAAACACTATAGGCTTACTGATAATAATCTGTTAATTAACAACCAATAGGCCTATGGTATTCTAAAAGGACGATCAACAATGTTACAACTCCGCCGTATAATGGATGAATGGACTGAATGTCTAGAAAACGATGGACAGATAAATGTCATATGCGGATTTTGAAAAGGCATTTAACGTATCACATAAATTATTAATCCGTAAGTTGCGTTAATATAAGGTTAACGAATCAGTAATTCTTTGGATATAATCATTCTTGTGTAATAGGAAACAACGAGTTAAAATTAATGGCTTTTATTCAGACTGGGTTGATGTATTAAGTGGAATACCACAGGGAACTATTTTAGGTCCTATTTTGTTTATTATTTATACTAATGACCTACCAGATGTTTGTAAGCAGTTTATTAACGTCTATCTCTTTGCAGACGACGCTAGCTAGGCTATATAAGCAAGTGCATGTAATTACTGACGATGACCATCAGGTACTCTGTCGCGACGGCGACACAACCCGGACAATGAAGGCGTGCGACTTCCTTCCCCCCCACACCTTTTCTCTGCTCAACGGACGAACTTCGAACATTGTACGCGTTTGATGTTATATGCCCCCCCCC
>Ga0126335_1002538_pt1 | contig 10992 bp, 8 predicted proteins | sample OlaspJWI45metaG_FD_108409 | JGI IMG/M metagenome (GOLD analysis project Ga0126335, IMG submission 108409) | Marine gutless worms symbiont microbial communities from Oahu, Hawaii - Olavius sp. 1 OAHU.JWI-45 metaG | ecosystem: Host-associated > Annelida > Digestive system > Unclassified | place... | reverse complement strand
GCTGGGGGGAGCTTACAGCGCTCCCCCAGACCCGCTAGCTGCATTCAAGGAGGCCTACTTCTAAGGGGAGGAGAGGGAGGGAAGAGTAGGGGACGGGACGGGACGCTCCACCTGTCTGCCTCCTCGTTTTTACAATCCTGGCTACAGGCCTGCTGATATAGGAACCAGCGATCAAACGCGTCAAGTCTATCGCATAGCAAGTGCGTAGTGGACAAGGAGAATTGGCGGGATGTACACCCTGTAGAGGCGAAGTTTCGTGTTCAACGTAATGCCAGGCCCGTCTGGAAACCATCACCTTTCTGTTGGCATTCAGTGCTGACAGTGACGGATCGCCCAGTTACGTTCGCGCCGGCGCCTCTTGTCTCCGCCGAACGACCGACGCGATATTATTAAAAACTGCGGCCACGGAACAAAACATGTGCCGATGTGCTCTGCAGGGTGCTTCGATCCCGACTGAATGCCACCCGCCGCGCTTGCGGCAGCAGATGGGCCATCAGCCACGGTTCGGCGCCGCCCGGTCTACACTGTCCGTCCATCTGTCCTGCATTTCGTTCAATTAATGACGCCATGCATATTTTACGGCGTTGTCATCGATCATCGGCGACGCGGCGGCCTCACGTCCAACGCAGAAAACTTATCGCAATTAAATAATTCCACGATGACGGATGCGCTGACTGATAGAGCCGCTGAGCCGTTATGTCAGAGATCGGAAAACAGACGCCAAGCACAGATCGATCTCTCCAACTATTCATATTTTATGATGCCGCACGGAAGCTGAATTAGCTCTAATCTCTGGCGTTTTATTCTTGCAATGTATATTTCATTTCAACCCAGCCACTGGAATTGTTTGATATACCAGTCATACATAACTAACGAAGAGATTAAAGATAATAATGTCACAGATATGATGAGTTGGTGACTTTGTACTAGCAAGCCTATTAATGTTGTTTGTAAATTTTTCGTGTGAGGTTAAAGCAATCATCAGACCGAATGCTTGGTTCAAAATGTGTAGTATTACGCTAAGCCTATATCGCAATATACCAGCATGAATTAACTTATAATTCAGTAGCAGTTTCTTAAAATGACGTAGGCGACAATAATAGTGTACGCCAGCAGTGTTTTAGCTGCTATTCATGCAGGTTGGTAGAGTTCAATATGATTGTCTGATGTGGATTGTGGAATGTAACTCCAGCGTGTTCCCTCGGCACAGACGACAACACGGATACCGAAGTCTCGTCTATAACATTGATCGTTCTGTTGCTGTAGATAATCCAAGGCAACGTTAACACGTACATGACAGAACTGCGCGAAATCGATCCACCTTTAATTACTCGCCGAGTTCGCTTCGTGCCGTACAGCGCTCACCCGAAACACATTTGCATGAGAGTAGAGCTCTACGGCTGCACTTGGACAGGTGAAAACAACGTTTTATAGCCTACGCTCATGTTAAGACAGGGCACATTATGTCACGACGCTGCAGCTGCAAGCAAATTATTATTCCTGGCGCAGGTAGGCTATACGGTGTGAAGGCGGGTATATACGTTTGCGTGATTCGTTAGAACAGATAAGACAAACAGACAAGTATACGAGTACAAATCAAGATTGAGCGTGTTTTTGTGTTTGAGACTGTATTTTTGTGTCTTGTGTGGCCTGCAGCTTTGCGTAATAAAGCGTATAAGTCTAGGCCATAAGCCTGTGCATGCAACTTGACGTTTGTAAGAATAACACTGTTTTTATCTGTCCACCGTTGCTACCGTTTGCACTACTGCTTCCGCTTCACGCACCGGGACTTTCTCACTACGGTGCGATATTACTCAACCAAGTTGGAACCTATCCGGAAAAAGAAGAAGAAAGCACTTTGACTATTCAGCGAATCAGCTCGTATTGTAATAGTAATTTATGTTTTTATGTGCGTTAATAAGACGGTGTGATGATGTACGACATCCCACAAGGCGAGCGACGAGGCATTGACGTCGACCTGACAGACGCCACGTATGACGGCATCATTGACGGCCAGCGACTGAGTGGTGGTCTCGGTCAACTCACTGACGGAGAACTTGGACCGTCAAACTTCCGTGCCGTCGACCGCCGTGGCACCAGCATTAAGGCAACTATAACGCCTCATTCACTGCTCATCACTGTTTGAAACAACTCTTGTTTTCTTATACTACAGTTTGTACAGACTATAAGTATGAGTTTTTAAAAAGTTTTAACGGCAAAAGTAGAATAAAAATCGCATCTGTGTCTGTAGGGTTGTTGGAAACTACGCATTAAGTCCGCAGGATATCACAGGTTTCATGTTTTCAAAGTCGATACACAACTAAGGCTATTAAAATTAATTCAGTGCTAGAATCTGTGGTCAGTGTACAGTCCGTGACGTCTTTATTGAGAGTTCATAACAAAAAACATGTCTGAACTCTTGGCAATGGCATTTATGACAAATCAGAAATTTGTGATCATAATATGTACGTCGACTCAAGTTTTCGCCTGCTGGTGTAGATAATCCAAGGCAACTTGGAAGTTACATACTCTTTATTGACATTTCCCTGTAGGACGTTTCCTCATTTAGGCAAGTCCCCCTATGGAAGGCTGCGATTTAAAAAAAAGATGTTTAAATCTAGAAGACAAGTCTTCTGCCTTTTATTTCCAAAGTTACTCGTTGTGTTCATTTCATTCTCTGCTTTTACTTGTCATTTTCGTTTCATTTCTTCTTTACATGTGCAATTTCATACGTGTTCGTATATTTTCCTGTGCATTGTCGTTGCGCTGTTGCAGGGCTACGACTGGGTTGGTTGGAGCAATGACAGTAGCGCGGTGCGCGCCATTGGTGGGGTTGTCCAGATGACGTTCCGTTTCGACGCGATTCGTAATTTCACGTCGACGCGTCTCCGAGCTAACAACATGCGAAGTCGCGATGTAGCCGTCTTCAGTCGCGCGCTGCCGTCTCTCAGTCTTGACGGTCGGTCTTACAAGTCGCTTGATCCGTTCGTCACGCCGGACGACCACGACGGGTCGCAGTCGGCCCGAGATGTGGTCATCCCGCTCGGTGGCGCTGTTGGACGCTTTGTACGTCTGCGCCTTGAGTTCGCCGCGCATTGGATGCTCATCAGCGAAGTCGAATTTACATCCGGTATGTGACCTAGGCTACTACTGCCTTCTGTTTTTGCCGCCATTTTGTACCTACAGAATTTACCTACAGTATTTAAGACAGTTGGTGTCGTTTTGTTTTCTGGTCATTTTGATGCGTACGTTTTACTTGTTGCAGTGTATTCGTCATTCCGTCTTTCTTCTAAATTTACTTTTAGTTTTAGTACCAGGTACGTGCACGGCTGCTATTTTTCGATTATAAGATAACTAGCTTAGTTATACAGAATCAGAAAATCAATCTTGGATTGCCACTCGAAGCCACCTGAAGCGAGTGCCATATGCTTTCATCAGAAATCTTTTTATCGCAGGTGTCTAGCAATTACCCGACGTTTCCAAGAACCCCATATTCTACCAATTCTCCTAAGCTGATGCTGATATCATTTATCTTGATCAGGGCTGAGATGTGCCTCGAAATGGGCCATATTTCTGTTCATATCTTTTTAGTGAAAACATTGACCGTGTAGATCTCGGTTTCACGCCGTGCAAATATCGGTGATATTCTGCATTTGCTGTTTGTACAGAGTATGCGATACTAGACGAGACACCGGTATCCGTGTTGTCGTCTGAGTCGAGCGAACGCGCTGGAGTCGTTGATCACAGTAACACTTCCAGTCAATCATCCCTGCACGCAGCTGATCGCCCACAACGCCAGGAAATTCTCTTGCGAGGTATTTGCTGCACATAATTGTGTATGGGTTTAGGCTGTGGTGGTACTCACAGTAGTAGAAATTAAATTAGTCGTCTGTGCACTTACAGCATGTGCATTAGGTACCAGCTGCAGCCTACGTCTACGAGTTTTTCAAACTATTTCAGTATTCACGCGCACCAGATGCGAACGGAACAAATGGTGTTATCAGTTTGCTAAATGACACCACTTACCAGTGCATAAGTTAACATTTAGGAGTTAACTTACTACCAGCCACTGCAGTGGCGATTATTGAATACAAGTTTGCCGTTTTCCCCATTATACGGCATTGCTCTCGTATTTAACCACTACTGTAACAATTAACAAAGTATTGTTAATTAAAAGCTTTGTCATTTTTGAGCGCGTCGTAGACTTCGCTATTGCTAAAGCAATTCTGGATGTCTGTCCGTCCGTCCGTCATACCGGTGAGCACTATGTTAGTGTTAGCAAGATTTCTTGTTAGTTCTGCTAAAGCATCTGGATGTTGAAAACGTTATTACTTGTCTGTACAGTAGACCCACAGTCTGATGAGGGTCGTGAGACAATTCAAAGTTCAGTGTCGATCACCAGCCGTCGTCCGGTACTGTCAGACCAAAGTATCGGCATAGTGGTCGGTGCGCTGGCGACGCTCGCCGTCCTCCTATTCGCCGTCGCTGGACTGCTTGCCTGGCGTCGACAGCGGCAGTTCGGTGTCCACAGCGTCCTCAAATGTCTGGATGGACCACTGCAAGTCACTTCAACGACCATTCGACCACCATCTTCACCAACCCGTCACGGTGCCGCCAGCCAGATTAACGGCACCGCAAACGGAGTTTCCGTCGCCGCCAAAGTAAGCCTCTATACTTACATATTACAATGAAATCTTTGATAAAATATCATAAAGGCATAAAAGAAGTATACTGTACTTTTGTACACAATTCGGCCTACAGTGTGACCTATGATTCCGTAGCATGGTGTTTCATCTGGATGTCTGTCATGCGGCTTCGCTGTAAAAAAAACAGCTGAACGGATCGAGGTCCTGTTCGGAGTGGAGACTCTTAGGGAACCAAGGCACATTGTATTAGATTTAGGTCCTGATCCCCCCGCGGTGAGGGGAGGCGGAATGGGATAAAAACTTTGCCCATTGTAAAGCACAGGAACGTTACTCGCATTTGTTGTAGCCTTTGCAAAATGACTGAAATTTAAAACCAAATTCTCTGATGTAGTATTTGAATTCAATATTCAACTTTTACGAGTTTTAGTAACATTTACCTCTTACAGCGGGATAGAACGGTCAGTTGGTGTTATGCGCGATGGGTGGTCTACAGACGGTGAACGGTGCGCGCTACCAGTACGTCGGTACGTATGACGTCGATTCACCAGACACTCAGTCGACGAGACCTACTACAGCGCTGTCGTGCTGCGGCGCCTCACAACGACCTCCTGGAAGACGTGGTAGAACGAACGACGGCTGTCGACTGCCAGACCTACCTGCTACGCCTCCCGACTCGTCTTCAGGTCAGATTTCATAAATACGTGGATTTAACTTACCGTAGTATGCACTGAAACTGTGCTCACCCTAAAATTAGGAGTGTAGGCCTATAATGTACCGAGTGACATAGTTGAATTAAAACAAGATACAGAAAAAGCAAGTCGAAAAGAATATTCGAATTCCTGAAGTGATGTTCAGATTTCAGGTTTGTTCCGGTTTTCAGAATATCACTTCTATATTTATCTGTTTTTGCATTTCATATTAGAATGGCTAATTATGCTGCCAGGGCCAGGCTACCTGTACGAAACCGGTCACGTGGTGCAGTAATCACTGCCACAAGTTGCTGCAGCCGATTTCTGTAACTCGCAGGAACTGTAACGTAGCTGCCGCGGCAACGATTACGTGTATTTATCATATTCATGGAATGCTAGATGCGATGTTGTCGTCTGTGCGTGTAGAAATCTACAGTCCGACTGACTTCGCCGTCACCGGCCGAACGACAGACACGAGCGCTTCCTTTGTCGACGGCTCGTCGTCATCCGCTCCTCTCCAGCCGAGCTCCGCCGCCACCACGGTACAGGTAGTCAACGACTCGTGCTGGACTAACACGTGCGGCAGTGTACGACGACCACCCAAGTCGCTGCCGGTTGCCAACGTGCGCCATTGCTCGACGCTCGGCCCAGGTCGTTCCAAGGACCGACATCATGTTCCACTCGCAGGTGCTTTGCAAGGACCACTAGCAGACTTGCTGGCCAAACGGCTGATGAGATTACACCGCGACGACGTGAAGTTCCTGAAGATATTGGGAGAAGGACGGTTCGCTGAGGTATCTTATACTACAGGCAGTTGTTGAACTTGTTTTTGATAAGCTCTTAGTCAGTACAGGTACAAAATTTAGAATGAAAATCGCCAAACTACTTTCTATGTCATCTTTTTGTGATTGACGTAGGATGCGTTTTTTGTTTTGTTTTTTGTTGTTGTTGACTTTATCATATTATTTAGGCCTACATAGAATTGTTTGATATATTCATTTCACCCTTACGGTAACTGTTCTTGGCAGCAACTAAATATTCAGGCTACTAGGCCCTATAATTACACGAACAGTTGATAAATTGCTGGAGTCCAGCGTAATAACTTAGCTTTGGAATGAATGTGGAGACGACACCTTGAAGACATCGTTACTGATGCAGCAAAAAACTGCGGTCACTAGCAGTAGTGAATAACCATCATTTGATATTCATGAGTATACCGAAATGACCGATGACTGGTATTCTTAGCTGCGCCGTTGCAGACATATCTCGGTGAGATAAAGAGATCGACGGACAACCGTTATTTGGACGTAGGCTGTCAGGTTGTCATCAAGATGCCGCGAAGCAATGTCGGCGACAACATGAGGTTGCTTTTTCAGCACAGTTACTTTTACAATAAGTGTCAGTCGTAATTATTTACACCACCGGTATAACAAAAAATAAAAAGTTATCAGAATAAGCACGCCCAATCATTTAGTTTATTGTGTTTCATACTTGATAAATTGCTTTTAATAGGCTCGTCATTTGAACAACTTGCACACAACACAAAAATGTCGAATGGAAGTAACAAGGACCGATGCACGACAAATGCCAATAGATGATTTTAAAACGTGTGCTTAATTCTGATGACGAAGCTTAGCTAAGGTAAAGCACAAATCTTCAAGCAGCAAGGTTCCGGGACGCTCGACAGTTGCCAAAGATCAGCTAGGCTGCAGACTTTTAAAGTAGTCAGGAAGGGCACATTTGTTGAACTTTGAATCTATTGACGATGTTAATTGCAGGGCGGAGTTTCTGCGTATAACGCGCGACATGATGGTTCATCTCTCCAACGTCAACATTGCCAATGTACTAGGCATCGTGGACGCGTCTGACAGCGGCGCCCACCAGCAGTGTAATGCCTTTCTGCAATGGTTCATCTTTGAGCACCTGCCACTTGGCGACCTCAAACAGTTCCTGCGTCGACATCGGCTGACGTCGACGTCCGCAGATGTTGCTGAGCCGACCGACAACACACTCACGTAAGGGCTAATTTAAACAAAATGCACCGATGTGTCTACATTGTAGGTATGGCTAATCCTGAGCCTATACTACTGACAAAACGAATTTTTCCTCCACTCAGGAGATGCAAAGTTGGAATGAAGCAAATTCGGGACTTTTTTTATATGCCTGCCGGTAAATTGGCTGGCGAGCTGCTAAGCAGCCCTTAACTTCAGCGAGTGAGTGAGTAGAGGCTTAACGTCCCACTCAACACTTTAGGCCTATAGGTTATTTCGGGGGCGACTTTTACAGTTTACATGACCCAAGCACCCAACCATCAGCGTCAAAGCAATGAAGGAAGCCAGTTGGCCACTGAGATAAGCTTCAATCCCACCAGAACCACTCCACCGTGTTACAATATGAACTGTAGGTAACCGCCTCTAGGCTAATCACAGCGTAAGGGTCCCAGTGTGACAAAAACCCAATCTGCTGGACCTATAAGCTGCCTAGAACATCGCGCAACAAGAGTATTGCACCGTATTATAGTAACTAGAGCAGCTGTGTTAATATTTTCTTCTCACTCCAGACCACCATCACTAATCAGATGAGGCCTTAATTTTAGTCTTTCTATGTATGTGAGTTTGTTTATTTGACCTCAGTTTTGCAGCAGTATTTTAGACGTTGTATCGCATGCTTAGCATGATGTCACTTAATGGTTTGTCACGCATTGCCTGGTGCTGGTGCTGTAGACAGGTGTCACGCTAAGTTACTAACATGTCTCTTTGTTCGTAATCTCATCAAGGAAACACATAGTTATTAACCAGGGAGCCAGCGCAGTCGCCTACCGGTCGGCTGAAATTGTTGTCGGCTACTGTCAGTGTTGAGTGACCAATATGTCACAGACACGGAGCACTGATCTACATGGCGTCGCAGATCGCCTCTGCAATGATGTACCTCGAGGCGGCGTCTGTCGTTCACGGAGACCTGGCAGCGAGGTCTTGTGTCGTCGGCGACCACTACCATGTCAAAGTCACTGACATCGGCGCCGACAGCGGCGTAGCACGCACCCGCTATCCTGACGACTACACCAGCGCCCAGTTTACCGTCGCACCACTCATGCCCATCCGCTGGATGGCTTGGGAAGCTGTTCTCTTGGTATGTTTGAGCCGACTATAGTGTCTGCTAAGCTACAAAATAGCAGTTACTTATTTAGTTCCATTTAATTAAGGGAAGTGGTTACGGACACGATCGTCGTATCTCTATTTTCGACACTGCGGACACAACGGTCGCTTACGTAACATCGACTTTAGTTAAGAGTTTATTACTGTTTTGACTACTACATTTGTACTTCAATTTTTAAGCAAAAAACATCAAATAATGTATAGATTTCTGTTAAGAAAAGTTATTATTTCTCAAGGTTCTAGCCAAGGATTAATTTGCAAGCAACTTATGCTTTCCATCCATATCAGCCGCTAGATATTAACGATAAAGATAATATTAATGAAAGTTTTTTGTGACTTTTTACGAGTAGTCTACTAAAAGAATGGCACATTACAGGCTTTGGCAGTGACATGATGCATGGACATTACCTTACATTATAAGTTTAAGTTTATGTAACATGCAAAACCACCTCAGTGCTCAGTCATTTTCTTAATATATGAATTCTATAATAAATCAAATTCGGGAAATGCGAGTGAAATTTTCCGGTTTATAGATAATTCAGAATCTGTATCCTATTACCGGTAATAATAATTGGTTGCGACGAAAATGACATGCAGGGTGAGACGTCTACCAAGTCGGACGTGTGGTCGTTCGGCGTAACTCTCTGGGAGGTCTTGACCCTGACGCGACATCGCCGACCACTCGACGACGTCTTGCCTGGAGGTGACGAGTCTGTCCTCGCCAACCTGGACGCCTGCCGCCGCCGTCTCCCCTCCACTTGCCGTCCACTAAGTCCATCCGGCTGCCCTCGCGAGCTCTACGACCTCATGGTCGAGTGCTGGCAACCAGACGCCCATCTGCGCCCATCATTCCGTGAAATGCACATGTTTCTCCAGCGTAAAAATGTCGGCTACCTGCCTGTTGTTGCGCCCTAGATCGTGCAGATGCCGCCGAGATCGTCGACTTTTTTGGCTGGTCTTTATCATACACTTTGCATGCAGCGTTTAACCGGCTACTGCAGCTGACAATGCAACGGATAGGTGTAGTACAGTCGGTATGAATACAGAGAACGGAACGTTGGAAGACAACTTATTTCAATAACGAAAGACAAAAAATTAACAAGCAGTAGGCCTACTTTAAACAAGTAAAAGCAACACGGCCATATTCACAGAGAACAATTATTAATTTCACACGGACGATAGCGTACATAACAAACATGATGAAATGCAAAGAAAGCAAAGAATGGTCTTCATTAATGCAGGGCATGGTGCTGTGATATGATGCAGCAACGTACATTTACAGCGATTTATATTTTTGAAGCGAAAATGTTATGCACCGTACACATTCGACGTATAGTTACAAAGTTTGTTGTGTTTCTTGATAGCCAAGTTCATTAATTACTTTATTGGCTATTGGATTTTTTATCGTGTACAAGTCACTGGTTCATCTCATTTTATGATGTAATGTACCTATAGCCTACAATTTATGTCAGTTGTATTCGAATGTGCGGTGTTCTCACTCAGTTCTGATATGTTTTGAACATGGTTGAACATCTTTCAGAGAAGGCATTATATTTTATTTTGTACAGCAGTTGACAGTTGTAAATTAGGCCAATTATCAACGCTTATTTTTGATTATCAATGTTGCAGTTCGTCAAATAATTTCCTTGGCGTGGAGCACTGAGGTTCACGGATGGCGAAATAAGCTGGGTGGGTGGGTGACATGTTTTGTTCTCCAACCGATATATCAGGACTAAAAAGGCCTAACAACGTCAAATTTGACACAAAGGTACGCGGATGATACGCGCACTTAGATTTTTTTTAATTGTGGCAAAAATTTACGTTTTTTTCTATTTTTGGCGTTTTTTGCAAAACGCCATTTTTTCCAAAAACACTCACATGGTGAAGGAAACAAGGGAGTTGCCTGGAGAAAGAAATAATGCAAGGAACAATGCCAGGTGCACGCAGGCGAGGAAGGCCACGCATGGCCTGGATGGACAATATCAAGACGTGGACACAGAACTCACACGGTGGCTCCACGAATATGCAGAAACAGTATATTCGTAACGCCACCGTTCGATTGGATTCTCAACACGCTACCTCAGACAGTGCGGAACACTAAGGAGCTTGTGACATGTAGTGATAATAAACAATCATTAAATCATGAAGAATGCAACGTAAAATGTATCTCACCGAATTTTTATTAAGCTTTAGCATCTCACATGTCGCTGCACTGACGACTGCTTTTACCAAGCTTTAATTTAATTGTTGTGGATAAGCAACATATTTGCCTGCATTTTACGAACGGGTATTATCGTGTTACTATTGTAGCATCTATTAGTAATTAGGCCTACGCCACGTTTACGTGTTTTTTGTTCGCTAATTTTTACCGCCACATATTGTTTTACTTTAAAGCGTTTTTAGTTTTCTTAGATTTCGAAAAGGACAGAAATATTAGAGTGATAACTGAGGATTTTAAACAAACGTTAGTTACAGACTGTGCGTTATGGTAATTAAACAGTT
>Ga0126335_1002537_pt1 | contig 10993 bp, 5 predicted proteins | sample OlaspJWI45metaG_FD_108409 | JGI IMG/M metagenome (GOLD analysis project Ga0126335, IMG submission 108409) | Marine gutless worms symbiont microbial communities from Oahu, Hawaii - Olavius sp. 1 OAHU.JWI-45 metaG | ecosystem: Host-associated > Annelida > Digestive system > Unclassified | place... | reverse complement strand
CCGAAGGGATGCAAGGCTGAGTTGACCTAGGCACACTGGGTGCGAACAGTTTGCCCAAGACTGTTACTCGACAGCGTCGCGACTGCGATTCGAACCCGTGCTCTTCCGAGCCTGAGTCCAGCAAGCTAACCACTCGGCCACCGAGTGGTTAGCGTGCCGGACTTGTGGCTTGCATCACACAATTGAGTTACTGCAGCGTAAAACTCCTAAGTTTACTGGTCCATGATTATGACCTCCAATTAGGCCTGCGTGGATGAACGAGGAGGTTATTATAATATTTGAGCTCTGTTGGACAATAGTCGTGTGGAAAAACTAGATATTTTTCAGTATGTGCAATCGCAGTACATTTTTTGTTAAAAAAGGCATAATTATGCAATCCAAATTTTTCCCACGGTAGTGTAGCAACAGTATGCAGGTGAAGTGGGCAAATGAATACCTGCTGTGTTGCAACTTACCTACTGTGTGCCAAGTATTTCACAAATCGGTCAATGTTTGTAAAAACTACAGCGAAACAAAAAAGGTGAACGTTTATTGGAACACGGTGTATAAAGTGCTTTGTTTGTTTGTTCGCTTATAGCTAGGGAACGGGTGTGACGATCGCCTCCAAATTCTCTGGATAGCTCTAGCGGGACGAGAAAGCATAGGGGCAGGCGAAAGACGGGGACGGGGCTCAAACTATACGTAATGCCCGCCTGGACGGGTAAAAACGCTAGTAGTCACACACAGTGCGTCCCCAGAGCCACATGTCGCAGCTTAATCTGCGACTTTACAATGACACAATGGCTAAAGCCTCCAACACACCAAGTGGGCAGCATTCTGTCATTCAGTCACTTGATTGCCATCACAGACAGCTACGGAGGAGAGGACTTGGAAAGAACAATCGAATCAAGGCGGGTACAGAAGACTCGATGAGAGAAGTAAACAAAAAACCAACGACTCGTTACAAGATGTAGGATTTATTCGTGCAACATACAACAGTACAACAGAATTAGCCAACTCGTTACACTGGAACAGATTCCTCTCTCGTCGATGCTAATAATATATATTACAACGCACAAATTAACCCGTGAACATCACAAAACATCAGTACCACTAGAAGACCGGCACGACAAGCATACACAAACGACCAATGTGCCAACGAAGTTAGCTTGAATTTAGTCAACACATGCTATACTGAAGCTAGAATATGTCATTTAACATACCAAACCCCCAAAACAGCTGCCATTAATTTGTGCATATGATAGAAAGCAATCAGATTACATATGTATACTTCACAAAATGCACATGTTCACACTGCACACTGGGCCTAGCCTTAAAGCCGGCCTCAGCGCTGAATGTGGCTAACAATAAACCCAGCTAATGCCACAGCCATCCAGAATACAGAGTAGCGCATGTTGCCAATTTTGTCAATATTTTGAGTTCTGGCATTAAGACAACAGAACTAGCTGCGAACAACACGATCGCTAGTTGACATTGTCTTACACAAAACGTGTTAACTGAGGCGACTGACAGCGATGGGTGGGCTGACGATAATAAACAAGTGGCCAAAGTAATTTGACAAAGGCCGCATCGAACCCCCTCCCATCGCCGCGGGGGATGGGAACCCCCATCTAACACAATGTTTCTCGGGTCCCCGGTGGTCTCCGCCCCAAACAGGACGTCGATCCGTTCAGCCGTTTTTGCACAACCCGCCTGCATGACAGACAGACTGACAGATTGCGGGATGATCATTGGTCGTAATAATGCGCATCTCATGTACTCGCTGCGGCTAAAAGCTGTTCTTAAAACACACTATAAAGCCGAGAAACTGAACGCAGTTGATAGATGTACGCAGTATGAAAGCTGAAATATACGCAACAACAGACAGCTGCTGGCGTATGAACATCAGCAACGAAAGAAACGTGAACCATAAACTGTTAACACGAACGCTGGAATGCTGCTGATAGCTAAAACGTTTCACTGTACACACTAGCAGATGTCTCACAAAACAACTTCAAGCAGATGTACAAAACTGAGCCATGTCGTCAACTATTATCTCAACGTTGCATTTCTCACTATGCGCTGTTCGGTCGGCAGCATCGTGTATCGGCTAACGACGTTGGTCGGATCAGTGAAGTTCCCATCGACGTCGGAACCGTTTTGTACGTGGATGCGTGACCCATCTTCGGATGGCTAAACCATCTCCCTATGGAACCAGCCAACTAGCCCGACTCAGCCTTCCATCCCTCCGGGGTCGATAAATGAGTACCATGTCTGAGGTCTTGCAGTATAAGCTGGTGTCTGGCTGAGGGCTACAGAAACGGAGATCACTGCCGCCCAGTGGGCCATGTGGCTTGGAAAGGACTTTACTTTTCTACGTGTGCTGTTCAACTGATGGCACTGATGCATGTATACATTTGATATAAAAAATTTCATTGTCCAGCCTTGCATTGCAGATTCCAGTGCTGTGTGCATGCTCGACTTCAAAATCTTGTGAGCTCCAAGCGACTGCACTGCTGTACAACACTGAAGTTCAAGCCAGTACCAGTATTTCAACTATACGCCTGTCGACAATGAAACACATTCTGTCATAATTTGTAAGAAATATTATCACATTTGGAGACTGCAGAAAAAAGCCACAGCCAGCTATCAAATAAGAAGCCAGCTATATTTCACAAAGACAAAGCTTCACATCCAAATGTATCAAAGACATCTGACAGGCTTCTGCAATCAACTAATAACAAAGCAAACAGAACAAGTACAGAACTGCACACACGTGTAACTCTCATGAGAATCACAGTTCTATGCTGAATCAAAATAACTTTGTGATGATGAAAACAGCAAATAAGAAAAAATTTAAACTATCACAAAATAACAAAAACACAAGATCATTCCTACACATGACGACAACCAAAGACTACTTTACTCATAAACATTTACTACATTACAATCACCAACAAAGCCTGTATAATTCTAATATCAACTGCTACTAACACGTCATGGCAGTGGACGTGCTAACATTCAAATGCAGATTACTTCAATACAGTTTTCTCTACAATTCAATAAAACTGGCTGTTACTCTGCAAATGACATGACTACATACAGACATAAATGCACTGCACCAATAGGATACTTGCTACATGTTAAATAGCTAGCAGCAATGGACTGAATGTTAAGACAATTTATGAACAGATCATAACAACTGATATGTCATTCAAAGGTCGCCATGCAGTCAGTTGGCGACATAAGAAATGGACTAACAACACACAGAGAAGACATAAATGCTTATAAAATGGATGCAGGGACAGGATTTATTCAGCATGAGAAACCGAGAAACCGATGTCCACTGACAGCTAACGGATGGGGAGTGAGTGAGTGAGCAAAGGTTTAATGTCCCAATGGATGTGGAAAATAACAACAACAAAACATACCCAAGTTCATCTCAGTTGTTAGTGACGTAGCAAATTAGCACACTCAAATATGAATATAGTTTTTATTGTACAATACACAAATGAAGAACGGAGGCCAGCGAGACAAGCTAATATATATGTCCCGAAGTTGAAATGTTACACGAGGGCGGAGCTCGAATGTTGACATTTCAACTACGAGACATATATTTTAGCATGTCTCACGTCACCATCATGCTTCATCCTTTTTGCCGTATCACTAACTAAAATAAAAGAAAATAATATTTTAACTTCAGACATTTCGGCAAACCAGTTAGCAATCTAACAAAGAACTGCCAATATAGTTCATAACCGGTTGTTCGTGGCATACTTCAATATTAATTTCAGTAATACAAAAGGCTTTTATTCCAAAATTCAATTAAAAAGTAACTTTTATCATGAAAAATATGAATAAATACTACAAACATGACCTTACGTTAAGACGTTACACCATAGGTCTTAATGCAAACACAGCATAGAAAGTATGTAAGCAATAAACTAATGTAATATGTTCTCATTTTTGTCATAATTTTGTCATTGTATGCTTTCAAACAAATAAAAAACGACGAGCAAGCAATTTTATACCATATCCGCCACACACTGTCATATTATGTCCAACGATCGTGCCTCGAGATGGACTAATAGGAGTGAGTGAGCAGAGGCTTAACGTCCCACTCGACACACTGGACTAATAGGAATGCAGTACTTTAGTTAGTGATGCATACTATTGTTACCGATGTTTGCAGTGTCTGTCTGTCTGTCCGCCACTCTGTCCGTCTGTCTGTCACATAGCTTAAATCGGCGGCGGTGTATGCCGCATGCCGTGTGCGCTGGGTCATTCGGTGCAACCTTTGTCAAATTACTCTGACCACTTGTTAATCATAGTCACAGCGGCTATTAGCAATACAAGCATTATTAATAACATGAAGCTAGTCTTATAGCACGGTACGGCACCAACTGAATGACTTCGTTGTGACGTCGGTATTTCAAAATTTTCAAAATTACATCCCACAAACAGAACCCAGTACTTGACTCGTGACACACTTTCCATAACGTGGTACAAAATGGTCTAGTTTTCCAAGCAGATTTTAACAAACGTTGAACACCACAATAAAACTTGCAGTTCCAAGAAATCAAGACCCCTAAATGTCACTGCGAGTTAATCCCACTCAAAGGAATAAGTACAAACATAAATAAACCAAGAATGCTTGCCAATCAAAGGGAGGTCACCCACCTGTGTGTATTTGGGCCTACTTATGCACTGTATCTCCCACCTGGCCTTTAGTGATTTTTCCAATGGTCATTTTTTTCTCATCTGAACCTTGCTTTCTCTCTCGTGTTTCCAACATTATTGCTCCTGCAATCTTCACCCCAAAGCCATGACCTTATATGGCAATGTATTGGCATATTAAAAACGAAGTTTGTAGGTCAAAGTGCTCAAAGTTACAGCTAGTTACAGTTCCAGTTACAGTCAGGACAGACAGACACACAGACACAAATGATAACATTACCATCCCACACACATGCATGGAAACAAGTTCAAGTGTTGTAATGCTAAAGACAAAAGCACCAATGCACCTACTTCTGACAATGACAACTAACTCTCACAGCATTCAACGTGCCACATTTGTACTCCATCACTAACTCCCACAACAATAACTCCACGAAACGTCCGTTAATGAAGGAAACAGCCTGACAGAACAAAGTCACATTAGAACAACAGCTGTTTTGGTTCTGATAAGATAGTCATGACATCGGGCTGAGATTATTACGTGGTTTCATATCAACAAAAAGTGAGAGTAATAACTACGTTCTTGCAGGACTGTTGTTCATTCAGATACGGAGACGAGATATTGTACTAATAGGTCAAACTCTCAATAAAGGCCGCAAACAACAATGCCCTTCAGTCTAGTTTACAACTGGCACACATGTAATGAACAGCATCAAGCACACAGAAATCTACCAACATCTGCAAAACAGCACTGTAAGACAACGATCACAGACTCCCATTGGCCACACAGTGCAACACACCAGTGCAGTACAGGTCACTCTTAGTAAGTAAGTAAGTAGACGCTTAACGTCCAACTCGACACTATATAGGTCATTTCACAGACTGTTTTTACAGGTCAAACGACCCAACCAACAGTGTCATAGCACTCAAGGAAGCTCGGCCGTCGAGATCAGGCTTCAATCGCACCAGAACCACTCCACCATGTTACAAAAACTACAACACTAGACAACCACCTCTACGCACAGCGTAAGGGTCCCAAAATCATACACCATAACAACTGCATGCGTCGCTGCAAGATGACAATTCTGCAAGACGACAATTCAAGAACACAAAAAACCTCAAAACTCTGCCATTCCACACGAAATACACGCTCTCTACAAACAACACAGATACTGCAGTCTACAGACACATCATTCACTAACCTATCACTCACACTCTCGTCACAGTTCAAAACATCACTTCCGAAGCAGTTTCTAAGTAATTAAACCAGCAAAAGAGACAGTAGTTTATACCGTACACAATATGACGGAACAACACGGTCTCTAAATGCTACATTTCCAGTCAAACGAAGATGCATTTAACATATTCAGAAAATGACGGTAATTGCTGAACAAATGTAACGGTAGCAGGTAGTGCAATAAACAGCCATGAGCTGGCAAGCAAGGAACGACCTGCCACGAGTTTAGGTCTATGGAACAGTGAGAAAGTGTAAATACAAATCAGTTAAGAGCACCAGCACCAGTGGAGGACCGTTGTAGCTCGAGCTGGAATGAGCTCGACACAGTAGTAGTAGTAGTAAGAGCACCAGCAATGAACACATTCCTGGTGCCACTGTGACGTTTTTAGTGACTTTAGTACAGCTCACACGTGTTCAGTGAAACTCACTTGCAGTGCGACATGGTACAACTTCTACAGACTGTGAGCAGAGCTTGAAAAATGAACTGTGTCGCTAGCATGCATACCCTTTGCCATTGCTGCATGTCTATATAGACGGCTGCTGCTTGGGCTGGTACTACATTTCTAACTGTGTTCACTAGGCAGCGCCACAGTGCAGCACAACATAGCCTGCTGATGGATACACATGCAAATGACTATCCCATATTGCTGTCTGTTCCATGTACTACCGTGTAGTTTGGGCATAACTTACAAAACAATAACAAAAGGCCAAAGTAACTTGGCAAAGGTTGCATCAAACCCCGTCCCTCGCTATGGGGGATGGGGACCCCCATCTAAGACAATGTTTCTTGGATCCCCTGGAGCCAAAACAGACCGTCAATCCATTTAGCCATTTTTGTACCGACCAACAGACTGACAGATGCCGGGATCATCCATCGCAATAGACCGCATCTTATGCATTCGATGTGCTTAGAGACTCATTTGAGTATATAGGCGCTATATAAATAAGTTTATCTATCTATCTATCTCTAGCCCAAAAAGTGACACAATGCACAGAAGTAGCACAAAGCAACAGTTGCTGCAAGAAGAGAAAGAATAGATGTTCTCACAAAACATTAAACACAATGAACACATTTCCTTACGTGACAGAAACACTCTGCATACACAGCTGCAACATCACTAAATGAAACATGCAATTTGTACACTGTAAACCATTCAGAACACGACCATGCTAGCTTGCAAACATGCTTTCTAACAAAAACGACGACACGCCATAACAACTGAACAACGGCCGTTTTATGCTTCTCTAGACACAGCAAAGACAACTATACATTACGGTCTGCTACAAAATATCATGAAATGAATTTGCGTCCAAACTGGTGAAATCAGAAGACAGCTCTGGCAGCAGAAAACTCCAAGTCGGTGCTTTCCAACACAACATAAGTACTGGCACAAACGACGTTGGCAAACAATGCAGTTCAGTGAGCATCTGTTAAAAATGGAAACATGTGGGTCTATACGCTGCTTCACCACAGCTTTGGCAGATCCATGTTGATAAACCCAGGGTCGCGGCGAGCCTCCCAATATTTATTATTGTAGACATACATCTCTCGGTCATCCACTTGTTCCAACCTGCTCATAACACAAACGTTTCGGCATTTATATCTACACTAAAACTGTGCTACGCTTTATAGACCTTTAGCCATTAGCCTGAGACGTAACAATGACCTGCTTATTATGAAGACATATCTGCACACCAGAATGATGTTTCTAGGCTGATGCATTCAAAAGTTTGAGCTTAAATGAAACAGAGAGACAGTAGACAGCCATAGATATAGACCAATGTGACGTAATGCACAACCATGCTGCTTCACGGGTGGCAAAAAGCTAAACATAAAGCAGTTAACCATCATTCTGTTAAAAATCAGAACAGTTGGCAAAAAAACTAAAATCTTAAGACTACCACTGTAACCAACAGTAAGGCCATAAGAATGCAGACAGATGACTGTTTGTAAGCCATTACTGCCGACATCAACTCAGTTGCGTGCACTCTTGAAGACTGTGCTACTCTGCTAAGCTTATAGATGACATGACAGCTTAGAAAGCCGTAGGGACTATTGTGCAAATGTGCAAATTTTACTTACTTACTCACGCTGCACCAGGACATTTCATTCTTGCAGACCCACACATCCCACTGTCCCCCACATTACTACACTCCAGATATAAGAACAAGTAACAGCGGCAACTCACGTAAACCATATCGGTGAATACTCGACGTTCTCTTCTTCACGATTCTTGCGCTGTTCTCGCTGCAGCTGTTCAATGCGCTGCTTCTCAATGTCTGCCTCTTCTACTTTGCCTTGTTCCAGAAACCTAACTCAGCAATGACAGATGAGTAAGTCAAGTTTAACACTCCACTCAATACATAAAATGTCATTTCATAGACATTGTTCTATCAGATTTTATGTAACAAACATCATGTTCTTAACTCTAAATTAATAACAAAACTGATTATCGTTATCACTTCCGAAAGCAACAACATGACAAAAGCTAGCAACTGTACTCAAAATGATTTTGTCATCTAAATCTCTGATATAATAATTCTGTATGTGAGTCTGTCTGTATGTGTGTATGCTTGTTCGCTTAAGCGGGTGGTCAAAAATGAAACAAAATGAACCGAATCACCTCTGGTCAGGCCTGAAGCGAGTGTCCGTAGATGGATAGAGATGAACCTGCTCACTGTCGATCTCGTTCAGCTCGATGGCAAAACGTGTGAAGCCGTAATACATATCAGAGTTCGGTGGCAAAGATCCTGCAATGGTATGGAGAATTAGCTACTAAAACACCTACATTACAGCCACAAGTGGGGGACACTAAGAACTTCTGTGCGGCAATCAGAAGAACGACACATTAACTCATTTCAGCAATGTCTTTCCATGCTAACGACTGCAATGATACTTACGATTGCATTGGAAAATATGCAGACACACAGAAAGCTGTACAAAACCATTTCAAAATTTCAAAATGAAAACAAATTCCTAAATACAATCCAGATTGAGTCATAATGACTCCGAAACTGAATCGTTTTTCTGACCTTTCAAATTTTTTTTACAAAAATTCCTTCCATAGTTGTTTAAATAATTCTGCTAGCTGACAAACTGACGAAATGAAACAATAACATAATCTCACGTATATTAGTAATTAGAACAACAACAACAATAATTACTATTCCAATTTAACTGATGAGATTCACTCACTCACCTGGCCGCCAGACACACTTGGCTGTCTGCGGATCACCATAATACAATCCTTCATTCCACTTCCCATACAACCGATGGACTGTTCTCCCCTCGCAATTCTGAACGACTCCATACACTTCGTGTTTCTTTGCCGACCAATAGCCGCTCTGCATAGATTTTACCACAGCCAATAATCTAGTATTCCAAACAAAAAAGCCGCATAAAACACAACTGGCCAAAGTAATTTGGTGAAGGCTGCATTGAATCCGTGGGGAAAATCAAGACTCCAATACAATGTTCATTGCACGAAATCAAAAGGACTTTGATAATGGCTTTACGTCAGTGTAGAAATGCAATCAGAAGCATACTTTGACAAAGGTGAGTTTGCAGACGATGTCCAGCGTGTGGTTGGTAATAATGACTTCGCCGTAGTGGTCAACCCAACGCTGACCGCCAAGCAAGTTATGAACGCACGATGTTGCTTTGTTCCACGTATACAGCTCTCGCGGCCTTCAACAGTCACAAGCAAAACCAGAGTAACAATACGCCAAAACAGCAATGCAGAGTGTAATGAAGACATACAGCAATGAGTCGGTGCCTAGAACGAACTGCCACTGACATTGCATGCATCACCCAACACATTCAGCTTCACAGCAGACTAATCATTAAAGACAATATCAGTTTGTTGGCCTGTGCAACATGACAGCACTTTTGAGACTATTTAAGCCAGCCATAAGAACAGCATCACAACGTTACTCGCTCAGTCACTCACTCACTCACTCACTCACTCACTTGTCTTCTTACTTACGATGAGCAGAATTTCACCAGACCAAGCTAGATGGAGACAAGAGGTCTGCATTACACTGGTAGTAACGAGGCATTCACCGTGTTTTGCCAACTCCATGTATAACTGACAAAAACCAAGTGACTGACTAACTTAGGGAACTCGCCATACAACACACAACACGAATTACTAACAGTGTCGTGTGAAGCATAATGACACAAACCTTCTACCAATGAATGCCACACATCAGCAATAACTGCAACACTATGATATTCAATGCAAAACGAATCATCAGATGCATCAAAATGCTAAAAGATCCAACATCAACGTTCACAGCCATGTGAGTTTCTAAAAGATCCAACATCAACGTTCACAGCCATGTGAGTTACAAAATGCTAACTTCCACACATTCGGCTGCATGGAGTGTCAATCGACAACCACAGTACCCAGCAAACTAGTTGAAACAGCAAAAAACTGCCACACAGCATGACCACTACTTCTAACACCACTCACTTGATAAGTTGCAGGCTGACAATGCCGATCGGCTGAACTTCCATTGACTTTCCCCAGAACTTTGTCTTCACCTGCATATCTGCACATCACATCTCCATATTCTAACACGTGCAAAAGTAAGTAAGTAAGTAAGAAGTTTTATCACCCATTTGACACCACAGCTCATTTCAAAGGCAAGTCTTTCCAGGCAATCAACTGCACTCGTACTGACAAAACTAAACAACAACCAACAAATATGAAACACAAAATACTAGCCATTCTGCCCACCCAGCTGGGCATTATAGATCGCCTACATATGGCACAAAATAATGAGGCTAATTGGCACAGTGCCGTACGCTGCCATTCTGTAAACAAACACTGTTTTGCTATGTGTGCTTGGGAAATTAGGCAATAAATGCAAACAATTTAAGCGTAATGAATGAGTTTCAGTTGATATAAAACTAAGAAGACGTCATCGATCGTAGGGATGGGATGTCACTGGTTACAGTATGAAGAAATGCGATAGTAGGGATAGAATGGGGATACTAACACAGATGATTGACAGTCCGGGGCCCCGCCCACTCGACTAATTTGCATAATTAGCCCCACCCACTTGACACAGCAACCAATAGCAGCCACAGACTTG
>Ga0126335_1002536_pt1 | contig 10993 bp, 7 predicted proteins | sample OlaspJWI45metaG_FD_108409 | JGI IMG/M metagenome (GOLD analysis project Ga0126335, IMG submission 108409) | Marine gutless worms symbiont microbial communities from Oahu, Hawaii - Olavius sp. 1 OAHU.JWI-45 metaG | ecosystem: Host-associated > Annelida > Digestive system > Unclassified | place... | reverse complement strand
TGGCTTCATTACTTTTGAATTTTGAAAAAAAATAATTTTTAATTTTTTAATTTTAATTTTTTAAATTTTTGAAGTTTTTAATATTTTCAATAATAAAAATAACAAATGCAATAGAACAGTAGCTGCTACATCACTGAATTGCTTCAAAAGCCAGTTGGATATTGTTCAGTCATAAGGATGGATCTTTTTCTGGATTTCGTCAGTCTGTTTGATCCTCGAGGCTGAACCAGACCTCTGGTGAGGCCTCTTCCGTAAGATGTCAGCAAAAAAAATTACTCAGAAATGTTAGCTTGGTGATACGGACCGTGCAAGTGCTGCTTTTTAGGTAGACGCTGCGCAGTCGCACGGCGGGAGTAGGCGTGGTATCGCTAAATGCCGTGCACGCCGGCACGCGTCTGACACATTATGTACGTGTAGTTATTACGTTACTGCTTTAAAGTTTACTAGTTTGAACAACTAAGACTAAGCGACGCCGATAGCGTTAAATTAGTCCTGCAACTTGCAAGCATGTAGCCTAACTGGTATCATTGAGTGGACTGGTGGGCTAATTAATGAGGTTAGTTACGCGCATCACCGAAGACATGCACTTAGTGGTAAAAGTGGACCGAAGGATCAGGTGGCACTATACTACTACTATACTTCGCTTTCGCATAGTAAAGTGTAGGGCTTCTTTCTAATACCAGAAATCAATGAAGTTAGCCGGCACGCTCGCACTATCAGCCGGCACGCTGATGGCATCAGCCGGTTAACCAGTTGATCTAATCATATGAGTTGTAAGTTAAATTAAATTAAAGATCATTTGAAACATCATACGAAATGCAGAAAAATAATATTTAGTAGGCTAATGCTGCTGCAGCCTCCAGCTATGAATGTCTTATAAACAGCCTGCCTGCACAGCAGCAGCAGCGTGGAAGCCCGCAGGTGCGCACGGCGTCTAGCGAGAAATCAACAGTTGGGGACCGTCCGTGCGGCACGTATAATTACACAGAAATGTTAGGCCTACTAAATGTGGTATGCTTCTTACATTGTGCTAATTATTTTGTTGTCAACTCGGCTGTCACGTCATCAGCAGATTGGCTGTAGCTCTCGTACTGTTGTGCCTTAACTGCTGCAATTCTGTTCTTGCTGGTTTGGCAGCATCGACACGGATGCCTTTGCCGAGGTATCCACGCGGCAGCACCAGTTGTTCTTGACATTAAGCGGGCGTTGGGTCACAACCCCTGCTTTGCTGTAGGCTACGGGTCAGCTGCTAGTGAATACCTCACAGACCTGCAGCTGTTAAACTTGACGGCGCTTACTTTGATTCCGACATCTTTCCTTGTCATTTCTGCGATCATCTAGCAAAGTAGCAAGTTACTACAACGTCAAAGAAAGAACGAAATGAAAGATCAGTGACAGGCCAAATTGCTCATTAGGTCACTCATGATTTCTAATTGGGTCGTACAATCCTACTTGGTTAACTCTGGCAATTCGAGCTAATACATGCGAGCAGGCTCCAGTACGTACCCCTCGCGGGTCGTTTTCTGTTGCTGCATATACCACCACCACCGCCATATGCAACATGGCCTGCCAACTGTCAAACTAAAACTTAAACTTGCTTCTTTCAAAAACTTCTGAATGCTTTACCGAATTGTTCCTGTGGGAGCAATTAATGACCGTGTAATGACTATGGAATGTACCATGCTTAGTAATTGTTGATATTTCAGTTATTATGTTATGGGTTTGACTTAGCATGTGTCTGTTTACAGCTGAGTTACTTTGTCGACGTCTAATAATTACGATGGCATCTTTACAATCAAGCGCCTACTGCCCGACGCCGCGGGCGTATACAATGACTTTGAGCAACAGTGCGTATCAGTCATCAATTGCCGCCAGTTCTGGCTACCAGTCGCTGTACTCTGACGAGCGTCGAGACCTTCACAAGCTCGATGTTCGCAAGGAGACGTTTATTTTCTACCCGCAGTCGAGTACTCCGATTGCAGACATGGCGGCAGCGGGGTTCTACTACACGGGAGAGGGCCATATCGTCAGGTGTTTCTGCTGCAAGTTGACTGTTACACGACTCAACGCCGGCGATAAGCCGTTCGGCGTACATCGGTCCAGGGCACCCAACTGTCCGTTCGTTCGTAAAACCGTGACCCAGGGTGGACTGTCTGATCCAGAAGAAGACACTGTTGATGGAAACTCTGAGTTGTCGTTGCCGAGTGATGTTGAAGATGATGGACCGGCAGAGGACAATCTGGTATCACGGGGTGTGTCTGCAGAGAAAGAAGTGATAGCAAGGTCTGCCAAGCCTCGGAGACACGCTGCACCCATCAGTAAGCCGTCATTCTCCATTGTAAACTTGAACGACACTGCATTTTGCCTATTTTGAGCATGACTAATATGCTGTGCCCCTTCTTGTTCCACCAGGAAGCTGTAGAATAATCCTTTTCCTAATCTGGATGATATAAAGGCACGTAAAGCAGTTTTTGGTTTTATTAGGCTTGGTTTTATTGTGTTAGTAACTGTCGGTAAGTGTTCTTTGGGTTGTTTGTGCTTCAGCCTGATGGGAGTTAGATTTGGTTTGCACCAGTCGAGTAATTGGTTAGATGGCGAGTTAGACATTAAACTTTTTCATTACATACTTATTAATTTGCTGTGTTGGATGTTGATCTTGGACTGTAAACTTGTAAAGAGAGTTTTTGCAGATGTGCTATTGGACGTGTGTGTTTCAGACAAAGCCAAACTGAAGAAGGAAAACGAGCGACTACGTTCAGAAATAACTTGTCACAAATGTAGGCAGACTCGTGTGCAGACGCTGTTTTTGCCGTGTCGGCACCTCGTTGCTTGTGAAGAATGCGCGAACAGCATGGACGATTGCATAACATGCAGTGAGAAGATATTGGGCACCGTCCGGACGTTCCTAATTTGAAAAATACCAGAAATTCTACCGAAGTTAGTTAATTGCAACCTGTCCGCAGTTCAGTGTCGGTAACCAATGGTCGGAGGAGTCTGCAGGATTGAGACAGAAGTGGAGAAAAAAGTGAATGACTTGGGATAAGAGAAGTAAGACTAGATGGCTTGATGTGCAGAAGGTAACAACACAATGGGACAGTTACGGCAGCAGTTGCCGAGTTGGAGATGACAGGTGTGCCTCATATGTTGGTTTATTATGTTATTTTCGTATACCACTGTCTTTTGCTTCCTTAGTGATAAAGTCATCCGCACGGCTGTTTGCAAATTGAGAAAGAAAGAAACATTAATGTGTGTGTGTATTTATATGGAAACAGCTCAGACTTTGGTTTTAAATTTTAACACCGAAACTCACAGAATTATAAGTTCATTCTTTTAAACTTCGGCGGGTCGAGTGAAGTCATTTGCAGTTTCTGCTAAACTGACAACCGCGTATTGTCTCAGATATGAAGCACAGACATACATCTGCATCATCTCTGCTCTGTTATTGGGTAATTTTTGACAATTATCATCCGTATGGCTGTGCGTTTGTTAGAGGATAGAGATGAACAAAAATGTTGATTATTATGATGCGTGCAAAGTAACCGATGCGACTGATTAACGTGACATTCATTGCATAGTTATTAGTGGACTGGATGTTGCCATATTTGTGTTGCTGAACTTCTCATCCGTTTTTGGGCATGTAACAACTTGCAGCTGTAGTGAAACTGCTAAATTGATTACATACATTCAACGCAGCAAAATCGTTAAATTCATTGTCTTCAGAGGCCTAATTAACACGGTCCACTGCTGTGATGCTGTGAAATTCCACCAGTGCAGTGCCAGATTTTGACTGATAAGTAACTGTTGAGGCGAAAGTTAACAGATCGAGCCTGTATTGCACATCTCCTCTTGTCTTACTTGATATGCATAAGCTTATGCTCGAAAATATAAGAATACCTGTACAAGTAAGTGTAGTTGACGAGCGCCAAAGGATTTAATGTATAGGCTATATATTCAGCTTCTGCTGCAGCCGAAGCTGCATATTTACATTGGCAGAAATGTACTTGCAGAAAACCACAGATTATTTATAAAAACAAAAATCCATCAGCTTGTGGGGGGATGAATTTTGTGTATTGTGGATCGAGGATATTTTTCCAAGTGTCCTTGCAAAACTCAGTAAGAGGCCAAAGTAATTTGGCAAAGGCCACATCGAATGCGAGCTATGTGCCTATACTTATAAATACTTTATACAATGGGCAAAATCACGCCAGTCAGCGTCCCTTTCGCCGTAAGGGAACCGGGACGGCGAGACCCCCATCTAATACAGTATGCCTTAGGTTTCCAAGAGTCTCCTCTCCACCCGAACAGGACCTCGGTTCGTTCAGCTGTTTTTGCACAGCTCAGCCGCGTGACAGACTGACACGCACGGTATCATCGATAGGCCCTATCGAATGCATGATATGACTGATTGCTTCCAAATGATACACAATGCTTGCCATAATCCTGAATAGTAATTTCAGGTACTAAAGTAGCCTTACAGCCTATGTGGATCAAAACGATACAAGTAGGCTAGACAAAAATATGTCGTGCAGTGTTCAATGAATGGTTAACATTGCAGCAAAAACTTAAAACGTGTAGGCCGTAGCCGATATCTTTTGCTACTTACTAAATATCGTATTGATATCTTCTCAATCGGAGGATTACATCAAAGCTAGTAAATACAGCTTCGAAAAAGTTACTTGTAACGATAGACACATTTTAAAAGTAACAAAGTAAAAGCACAAGTAAGTGGCGAAAAAGTTACTTCGTTACAAGTAAAAACTACTTTTGCGTTGGATTACTGGTTACTTTAAAAAAGTAACTAAGTGTTACTCAAGTATTGCGACGCCTTACTTTTACTTCGTTATTGGACAAGTCTGCTATTTATTCGCTTGATAGGCCTATAGCGATATCTTTATTGTTGACGATATCATTGTATGAACTCATTCATTTTAGAAATGAAACAGATGTAGGCCAAACTGAACTGGTGATAGTTTAAGTCTAAGTACATGTTTTTTAGTTAGTTGCAGTAGAATTTAGAAGTGATTACGCATTCAATTTTAAGTTCTTAAATCACTTAACATGCGTGTTTGCAAATATATTCACATTTCACTTGAAATTATAGGTTGATCAAAGCAGAAGTACATGTGAATAAAAAGTCTGCACCAGATAAGTCAGTAACATTTATTGCAGAAAAATAGATAGGCTATTGCCCTTTTCTTGTTAACGCTTACCTACGAATATCGATATCGCAATATTTCCTCAATAATTGAACTCGAAAAGTGTATTGAGGCATCACTAATGAAATTAGATGCAACTGATGACGTAATTGACGTTACTGTGACGTAATGCGAAACTGTGCAGCATTAATCGTTCTTTTTAGTATTTTGGGAGAATGCACAATTTGATTTAATTTGTCAGCTCTTTAAAATACGAAGCATTACGACAAAAATGACGGAAGTGTCAAATGTTGGAGCTGGGGAGCAGCGAATGAGCCCGATATGCAGTCCGTGCGTAGGAGTGAAAAAAGTAAGATCAAGAAATGGCGTTTTGAAAATTTCTTTATAGACATATATAGTACTTTTAAATTTGTTATAAACTAGTAAAACGCTGTAATAATCAAACTGCAAGTGGTAGATAAGAGTTTTGAAACGACAACGCATGTAGTATTGCAACAGCAATGCGATAGCATTAGGCTACATGAAACTTATGACAACATCATACTAGTAACGAAGTGTGACAGTCTACTCGTCCCCACCTTACCCTAAGTGAACTCATTTACTGTTAAATTTAGGTTTACGGGTTATGGTCAGTGCCAGGGTTAGGTTTGCCTTTGGGCCGAGTTGACCGGAAACGAATTGCTTGCAGGCCGTCTCGAATGCTATAAGAATTTGAAAAGCGGTAACTACACATCTATTTCTCGACAAGCCTATGCGAAGCGTGGAATTGTGAAAGCGATGATGTAATGTCGCAATGACTGAGTGTTGTGACTTGTAGGTGATTCTAACAAACATTATCGGCACAGTGAAGTGGTTCAACGTGAAAAATGGCTACGGCTTCATCAACCGCGATGACACCAAGGAAGACGTGTTTGTCCACCAGACAGCCATCACGCGCAACAACCCGCGAAAGTACTTACGCAGTGTCGGCGACGGAGAGAAGGTCCAATTTGACATCGTAGCTGGTGACAAGGGCACTGAAGCAGCCAATGTGACAGGGCCTGGCGGTCAGCCGGTCCAGGGAAGCAAGTACGCTGCCGACAAGCGTGATGTGTGTCACCCAGAGCAGATGATGATGGCGATGCCGGAGCGGTTCTGGTACGGTCCCACACCGCCAATGATGCCGCTAGCGCCCAGCCGACGCTCGCGCTACGACGACCGCCAGTATTGGAGACAGGTGGAGATGGACGCTGCTGGCTACGGCAGATGGGAAGTGGGTCCAAGGCGTGGCTACCTGCCTGAGCGAGGTTGCAACTCCGGCAGCTGGCGCCAGCCTGGTCCGCCGCGAGGCTCGCGGTCTGAACATGCAGCGGCAGATAGTGCGTACGTGGAACGGCGCAGCATTCGAGGTCGCCCTGCCGGTGGTTCCACATCACAAGCATCGAAAGGTTCTGCCGATGAGAAGGCGATCGACATGGACGGTTCGTCGAAGGGAGATGGTGGTAGTGAAGAGCCGCTGTCGATGGCTGGACGTTACCGTCGAAGAGTTCGTGTACCGCGTCGTGGACGTCTTGCTGGCAGAAATGACGATGACGCCGAAAACGCGCTGGTCAGTCTGCAGTCTACAGTACGCTTTACTGTTCTGATAATACAGCACTTTGTTCTGAAAACTTCAAATTGTACTTTTTTTACGTTAATTAAGTGGCAGAAGCTTTTTATCTGGTTAAGTCCATGTTATGTTTTTATAACATTCTGACAATTCGTCTTTTAGTATTTTAATATAATTATAACGTGTGCGTGTGGCATACAGTGCAAAATAAAGTAACTTAGGCTACTAACTAGAACTTGTGGTTCTTGTAAGGCGCATGAAAACAAGTTTAATGCGAAGTTTATATGAAACTTTGTTGACCTTTTAGCGTGATAGTATGGATTTAATTATCGGTGGTTTTATGCGTGAAATATATAACGTGACGTTTTTGCGACAATTAGGACCTAAGCTTCATTCATTTGATGTGTCCGTGTCTGTTAGTCTGAGTTTTATGTCAGTTATTGAGCATGTATCTTGTGATTGTACAGCTGGTGAACGGCTACAGTTCGGAGACTGCGATCACGACAACCAGCGTGCCGTCGCCGCCGTCGCCGTCGCTCGAGCAGTTTGTAGTGTCCGTGTCGCCGTTACAGGAACGAGCAGGTGACGAGGCTTCCTCGGCCGACAAGGACGACGCGAACGACTCAGTTACCGGCAGTGACGCCGACCCGACTGAGTAACAAATTGTACCGCGTGCTCGTCTCTCGGCGAACTCACATCCTCGCTTTGCGAGCGACTTTCAAACACCGATTCTTCTTACCATTCTACTTGTTCTGTCTTCTGTCGTGATTTTGTGTATATCGGCTATTGTCACACATACGCTGAGTTACATTGCATTGCATGTGTTGTACATTTTTGCTCCTCATTCACAAACAATAATATATTTTAATAATACAATATAAAATGTAATATCGTTTATTCCTTCATGCTTACAACTACTGGTGTTTTCATAGATCTTACTGAAAAGCTACTGGATTTATACTTCTTGTTGATCGATTTCATATGACTGTCTATGCCAGTGTAATATTTTAGCATTATATTGCATCTAGTACTGTTATTCTTCAGTTGTTTATTAAAACCTTATTACAAAACTTTAGCAGCAAATCTGTAGACATTATAAGTGCCTGCATGGTTTTGACAGTTTCTGCATTTGAACTTGCTAACCAGATGCATATTCAGTCTGGTTCTAAATAGATTTACTGTGGGGTGGTTTTGCCACAAAATTTTGAATGCGCAGAGGTGGTTCAAGCTTATGATGACGTCTAGCTTCTGAACAAGAGGGTAAGGAAGTAAACATACTGAACAAGTGGCAAAAGTAATTTGACAAAGGCCGCATCGAATCCATGGGGAAATCAGGACTCCCTTCTAATACACTACTCCTTGGGTCTCCAGAGTCTCGAACCCAAGCATGATCTCGAACCGTTCCAGATAGGTGCCAACTCAAGTCGAGTAATATCGCACCGCATGAGTAATATCGCGCGGCTTAGCCGCGTGACAGACAGACGGGATCGTCGTTCGCAATCGCAATAGCTGCATCTCATGCATTCGATTCGATGTGGCCTAAAGCCTCAGATTAATGATATCGACATACATGTTAGGGCTAATGGCTACGACGACTGTCTGACTTGTTCAACGACACAGTTCGATCTGCTGCCACTGGGAGTACAAAAGCTTACCGTGTTCGACTTTAATTGTATTTATGATCAGTAGTTAGGCCAATTATTCCTGGACCATTTATGTTTGTGGCTAAACCAAATATAACGCCGTCATGCAGAATACACTGCCACATTGATCGTGCGCCATGCACAGAGTAATCGAGAGAATGTGTTTAGCGATCGTTGAGGTGATTGACATGATTCAGCGAGACGGAACGTCGTGACAATGGCGACTTGCTGTCTGAGATGTGGACAAGACAGACATTGACTCGTCGTGCACTGTCACGCGCGAAGCGACAACATTGCCGGTCTTGTCTAGCTTGCCTTCACAGTTAACGTCATAGGCTTGCCACTGTGTGTAATCGATATTATACTAATAATAACTTTATTGAAATTTGGCGGCCAGTTAAAAGAACATCAAGACATTAGTATTAAATTAGAGCTGGCTTGCAATTTTTATTGTTTTTTTTTCGGCTAGCCGTTAAATATTTTCGCAGTTGTACGGCTAACACTGCACAAAATTCGGTTGCCCGGCTAACGGTTACACGTTGAGAATCTTAACAGCTAGTCTGGTGAAAAGTAACCAGAAATTCTGCTAATGGTTAAATAGTAAAAACCGTTGAAAAGTTTACTAAATGTCACGACATAAAAGAACAGCTTCAGGAAACGAGTGAAGAAAACAAAAAGCAGTGTAGACAACAGCAGGATGCTATGCTATTGTTCGTTTCAAACTTAACAGCAGCAGTTGAGGCCCTATAAAGTACCGACAGATAGCAGGTGGCACTGGCACCAGCAAACAATCAGTGCCATAGAGCGGGCTGCTCGCCGACTGAGCAGTGCACATCAGCGACACGGACGAGTGATCCGTGTTATCACGGTGCGCTCTCTTATATATAACGTTAACACAGCCGTAACTGTCTGCATGTTGACAGCACTGTGCAACTTGCAGTTCGGAGTCTATAGTCGACATAGTCTTACAGCAAGACAGACAAGGAAAGGCGGAGCTGCAATAAGAGTCGCAGATTGCAAGCTGCAACGATGCGTATTATGGCGAGATCTCAAGCGCACCGCAGTCAGCTGTGACAATCATGTTTGTGCTGCTTAGATAACTGCTGCCGCCGCCGCTGCTGCTGCTTTAGTTCACGAGTCTGAGACGCGCTTTGCTCTATCGTGTAAGAGCGCCGGCTACTCGTCGCAAAAACTCAGCAGCTTACAATCTTAAACATCTACATGACTTCTACGGCGACAATGACGTCAGTCCCCGACAACGTGACGTCACTGAACTTGACGTATTTTGACGTCTCCGCGTACCTGGAGCGACACCTCGGCCTGCGCTTCAGACCGCCCGCCGAAGCAGCGATCTTGACAATCGTCTACTGCGCCATCTTCACGACCGGGGTTGTCGGCAATGTCTGTACTGGGATCGTCGTCTGGAGACGTGCCTACATGCACACTCCCACAAACCTCTACCTCTGCAGTCTCGCTATTTCTGATCTTCTAACGCTCATACTAGGTGAGTTGCTCCAAACGTCGTATTTTGTGATGTCACATGTCTATCCTTTAACGCACCTTCATAATTTACGTTATCATTATTAATTCGTCATTGTTTTGAGCCTAAGATGCATAACTGTAATAAACGTTTAAATTTGTTTGTTTGTAAACGCTCTTTTATTGAAGTAATTGAAATAAGTTTATAGTAAAAGGACGATAAAACGTTGGAAGTATACAAGTTCCACTGACGAATATCGGCATAGAAACTGTTACATGTAAATCTACATGTGATTTGAGTTCTTATCTTCGGCGATAATCTAACTGGAAATGCTTTTCTTGCAGTTTGTAACTTCACTGCCGTTAGATTTCCTAAAATCCGAAACATTTTGGTCATTTTTAACTTTTTGACATAACAAGTAAAGCAATAGCGCTCGTTTCACAATTATTTGCTTCATTTGTTACTGGTAAAATTGTCATTTCAGTTGTTATTTTAGAAGTTTTATTCAAAGTTTTGATGTTGCGATTTCTGATATTTACTCATCATACACCGTGTACCATTAAAAAGGTCAGCCGCATTAAGTATTACTTGTTTTTACATATATTTTTCTTTTAAAAATGTCCGTTTATGAGATGTTGCTGCTTTCATGTTATTAATGCAGCACGTCGTACACGTAAAATCATAAAAATTATACTTTTCTTTCAGTCTTTGTACAATTTGTACAAGAGCAAACAAATTTGTGTATGAACTGCAACCGTAATGCAAACAAATCTTGGAAATGGCCACGAAAAAACTTTGTGAAGAAGATTTGGTTTTTGAACTAATCGCGTCAAATTTGCTAACAGGCTTAGCGTTTTATTAGACACGGTTTCAGTTATAGTAGTGCGGCTGTTTTGATATAGCAGGTGTGGACGTGGTGGACAATAAGGCCTATAACTGGCAACATTGTTAATGTACAGTAAACTGCTGCATTCAGAAATATTTGAAAACAGTTCGGTTCATTCAAATCATAGTTTAATTGTTCGTCAGTTACACTTGTGCTTTGGGTTGAGACGATTAGAAATATCATTATTATTTCAATAATTTTTGTGTGCTCAACGGTCACATTGGTGACTGGCAACTAGTT
>Ga0126335_1002535_pt1 | contig 10993 bp, 6 predicted proteins | sample OlaspJWI45metaG_FD_108409 | JGI IMG/M metagenome (GOLD analysis project Ga0126335, IMG submission 108409) | Marine gutless worms symbiont microbial communities from Oahu, Hawaii - Olavius sp. 1 OAHU.JWI-45 metaG | ecosystem: Host-associated > Annelida > Digestive system > Unclassified | place... | reverse complement strand
GTCGCCGCCCTGCCTGTCGGACCTGCGGGCCCGGCTGGAGCCTTTGGGCATCTGGGCGTACGGCGCGTCGCCTGGCCGCCGGGTTGCCCGCCAGCGCGGGTATTGGGCTGGTTCGACGAGTGCGAGGAAGACCGACCGTCCGCGTCGTCTCGTTCAAGAACAGGCTGAAGATATACTTGTTCTGCCGCTGCTACAAAACTGCTTGACTTTGTATTACATTTCCCTTTTCTGGTTATTGTCTCCCCCCTCCGGAACAGTGGTCCTTGTAGTGGTTTTGACTATTTAGGCCACATTAAAAATGTTGATGATGATGATGATGATGATGATTACAGGCATCCGGACTGTAAAAAACCTTGGGGGATGGGGGTTGTGGGTGTGGGGCGCCGGTTGGAGTGGTGCCCACCCGGCACCCGGACTGTCGGTACCTCTGCCTCCATTATCTTCCCCTGCTCCATGAAAATCCAGAAGACAGGAGGTGGGGAAACCCAGCCTGTACGCAGCACAGCCCTATGCTAAGGCAGAAGGCAGTGTTTCTTCTGGTACCGCCTACCCGGGTTGTCCTGGAACAAAGGCCGTTAAACGGTTGTTGTTGTTGTTAGTGAAATTGGGTATCTCGTTTGGAAATATGATACATTGCTGCGTCTGTACAGTCTCTGCTAGCCAAAAGGTAGTTGGTGTGTGGTTTGACATTTTGGCAAAGTCTGCTACGAAGCTTGTAATGTGAAAATGGCAGAGTTGCCCATTACTAAAACAGAGAGTGCAACAACACAGACACCATTCATACCATTGATACTGACACTGCCATCGGGTCTCCAAAGTCAATAGCGAAAAACGTTAGGCACTTTTTCAGTACGAGTTTTTTTGAAGTATGAGTATAGACAAAAGAGTGCTGCAATAAAAAATATTGATACTGAGTTCGATATCATTGGTAATTTAGAGCGAAAAATGTCGGTCAGTATCAATATCGGTCGGCAAAGGCAATACAACCCAGCAGTAGCTGAAGGTGATTTTATGTCTTAAGAACTGTTTTATTTATTAGCAGCTGTTGTAAGCTAAAGATTGATGTCTAATAATTTGTACACTGTACAGGCTACGAGTATGGGGAATTGTGAATAGATAGAATGTTTTCAGCAATACGTTGTGAAACATATAACTGCACGTTTTGTGACTGGTGTGCATGGACCTATATATGACACCTATATATGACTGCTGACTGGCCAATCATAGCTATGTTGATCGTGCGGAAATTTATATAGCTTGCATTTACCACCTTACAAGTACAGATTACATTAAGCTGTGTTCGAAGGGAGCTCAAACACGCGCGCTGCTGCTTTTTTGCGACCGTGACCTTGAAACTCTAAAGTGAACTAGATATTTTAAAGATGTACATACACGCTGTTGCTATCTTGAGGCATTCAAAACTTAGACCTAAATTGAAAATACGAAATGTCTCAAGGTCAAATGTCAAATGTCGAAAGCTTCAAATCACTTCTAGCGTAATCGTAACACATATTCCGATCAAGTCCCAGCAATTTCCGACCGGTAGTTTTGAGTTGCATGCTACCTCTTTTTCGATTCCATCACCTTGATCTTGGACGAATGTGATTTAGATATTCTGAAGATGTATCTCCAAACTGAAAATGAAGTTGCAAGGTTAAACCATTCAGAAGGCTCCTATAGCCTGGAATGAAGTACGAAAGAGCTCTCAAGGTCAAGGTCAAATGTCACCAACTTCCAACCACTGCTAGCGTATCGACTGAATTCACATCAGCAAGCATCAACAACTGATGCATCGATTCCAGACGGCAAGACTGACTTCACTGCCTACGAGGCTAACAAAATGTCATCAACATAGCCACGTGTCATCAACACACGCACGTGCTTATGCGCTATGATGCGCAGTGAAGCGTGACTCACACACACACCATAACGGTACTTACTTAGCTCGTGATGGATCTCGTTTTTGTGTCATAACCTTTGACCTCATAACCTGCAACGTTCGTAGTACATCGGCTGTCACGTGACCAAACCATGCACACGTCGCCAGCCCCCTAAAACTTACTTTACGCCATAACTGCCATAATCGCTATCCCAAAATTTAAAGACAGGTCACCTAACTTAAGTTACGCTTCTTTGACCTAGTTTTGTAGTTGTAGTTTTTGCGCATAGTTTTCTTCAGAGAGTATGCACACCATATGTGAAGTTTCTAGTTTTAAACGTTGCAAATAAAATGAAAAATTTGCAAAATTTAAATGTAGGCCACGTGAACTATATTATGTCCCATTTGACCCATTTTCTTTTGGATATTTTCTACTTATAATATGTCTTCATTCTTCATGCTAAATAGTTTTAGCTGTTTCAAAACTATTCACAACGATCCGCAAATTTAAAATATAGCCACGTGACAAAGGCCTAGTTGTGCCCCCTGTGAGGCTGTGACCTAGTTTTGTGCTAGTGGATAGTACTTTATGTAGCCATTCCGGAAAGGTGAACGAAATTCCAAAATTTAAAAGTTAATGTGATCTAGATTATGTCCCCTATTGACGTAGTTTAGTACTGCTTATTTTCCACTCTATACAGTCTATCTGCGTGATAACTTTGAACTGTAGCTTTAGCCGTTGGAGCGATATTCACAGGGGTCCGTAAATTTAAATCTAGGTCCCTTAAACTGGGTCACGCCCCCTTTGACCTAGTTTTTTGCATGCCGTCAACATTATTAATCGTAATCGATGCACACACAAAATTGAAGCCTTTATAGCTTAAGCCGTTCCCGAGATATCGGGGTACGTAAAAACATTGGGCCTCGTACGCCATCTTGGATTCAACCCTTAGGTGGTTTCCACAATTCCGCAGCTTTTCTGTGAAATTTGAACGCAATCTGTCCACGTGCTGCTGAGTTAGAGCTATGTAGCCGTATTTCCAATTGTCGCACTTTAGTGGATCTCAGAGTTGGGGGGCCCTAGCTGCACTGGGTCTGCGGCAGATGAGAAACCAGAGCTGGGTGCTATACTGTGTTGTTTTCGATTTTTTCTTTATATTTTTAAATCGCAGCGCTTGGAATGCAAGTGGAGTCAAAAAACGGGACAAAATTACTCACTTTTTGACCCCCTGTGAAAAATAGGGGACGTCTGGTGGAGATGCCTGTACGACACAGGTTCTAAGCACCGGTATACTTTTGCCCGGCGACGATCGGCGCACTGGTCACACGTTGGACGGTTGGCTAAAAAAGAACCGGTGGTAAAACATAATAGCAAAAGTTCTGCCCGCGGCTAAACAATCGTTTAAATATTCTATGATAAAAGGCGGTTGTTTGTAAATACGGTAATTTTTTTAGAATTTTATAAATGGAGACGCCGAAACAAGAAACTGGTTTGGAGGTGTTTCATAAAACATTCTATAGATACTAGTTACCATATTATGGACAGAAATCAGTTATTCTCTCTTGAGAAAGTAGAATCTATGGTTGATCTTGGGGTTCGTTTTGACAGCGATCTCACTTTCGGTGATCATATCCCAGGAAAGATTATCAAAGCTTACAGTGTCCTAGATATTATTAAAAGGAATTTCATATACATGGACGAACACACTTTTAGGTAAAGGTGTCCGAAACACCCGGTGGTGGAAACACCCATTTTCGGCACTTACAAACGATAGCAAACGATGTTAGAAAGGCAGAAAAGGCTTAATTTCTTAACGGAAATGCAATCCAAAGTAACTACTAACTGCGACAACTCTAGCGGGACCCGAGTATAAAACATGGGGTTTTGGGTGAGTAGTAGCACTGGGTACATTCTTCAAAAGCAACGAAACACACAGAAATTTGTCCAAAAAACTGTATAAGCAGCATATGTAACAGTGGTGCCACCTAGCGAATTGATGAGAACTATTTAAGCGAAAAATGTTCAATCAGACAATGTTGAAGAATGACGAAAATTTCGAGGAAAACGCACATGAATGCATCTATAAGCTGAATAAGCAGTAAACAGAATGATGGCGCTATCTAGTGAATTTATCTGAACTATTTTTACCGAAAGACAGTTTTGATGGAGACACTGTTAAAGAAAGTAAAAAAATTTCCAGGAAAAATGCACAAAAATTTGTCCATTAACTGTTCAAGCAGCAAATAAAATTATGGAAAAATGTCTGAATATGCTGCATACAGTGTTAGTGACCCATACAGAATGGCTGTAGAATCAGTTGTCACACTAAGTAGAGTACAGTAATTAACAGTAAGAGACTGCATTTCCAGTAGAAAATTAAGCCTTTTCAGCCTTTCTAACGTCGTTTACTATCGTTCATAAGTCAGCCGGCTGTATGAATAGGTATTTCAAGGAGAAACGAAACATGACCAGCCGTTTCACTGCTCCATAATTTTCCCATTCACACGATCAGTCATGCGAATAGCATCAGTCTTATTGGATGTATCATTCTGACCAATATTTGACAGTACTTGAAACAGCAGACTTGTCGTTGATCGTTGTGTGGTTAAGTACGCACCTGTATAGTGATGTTGGAATTGTAAAAAAGCGAAGTCCTTTCCAAGCCCTATGGGCCTACTGGACAGCACTGATTGGCAGTGATCGCCATTTCCGTATCCCTCAGCCAGACACAACTTAATACTGTGAGACCATGGGCATGGGCCTAGTGTATCGTGTGGTATGTCTGTTTACTTTTCAGCTGAAGCCGGTTCTTATTTTACCAACCCTGGGCGGATGGAAGGCTGAGTCGACCTAGTTTTGAATTTGTAGATGTCGAAAATTACATTGGTGAGTAATTATGAACATTTGCGCGTTGTTTTGTTTGCAGCTTATGGCACGTTTGATAAACAGACATTCTGTGTATCAGCTTGATGCGTTGTTATTTCCTGGTGGCCTGAAGCCCGGTCATATTGTTGAGCTGAATGGTGAGGAAGGTACTGGCAAGTCGCAGTATATGTTACATCTGCTTGCAACAGCGATACTTCCGTCAACAGTTTCTGGAGTTGAGGTCGGTGGTCTCAATGTGGAGGTTTTGTTTATAGACACAAAATACACTTTCAACATGCTGCGTCTTGTAGCGTTACTAGAGCAGCGTCTTTCAGCCGCTCTGAATCAGTCGGATGATGCTTGCCCTGCCACTGCTGAGGTTGAAGACCCAGTTGAGTCTGCTGTTAGACACTGTCTGACAAGGTTCTTCTTTGTGCGATGCAGCAGCAGTTCACAGCTTGCTGTAACATTGTGTTCTCTAGAGTCAGTTTTGGCGGCAAAGCCCAATATTCGGATTGTGCTGGTGGATGACATTTCCGCATTTTATCACACGGATGTTTTCGCAAACATAGAGTCACATTTCAGCCTCTGTATTAGCCTGCTGAAGAAACTAGTCAGTACCCAACAACTGCTGTTGATTGCTGCTCGGACATACATTGGTACAGTGAAGCAGGCTTTTAAGCGTGATGCCAATGGTGAGCGTAAATGTTCCACTGATTCATTAAACACATATTTGTCAGCTTGGCATCAGCTAAGAACGCATTTGCGGACATTTGCTAAAACTGAGTCAGTGAACACATTTTCTGTAATAGATTCAGTGAACGGTGATGCTACTCAAGTCATTTTCACAGTTGCTGAGGCAGGTGTGAAGGTTGTCTCCTAATAAAGATGCAGCTTAGTTAACAGAGATGTTCAGTTGCAGCTTAGCTCTAGGATGGCATTACCAATACTAGTAAAGTAAGTGATTTTTGTTTATGTGGTTTCACTTTCTGGTATACTGGCTGCCACTACTTCACTTTACACTGCAATGATTTTGAGTATTAGCTGTGGTTAGAGCCTGAAGAATTATGCATTTATGCGATCTCGCATAATTTGGCAGTTTTCGCATAATTTTATCACAAATATCTCATAATTTCACACATTTTCATTATAGTGCAGAAAATTCACATAATTTGTCGCTATTATAATTTTACAAAATGCACTGCTGTCGAAAATATGACCGTTTCTGTCACGGAATATATCCACTTAACATTTTGCTTTTGATGACATCAAGTTTCACATGTTTGTTGTTGCACCGTAATAGACCTGCAGTAGCAAGTGATTTTGCTTGTGCATACGAACTTAAGCAGCCAACTAACTTGTTGCAGTTCCTGAATGTAAAAAGAGAAGATTTTCGAGTTTAGATCTTTCTGCTATTTTTTGCATGTGAAATTAGGATCACATAATTTCGCATAATTGGCAATTTCTGGTCACGTAATTTAAAATTTGAGATTGCATAATTTCAAGAAAAAATTACTTAATTCTTCAGGCATATTTATGGTGATTTCATTTTTTTCACCATCAGTTGTAATGTTTATTATGTATGAGATGTTATGCTTGTTGACTCATCTGACTGTAAGTAATATCGAGCAATTTGATTCTAGCTGATGGAACTTACTCTTAGTTTACCAGTGAGTCATGTCAAGTATGGGTTAGTGTAGCTTCAGAGTAAGAATATAATGATGTGTTGGTGGCTGAATTTGTCAAAATATTCACCTTGGGCTAGGTTAAATATTAATATCTGTATGCATGACTTATAGATAAAGTAATGCTGTATTAATAAAGTTATCTCGTGAGTGATTTGGCCAAGGTATATTATTTGTGTGCAGCATTTTAACAACAAAGAACTTTTCACTGTGGTTTGACATCTATTAGCCAATAAGGCAACAAATGAGAAATGACAGTTCAGTAACATTTAACGAAATCATAGTTAATACTCACTTTCTGAAATGCCGTTAACTGTATATCTGCTGTGTTAAAGAGTGCACCATTTCATTGTATAAGTGCATCTTTAAGCCTCGTGCCGCTGCGAAGCGAAAAGCTTTGTTTTACCCCGTGAAATATATTTATTTCTTATTTTTTTAAATTTTAACCGGCCATATCTCCGCACTCCCTGGACGGATCTTTGTCATTCTTGTGTCATTCGATCGAGCTTCGCTGCAGTTTTTAGATTCCATTCTTTGATCTACTAGATCTGACCCCTACATTTCACATGGGGTCAAAACGCGAAAAATTTTAGCCAATTTTTCGACCCCAGTCACGATTAGACGGCGACCATTCCAAAACGGTGCAATTTTTCAGAACGTTGAAAACAAATTGGCTTTGCACAGATAATTGGGCTATCATGTCTTGAAATTTGGTAAAGATTGGTGCCCCATCTCCGAAATCCATCCGGGAGTTTGAGCCCCAAAATGTGCAAAAAAACGACAATGGGCGATTCTGAAGCGAATAACTCTAAAAACGGCTGAAGATGTCGCCATACTGTCTGCGAGTGGAAAGTAGTGCAGAGTCTGTTTTTTCGTGCCAAATTTCGTAATTGTCCCTTTAGGGGTTTCTCCAAAATAACACGTTCAATAGAGGTACCCCCATCACGACAGCGAAAATCTGCATAAGAATCTTCTATATTTGGTAAGTGCTATGATATATGTATAAGTTTTTGATACTGGCTTGTAGAAAATCGCAGTCTTTCGGCTGGTACTACAATCAGTGACCTTGAATGACCTTAAAAATCTTGGATGCCATTATCGCTGTTTAGCGGTGTTTGGCGCAAATGTAAATGATTCATTTCCGATGCCAATTACTCTGAAATGGCGAAAGATACAGCCATACTGTCTATGAGTGTAAAGTAGCGCAAAGCCTTTAGTTTCTTCGTGCAAAATTTTGCAATCGTCCGTTTAGGGCAGGGATTGGCAAAGTGCGGTCCGCGGGCCGCATGCGGTCCTCGGATTCATTTTGTGGAAAAGGAAAGGATATTCAATGTGCGGCTCTTTCTAAACTCCTGAGACACTTGAAAGTATCAACAGCTAGTGTCCGCGTTACGTCAACATTCAATACAGTGTTACACTGCCGATTGAATCGTAATTATTGTGACTGTACACAGTGTACAGTAAGATGCACCTGTGTACTGAATTACTTTCTTAACTATACCAAATTGTCGCTATGTCTTTTACAATCACATATTGGTGTTGTTCTGTAGATTAGTTTCAGTTTCATATGGCACATTTTTTGCGTCCCGCGCCCGTCGCCCCAAAAAATTTTTTGGCCTTCGCCAAAAAATATATATGCCCATCACTTGTTTAGGGGTTCCAGTTTCGGTGGAGGTGAAGTTGTCCTTCGTAGAACCAGGCCGCAGATGGGCCCATAGTCCATCCCCCAGAAAAACCCCTGGTATTTCTTACCAGGGTACTATGAAAACCTCCGTGAGGATGTTGAAAACCTCAGGAGGTCTCTAACTGTTATATGGTGCTTCTTTCTGTTTCCTCAGGCGCCTGTCAGCTGCAAAGAGCCGAGTTATTGCAGAAGGGTTCCCACTGGGGGCCCCTCTTCCGAATGATCCTTCTTTCACTCCAGTCCATCATCAGTAATCAGATGAGACCACGGAGGTTGAGGGGTGCCTGGTTTAGTCGCCTCTTACGACATCCGGCCAGAAGACGGAGTGGGTCGATTCTAAGCCCCGGAACCCACATTGGGTTGGTTAGGGGTTTATCCATATTCCATAATGGCACGTTCAGTAGAGGTACCCCCATCCCGACTGCGAAAATCTGCATAGCACTGTAATATATTCTAAATTGTACTATCAATAGCAAGTGACTTCGGCTTTCTACTGCTATCGAAATCAGGGACCTTGAAAAAATCAAGAACAGCATTATCGCTGTTTTGCGGTGTTTTTTCTTAGAAAATGGCAGGTTTCGGAGCTAAAAAATATCAAGTGATAACTGTCACACCAACTTGTTTAAGTTTACATTTGTTTACTTCCCAACAGCCAGGGCGAGATGTACACAAAAATTTGGCCAGTAAGCAGTCCCAACGAAGTATAATAAGTCCCCGACTCAACTTAATCTCAAACTTGAACTAAAACTTTCGTCGATGTGGGTCCAAATTCCCAAAACAACAAACAGTGTACTGTGGAATGATTCTGTTCTTTGACCCACAGAGCGTAAATTACATGCACAGCAGAGTTACTTTTCTATATCAGAGACAAAACAGAACAAGCAAATATGTCGTCCACAAACAACAGAAAACTGTACAAACAAATTTGTCAGCAGAAGCACGCAGTCAGAGCTGACAATAACAGCAACCGCAGTAGTAGTCATCATAGATCGAGAACATGAATTTTAGAAATTTTTATAATTTGTAAATTCGCAAATTCTTTCGAAATTTAAAATGGATTCTAAAAATTCAAAAAATCGTAATTTTCTCATTGTTCATTGTTTTGAATGCAGTGCATTCACTCGTCGAAAATCACCGCAAACTCGTTGAATTGTGGGTGAAAGACGTTGAACTGCTATTGTTGCTAAGCAATCATAAACAAGCTGTTTGTAAATTTTAAGTGGCCCAAAGTAATACTACAGGGAAGGCCACACCCACTCAACGAATTTTAAAACAAGTTCTCGATCTATGGTAGCAGTATTACTAGCACTAATCCCGCTCGACACGTTATTGGCCATTGTGGAGACAACCTTTATTTGACTGCTGCAAACCCAGATCAGACTAGAGCTGGATCGATATATCGACATACCGCCGATATCGATATTATCGTTATCGCATCGATATCGGTAATCTTCAATATTTTCTTATTATACGAGTAAAGCCGAGTATTTCATTTGGCAATGTGATACATCGTTACATCTATACTGGGCCAAACAGTCAGTTGACGATTCGGTTTGACTACGTAGCATTTAACATGAAGATGGCAGAAATGCCCATCACTAAGACTGAGAGTGCCACAGCGTGGACGTCGTAGATGATACTGACGACGTAGTCTGGTCTCCGGAGTGCAAAATGAAAAGCTTCGGCGCTTTTTCAACATCTTCGAAGGTGATTAGGCCAAATAGCGCTGCTGTTAAGAATATTGAAATCGACATCAATGATATTTTGGGCTCAGAAATATCGGTAAATATCAATATCAGCAAAAGGCGATATCAACTCGGCTCTAGATCACTCACAAAAACCACGCACAATGGCAGCAAAAAACCGCCCAAAAATTTCCAGAAAAAATGTCGTGCAAATTTTTGACACTGATTTTGTGGTTTTAGCCCTTACTGGGAGCCCGCCTCCAGTATTTTTGATGCAGTGTATATGCATTAATAACGCAAATATTGACTGCGACTGGCATTTGGGGCCTGCTACTGGGTTGGGCAGAACATGGAAACGTGTGGCTAAAGAGGTGTTCAGCATTGCCATGTAGCGAGATTTAGCTAAATTTCCCCATACCGAACTTCCTGCCAAAAACCTGTGGATAGGTTTAAAAACCAACCAAAAACCTGCGACCGGCATAAATTTCCCGCCCAATGGGTCTCAAAACCATCCATTTGGGTGGGAAAACCGCGGAATTGGCAACAATGACCTCAGCTAATGAAACACAGTTACACCTAAGAATGACACATAAGATTTCTGAACAATAGTAACAAAACGGCAAAGTTATGCATACAAACAATGAATGAAACGTGTTAACCTCCTGACCTGGTTAAAGTCAAACAGACATAGTTATGTTTCTGGTGTGCAATACAAGTAATGCAACACATTCAGAGGCTGTACAACAAGTAAATGCAAATCAATTTTACACATCACATTACTGTAAAAAAACCTTAGTAAAGGCTGAACATCCCACTCGACAAATTATGGATCATTCTGAGGATGGTTTTTACACGCAAGATGAGACAACCAGAATCGACAAAAAAACTGAAGGAAGCTAGTTGGTCATCACTCGTCAGGATCAGACTTAAATCCCACCGTGACCACTCCACCATGTTACAATGAACAAACAGGCAACCAACCATCTCTGCTATAACGAGAGCAGCTGCATTAATATTCCCTCTAACTCCAGACCAACATCACAGATCAGATGAGGATTCGGAGACAGACCACCAGTTGAAATATACCACAACTAATTGCTTGATTATTACAAACAACACCGACCGACCAACCATCACCATCGGCTGCAGATATGTTGACAAACATCGTGAAAGACGCACAAACACACAACTAAT
>Ga0126335_1002534_pt1 | contig 10993 bp, 11 predicted proteins | sample OlaspJWI45metaG_FD_108409 | JGI IMG/M metagenome (GOLD analysis project Ga0126335, IMG submission 108409) | Marine gutless worms symbiont microbial communities from Oahu, Hawaii - Olavius sp. 1 OAHU.JWI-45 metaG | ecosystem: Host-associated > Annelida > Digestive system > Unclassified | place... | reverse complement strand
ATTATGAGAGGAAGGTTGTACAGTAGCTGTGTGCGTACCAGCGTGTTGCATGGAAGTGAGACCTGGCCTGTAAGGAAAGAAAATGTGGTGGCACTTCAGCGAGCATAGATGAGAATGGTCAGGTGGATGTGTGGCGTTAAGCTAAAAGACAGATTCCCAAGTAAGGAGTTGAGTGAGAGGAGACTAGGTATAGATGACATAGCATTGGCACTGCAGCAAAACAGGCTGCGTTGGTATAGGCATGTACTGCGAAAGATGATGATGATGACTGGGTGAAGAAATGCATGGAGTATGAAGTTGAGGGCCTTAGACCAAGGGGAAGACCAAAGAGGACCTGGACAGAGGTTGTCTGAGAGGACTGTAAAACACATAAACTGAACAAAGAGGATGCTATGGATCGTTGTAAATGGAGAAAGGTGTTAAAGGCTGGCCGATGATCAGGATGGGTGTGAGTGGGTGAGTGTTACTTCTGGTACCGGCCTACCCGGGTAGTCCCGGAACAAAGGCTGTTAAACAGTTGTTGTTGTTGTACCAAATACAATGTACACCACAAGTAAGTGTTCAGTCCGTGCTATAACTGCTCGAAGCCGGTCTTATGATTTTCGACATGGAGCAGTTATAGCACGGACTGAACATTTAGTTGTGGTGTACATTGTATTTGGTACAAAGTTCACAAAAATGTCATCGTACAAATGAACGTGACAAGCAATTACCTGAAGTAAAGTCATGTAAACATAAAAAATCACGGGTTTATATAGTACACCGCAGTAGTTTAAAAGAAAATCAGACATAGTAGTTGTGCCATCTAGCGATGCAGAAATAAACGGAACACCTATGACTGGCACTAACCTTACAACTAACCCTAAACTCTAATCTAACTGTGTAAGCCTGACCCTCACCATAACCCTAACTATAACCTTAATCCCTGACCCCAACCCTAAAATTAACATAAACAGTTAAGCCCTAAGCCTAAAATCTGAATCTAATCGTAACTTATAATTACTATCCTCCAAAAATTGGCAAAAAATTTAACTGGCTTTGAACTCAAGACCCGTGATATGCAATCACAGTGTCATAACCATTAGACCATGACTGTCCACAGTACACTAGTATGCATATGATTGGCTGTTGTAAGAAAACTAAAAATGGGTATATCCGACCAGACCATCGTGAGAATAGTCACTCTCTAAATATAATTATGGTAGTGATATTGTACACAACAATTTGCTACAGTGAGTGAGTGAGTAGAGGCTTAATGTAGACCCGAAAGAGAAAGTGAGAGCGAGCTAGACTTTACAGGACTGCGAGCGAGCAGTATAAGCCAGTCAAAGCAAGCAAAATGTGTCCCAGAAAAAAGACATGGACAATGTACTGCACTTCGCCAGCTTTGTCACCTTCGTCGATACATTACCGACGACTGCTTCCGTTCCCTGGTGGTGTTGCTTGTGCACTGAAGACTCGACTGCAGCAACTTTGTCCTGGTCAGGCTTCTAGCATATCTACAGCGGCGCCTCCAGTCCATTATTAATGCGGCGGCTCATCTGGTAGGTCGCTACGATCATGTCTCGGATGCTCTTGCAACTCTACATTGGCTGCATCTACCACATATTTTTGTCAGTAGGCTGAGTTACTGGAGCCTACATAATGCAGTGAGAGCAAGTCAGACTAAGTGAGAAAAGTGAGCAAGATAGGCCAACGAGTGACCGAGAAAATGACTTGTGAGTCACTTCCGAGTCTAGCTTAATGTCCCACTCGACACTTTATAGGTCATTTTGGATGATTTTTACAGGCCAAATGACCCAATAATTTGCTACAATCGGTAGAAAACATTATTTACAAATACAGTTCATGAGTCATGACAATCAAAGACAACTAGATAAGTAAATGTAATAAAATCATGAAGTACCATGGTTTTTTCTAGTTACAAAGTAAGCACAAAAGTAGCCTACTGCAATGCTGTCATGAAAATTTCATGAGCATACAAAACAAAGTTGGAGTACCTTCAGTGTTAAAAACTGGTATCTTCTGCCATTGTCGAAGGCCATTAACAGCCGTGCAGAACATTAGCCGCGCAGCCCAAGCTTCCACCGCTAACTTGTGGTCTACTAAGATGACTGGATTACGATTAGTTGTTGACTCAACGAATGGCAAGATATCATATTCATCACTGCTCAATGATCACAAAAAAATAATTATGCTTTATTTCATTATTTAATTATTAATTCAAATCAGGCATATGAACACATCAATACAGAAAGAAAAAGACAATACCTTGCTTATTCATTCTGTTGCCCTATTTTCTTTAACTGAAGGCCGGAATAGCTCACCGTGTGGTCGTAACGCTCTTTTCTGCATCCGACGGTACCAGTGTGCTCTCAGTGATATAGTTTGTAGCACTTCTAATATTTCTGTGGATGCGGTAGTTGATCGGTATGTTTCAAAAGGCATCTCTGGCGCTCAGCGGCGTGAGTCTGAGTTTCTGAGAGAGAAATAGGCATCCTTTTGAGTTTATTTAATGCTATGGTGCGATGTGGTGCGAAGGTATAGGAACCCCGGAGTTGACTTGGCAGCGAGTTGGTTCGTCAGCGAAACGTAAGGTTACTTGACCTCACTACTGGAAGCGAATTGGCTCGAGAAGGAAACGGCTGTGAATCTACTGAATTTAGTGTAGTAGCGATAGCGTCTTTCAACTTACATTTTTGGATCCACTATAAACTGACGATCAATGTTTGAAATGATTTTTTCTCCAAGTTCATCATCTTCGTCCATTGTTTATTTTCACTCAATCATATGTTTACATAGAATAACTAACAATCTTTTAGCGAAGCTGATCGCTGACGAAAATAATAATAATAATAAAATAATAATAATAATACAGATTTGTATAGCGCCGTAAGGTCGTAACTTCAGAGGCGCTAAAGTAACCATGAAGGTCTCATAACTTCATAAGCAAAGCACAAGAGACCAACTAAGCAAACATCCCATAAAACCGCTTAGGTAATAGGCACATTTTTGGTGCCTAGGCCATCTCAGCCTTCAATCCCTACGGGTTTGGTAAATGAGGAACAGATTCGGCTAGAAAGGCAAAGGCAGGTTTGGTTCACTGAATTAGTGGATAAACGCATGGGTGGCACGTAAAGCTGTTATGTTGCCTCGTGAAGAAGTGTGTACTTATCGTGTCCTCTGCCTTTACATTTACGAGTATAGCACACTAATTCTATGACAAGTTCACAGTACAAGAACTCAATATGACAATTATCTTATCAGAAGGATAAACAGATTACAAGTCATACATTACAGCATACAAGCAATGACTAATAAGACACCGTAGAAATAACAAACATGACATGATAGTCATAAATAAATTCAACAGTAATACAGCACGAACGACTCAGCCACTAACTTGTTACCAATGTCACAGCACAAGAGACTGACAGATCCAGTTACACAGACAGTCAATGCAACTAGCACTATTTCTACGATATTGTGTCCTAACATGCTCATCCTCTTGACAAACACTACTCCACTAGCATTGCTAAAATGGGTACAAAATGTTATGCAACTGGGTCAGTGTCGCGGCCACCTTGTTGGGCAAGTACTTAGATTAAGTGTAATCTGCATTCATACGTTACAAGATGGTGTGCATATCTGTAGGCAAAGATATGGCAAGCAAGAGATGTCAGTGCACAGTTTTCCACCATAATTTAAAAAGCATGACATGTTTTTCTTTGGTTAATACATGATGGAAAACTGCAGCAACTGACAATATTTGCAAAACAAAAGATACTTTTTACACAGCGTGTTGTGTGCATGTCTGGTAGGAAGCATACATTCTTTTACGAACACGTGGCAATAAGGGTAGAGTCTACATGTAGCTAACCAATATGCCCTTGTTAAGTTGTCTGCTAATATTAACACATTAACGTTATATACAGTACATCACACACCAATCAAACACAATGATAAAATCCAACATATACATGCAGACGTCAACAGCACAGCACCACATAAATATATTAATGTTCACTACGTAACCGCATCACCATTGCTAAGTGACCGAAACATTTTGGCCTAGTAATGCACTGTCAGTGTTTATCCTTCACTGAACAGATAAGAAGTTGTTGCATGCAAAAAACGATACATTCTCTACCACTAGACACAAGTATCATAGCCATACGATGACACAAGTAAGGAACTTAACAGACTGAGCAGCAACAGCAAAATCTAATGCAATAATTTCTGAGTGGTAGTCACCATAGAATTTTGACATACAGTCCAGTTAGAGTGCAACTGTTATCTCATCATTCAAAAACTGTATGAAAAGGTATTTGTTTACCCTGGTCAATAGGGTGTAGGGCCAAGTGTAGAGCAACTACACTAATTCAGACCAACATGTTACCACTAAGCCAAACTGCCACCGAACATCACAATACACAGACAAGTCAACTTATTGCTAAACAGTGGTTAAGTACTATGACCTGAGACAGCATACTGACAGAAAATGAAGCCACATTAACACACAAGCCTGACAATACTGTTGTAACATAATGACGAAACTACTCCTACAACATTGTTTAAAATTACCAAAACTGGAATTTAAACACTACATTCGACAAGCTGATTAGTAAATTAGCTACGATTAATCAATGTGAAACTGATTTATGACTGTTTATGACTTACACCTATTAGCTGGCCTGCCACAATGAGGGGGCCAGCTATAGTGATGGTCCGCATTGTCCATCGGTCTGTCTGTCTGTCACATGCAAATATCTCCTAAACTAAGCGAGACAGACATATGGTTACTGGGAAACTCGAATACGAATCCGGGCTTCGATTCAGAATGTGCCATCAGAATCGCGAATGGAAGTGGTTCCACCATTTTGGGTGTTTCTGGGTTGGCACTTCACCCATTCAGACAGAAATGGGGCAGTTGGCCTAGTGAATGGATCACTGGGAACAGTCACCAGTCTAGACACTCGACTGGCACTGCCTGTTTCGTTGTGTACATCGTGTGCATTGTCGTATGCACAGCTTCCCTGAAAGAAAAAGAGAACATAAGAACAGGCAAGACAGTGGCATAAGTCGTTGCTGTTATTTACAATATTGTTAGCTATAGTAATGGCCCACATTGTCCATCCGTCCATTTGCCACATCTCCAAACTTAAGTGAGATAGATGCACGATTACTAGAAAACTCAAACAGAAATCCGGGCTTCCCGATGCAGAATCTGCCATCAGATTCGCGATTAGAAGTACAGTTCTGCCATTTCGGGTGTTTCCGGGCCGCCTTCTCCAATAAACTGTACCATAAAGATGGCATCACACTGGGCACCATGGCGGGCCAGCTATCGTCACGTCCCATAATGAACGATACCTTGTCAATGACTTTACGGACACACACACAACAGAGTATAATGGATCAGCATTGGATTGGTTCTCATAATGAGGACAACCTACTTACATTTGCACACTTGAATTAACCAGCAGATACATCCACAACAATACACACACATACATGCAAGACAACATTAAAAGTCTCATCATCTGTGGTTTTAGTGTGGGTAAAATTACAACTGACTCACAGAATCTTAACAGGCTCACATTTTACAAAACATGAAAAATTAAAAAAAGAATATCGAAACACTAACGCAGAACCTGAATCTAAGTTCAGTTAAAACTCATCATCAGTGACAAGGCAGACAGAAAAAATGGAACAATGTTACACAGCAACTCAGCAGCACAAGGCGTTACATGACAATCAGAAATCTGTTGCCAAGCCATCACTGGCATGCTCAGCAGCAGTTCTGGTCCACTCATGAAAATCTTCATCAAGTTCCTGTGAAAACAGTAGCCACAAGTAACAAATGAGAAAGTTGCAGCTGTAAAAAATGCAGCAAGCAACAACACAAAGATAACATGAAATAGTTGCATACCTGCCACAGAAAGCAAGGAGTTAAATACTTAATTAGCAGACAATATGGCAGAACAACAAGCAGGTGAGGTAACAGTAACAGCACTGCATTAAAAGTCAGGCACACAACAACAGAGTCTGTAATGGGTAGTTAGAATTATGATGAGGAAGTAATGAAGTACAATCACAGTTTTAGCTTTTAATTCACAAAATAAAACTACCTGAAATCATTTATGTAAGACTAACAAAGATAATTACTGCCAATGATAATTAATACTAGAAAATGATTAACTAAAGACAATGTGCTATGGTGCATAATGACATCAAAGCACAATTAACTACAATTATTAACAAGAGGACAAAGTGATCTGGCAAAGGCTGCAGCATCGAATGAACCCACACACACTGCATGTGCCACCGAGTTGAGCCACATGACAGACAGACTGTGACTGAGAGACATCGCGATCATTATCTGTAACATTAGTCTGCATTTCATGCTTTCGATGCAGCCTAATAATTTATAATGATATACGCTCATCCCGTTGCAAAACTAAACAGTGACGCATAACAGGCAGAGACAGACAAAAGAACTACTTTTAGCGTCATAAACATTATGTCTAACTACATATTGCTTAAACTACGAAGCAAGAGTGGAGGAAAATACAAGACTTATCCCAAAGTGATATATACAATTTGCAAATATGGAACTGGAAAAAGCATAATTCACAAATGGCTGCTGTAAAATCACCACTGAATGACAAAAAGTAAACATTCAATAAACATATAACTGAACTGAGTACAAGTAAAGTCTACTTACTGAGAGTGACTACAAGGCTGGCTCATTTGTGCTGTAAAGTCAGATGTTATAAACAAACAAACACATGCGGTTATGTAACTGGTGTTAATATCAACAATAAATACGACAAACATCCAAAATTCTAACTGATTAGTCACATAAAAGACCACTGCAAAAGTAAAAAAACAGTTACATAAAGCTGTCATTGTCTTTGAGAATTTACAGTGATAAAATGGAAAATATGAGAATAAAACGTTGGTCAAAATCTATTAGCGGTTACAACACAAATAAGCTAGCAGTCCAGAGGTTACTGGTAACTTACTCAAAAAGTATGCATGAGCAGTTGAGCACACAACATGCACATAGCTACTTAATACAAACTTATTAGAACACTACACTACAACTGCAGACACTTGAGGCAAAGCATGCTAAAGGCCTTAGACTAGACACACATCATGCAATGGCATCTCTTAACACGCATGTCAAACAATATGCACACAACAGCAAATGTAATATGTCTGTCCCACTAAAGTTAACCTATTCAACTTTCATAAGCATAAACTTGTCTCTGATGCTAACTTCCAATAGACTCCATCCACTGAAGTCTTATATCATATTGTACAAGTCAGACTATCACAGTCATCTTCACGACTTGCATCATCGACCTATTTTACTCCATTAACTAAGGCTATCGACCCATATATTTTCCACTACAGACTTTCTCAGATTAATATTACACTCGCCAATTTTGTTTTTATCTACAGAATTGTTGGTCTTGTGTGGTGAACACACCAGCTAATTGCTGACTTTCTGGTTCACACATGCATTGCAAACTGTACTGTACTGCAGCAAATAATGTTCATTATTTTAGAAATTAGTAACAAATCTTAAGAATTTGAGACATACTGATGACAAAAAAATGGACTACAGTCAAACACATCTTGGGCATCCAAAGACTAAAATTTATATGATCAAAAAAAAATACAGTATATAAAAAGCTTACCATGGAAACCATCATTAATTCAATCCACAATGTTAGTAACAAACATTTCTAGACAGTGTAACAAACACTACAATTAGATGAAACACTGAGTTAAAACGCAACAATGAAAATCAACAGAACACACGCACCTCCTGATCCCATCCTTCGCTCTCAGCAGCTAACTTGTAGTGAGTCTTTCGCAGTTCTGATAAACTGCGTCGTTCTTTCTCAAGCTGACTCTCCAACTCAAGAACGTGAACCTGCGACTCCATTTCAAGCCGCTTGGCCTGATGTAGCGTTAGCTTCGAAAAGTCCATTGTGTCTAAACAGAACCATGCCAGCCACCAGTCACAGGAATCTTTGTTTGTGGAACATGCTTCCAGCATTGTTGCATTTTAGGCATCTGTAGAGGGACACTTGTTCAAGTAAAGCTGTGATACTTTTCAACTCTGTTTTTAGGTGGCATGTTAAATTTTCTTCCTTAATTGCAGTTCATAGTTCATATACATTATGCTTATATAAAATGACCTGCACTTAACAACAGAATACAGAGAACATAAAAACTGAAGCAGCAATAAAGATAGAAAATAAAACAAGAAAGGCTCTAAATTAAAAAATCACTGAATCTAAAGCACAGCGTGCAAACGACTAGTGGCTATGTTAGCTAGTATTCCTGTTAGTTGCAAGTAACTCACCCATTTCTTCTACACGCTCTGCACCACTCTTGGCTGAAGCAACGACAAGGCCGGTTGCTGCTGTAACACCCTTCGATGCATCTGATAAGTGCATCAAATTCTCACTGTCACTCTCGGCTTTCACCTTGGAAGCCACTACCAGCTGTGCTGTGCTGGCAGCAATCTCCTGAGAACAGACGACTAGTTCTTCATACTTGCCGTTGCCTTTCACCACACGATCAGCCGCATCTCTGTAAGACACAGACAATACTACTTGCTAATTAATATCGCCATTACAGCTATTGTTTAAATAGACATCTACTGCAATTTTCTTCAACGCAGAATGAAAACAGCAACTTCATCTATGCAAGTTTTTACTAACAGTTACAGTAATGCCAACAGTAAAATTATGCTGGAGTACAGATAAAATAAGGCAAAATAAACACAGACCATTTATTATATTATACTGCAACAGTTTTAATTACAGATCTACTTTAAAAACTTCTAATGACAATAACGCATTAGAAATAGACAACAATCCAATGACTGCAGTGATAAGATATTCTGCTAAAAACACAAAACACAGTCATTGGAGATCTCCTTGATCTGATGCGCACATTACAGACAGAGTGAAACCACCTTCCGACTAATGTACCACAATGTAATGTTGTAAATTTAACTAAGTCTTGACAAAGATCAGAATTTGGTGGGAAAAGAACTTACACGAGTACATTAGCACCCCAACCAACAGCCTTAGCAGCTGAAATTAAACCCTCAGTCCAACGGTGATGCTTCTTGTAAAATTCTTTCAATGACGATGTACCCTATAACCACATACACAACATTAACACTAAACATATAAGATTAAAAGTATATTACTGTACACATGGCACACATGAATTTGCAGATGTCATTCTCAAATGTCACTAAACAATGTTACACTTAGCAGTCAACTACCGATATCCGGTAAAAATGCATGCATTACAAAACTGCAATGCCTTTTATGTAAGTAAGGTAAACTTCTGATATCAACTAAACGGAAATAATACACACCCTTCCTTGAGCGACAATTTCCTTCTGTAGCACTTTTGATTTTTCTATCAACATTCGAATAGCCTGCAAAATACAAACAATAAAACATTTTAAATGACTCTTGAAATGAGTTTCATATACAAAATGATCCTTGATGTGCATATGACTTTCTAAAAATGCAACAAAATTTTGAAATACCCCCCAAAAAACCTGACGCTGCAACCTTCATGAGCTGATTGCATGAGTCAAGAATCTTCTCATTAACCTCCAGCTGAATGCCTGAACAGGTTTCTCGAGAACTCGCCAACATTGCCTGCAGAAGACAACACCTATTATGGTATAAATCAACACGCAACTGCTTATGTTACTAATGTTTCTGCAACAGTGCATTGTAAAATGTAACCAACGTCGTACATCTGCTCCTGGCAGCTAGCAGCGAAAGACTGCAAAATTAAAATTCTGTCAGTCTGTTACCATACACCCAAATACAAACCTAACACTAACAGTAACCATAAACATAACCTCAACCTTGACCCTAACCCCAAAACTATACTCCTTACCACAGTCCTTACCCTAATACTAATGAAATAAAGCAAAATCACACAACAATCCATACACCATACAAAGTAAACAAAATGTCTTGTGTCACGCAAGAATACCGGGGACCAATCACGTAATGCAACAACATTAACACAGTCACATGACAACCGGGAGTCTATCCCGCAGCTATAATCAAACTAAAATAAATAAGTAACAACTAGGCAACGCACGGCAATTTTAGCGGCTGCTTCCTCTATGGCCTTTGCAGTCAGCTGCATCTCCTCATCGACAAGGTCACCCATCGTCTTGGCACGAACATCTTCCATCTTTGGCAGCAGTAGTTCAGCTTGTGAAAGAATCTGTCGTAATGCTGCTTCAACGGATGCTGACTTGGCCACAACTTCCTGATATGAACCTACATGTAAGCACACGAGTATTGTACAGTTCCAAGTCAGTTCTTCTAAACATCCCATAGTACATAAACAAGCAGAGGATTTTGTAAAGTAATTCTTTCAGTATTAGACTGAATCACCAAAAACAACTATTATGTCACTCAATATCACAATTAGCATAATTTCTGCAAAAATGCATAATGCCCAATGCAGCCATCAATGGCAAAACTGCAACTCCACGACAACAGAAACGAAGCAAGGAGAGTTCTACATCCCAGTCAACACCTAACAGGTTATGTTAGAGACAGTCTATCCAGCTGCACTCATACTGACAGCAAAACAAACACCTAAAGAAATAAAAAAGCCAAAAAGGCTGGTTTAGCTGCTTTCCAGCCAGAAAACAGAGTGGATCTATTCTACAAATCCTGGGACCTCCACGGTAGCAGGCACCATGAGGTGCTTGGCTATATATGGTTAACCTACAGCAGAATGACTACTTTAAGACACACAACTTTCTTCTGTGGAATACAGCTAATGACTGTTATGGGCCTACCAGTTCTCATTAGTGACAGAAGTGACAATGACTCTTCTCCTGCTGTCCGGCAACTCTTACCAAGTTCTTTAAACAACAAACACAACCAAACAAATACTTTCTGTACTGTTTAGT
>Ga0126335_1002533_pt1 | contig 10994 bp, 11 predicted proteins | sample OlaspJWI45metaG_FD_108409 | JGI IMG/M metagenome (GOLD analysis project Ga0126335, IMG submission 108409) | Marine gutless worms symbiont microbial communities from Oahu, Hawaii - Olavius sp. 1 OAHU.JWI-45 metaG | ecosystem: Host-associated > Annelida > Digestive system > Unclassified | place... | reverse complement strand
TGGAGGTTGGCAACCATTTTGCTGTACTTGACATTTTAACTATGCTGTAATTATTATAATGAAGCCAAAGTTTCTTCTGTTAGACAATAATTTACTTGTTCTACGTTAAAATGGGTAGAGTTGGACAGCCTGAAGAAGAACTCACTGCATCACGCAAATGACACAAATTACTGAAATTAGCCTAACCTGGGATCATAAGTCCTCATTTTTTCATAGTAAAGTCGTTCTTCGCCCCTAGACCCCCACCGGGGCTTCGCCCCCTGACCCGACTGGGGGACTTCTGTCCCCCAGATCCCCTGGATTTGCTCCCTCGGAAAGATTTCCTGGCTACGCCACTGCACCCTCCCCCCAATAAGTAAAATGTAAAATAAAAAAAACAAAGTTTGATTCAGTTTCATTTTGTGGGGTAAGGTCCACTTTTTTTACAAAAAGCTCCCCCCTTTTCATTTTCTGCACAAAAAACACCCCCGACCCCATTTCATTTCCTGCCTACGGGCCTGCGTTTCACAAGGCATTATAGAAATACCCTTTAAGAAAGATAGATTGGTGATTTGAAGTTGTTACGTTCCAAATTATTTCAGGTATGTGTGTACTAGTAATTATTTCAATAAAAAAAGTTCTGACAAAGTTATTGCAAAGATAAAAAGGTGCATTTTTGGCTGACATGGTATAATGATGTAATCCTTGCGAGTTTCAGTTATGAATACCTGTAACTAGGCCTAACTCATGCAATTCGTGCAGGCTATACATCAGCGGATACATTTCAGTAATGTTTATTTGCATTCCACACAGTGCCGCGGGGTACGGAGAGAAATTTTCTGATTCGTCTGTGCACTACGTTAAACAGTAATCACCATTTTGGAATTTAGACAGAAGGCCTTATAGTGGTTTACACAACACAGTTGTCGACGTCATGGTGGGGCTTTCAGTCACTCGCGGGCAGGTCGCCTGCTGTCATCCGGTTTCTTCTGTTTGATGGACGGCGAATGCGAGGCCTGCGCTGCTGCTGCAATAACACATTGAAATAACAATTACGTGTGTGCTGTGGTGGGTCCTACAGGCTACAGCAATAGCTCAACGCGACAAAGTGATCCGGTAATACAACAAACAACCTACAGGTTGTGACAAATCCAGCAAAGACGGTCAGGGTGGACAATTTTTGGTTTATGATCTAAGTTCATCAGTATGTCTCTGCAAACAAGATTACAAATCTACGATTTCCGACACCCTGGTCAACAGACAGACAAACGCCCAGCAATCCACTTTACACGTATGCCTACATGTATGAAAAGCTCATCTGTGCTGTAGCCAGCTGAGCTAACAAATGGCCAAAGTAATTTAGCAAAGGCTGCATTGAATCCTCCTCCACTTATACGGTACAACGGGCAACATTGCCCTCGATGCCTCCCTCACTCCCCATAGTCGGATCGGGAGCCCCATCTAACACAATGTTTCTTGGGCCTCAGATACACCCCAAAAGGACCTCAATCAGTTCAGCCATTTTTCAGGGTGCAGGCGCGACTGACTGACATATCACGCCACGGATTCGATACCGCCTAACAGTGAAACGCCATATGCTATAGCATAAACAAGGCGCCAATGCTGACCCCTCTGCGACGGGCAACATTGCTGTTATTTGTAGACGAAGAAACACTGTCGTCAACATCACCAACTGGAACTTCATCATCGTCGTCGTACATCACCGGGTTCTGCCATAAACACACACTCGTTTATGTTTTCACTCACTGTACAGCTGGTAGTCCGTTTTAACTGCATTCACTTGGTGAATAGCGGCGGCCACCAGCCAGCCTCACTGTAAATGTAAACATGGGACGGACAGCGGACAAACGGACACACGAATTGAAATATATTGCTGTCTGTACCGACACACTATTAGTACAAATAAGGTGACGTCACAGCTAGTGTCCTCAGTGCTCCGCGGTGGCGCCACGTATACGCTGTTTCTGCCTATACATGGTGCCACCGTGCGAGTGGTTTTGTAAAATTGGCGTTTTTGGCGTATTTTTGCGTTTTTTGCGAATTTTGCCGCAATTACAGCACTTTTTCCAAACAGTGCGTGCATCCTTCTCCTACTAGACGCCACCTTTGTGCCGAAGTTGACGTTCTTAGGCCCTCTCAGTCCTGAGATATCGTTTGGAGAAAAAACAGTCAACCAGACACCCAGCATATTTCGCCATCCGTGAACTTCAGTGGGAATAACATAGGCCTATACCATTTTTACCGATGTGTAGGCTTCTGACTGTATGGGTATGGGAATTCCATACCAATACAGTCAGAAGCCCACACATCGGTAAAACAGTGATCACTATCTGGCCTCGTATTCTCTCAGGAAATGGCCTGCAAGTAACTGAACGTCTGTAGCGAATTTGTGTGCCATTTCCAAGTTCCAACAAGCAAACACGCAAAGCACCAGGGTCCTCAGCAGAGCTCGCAGACTGTTAAGCGAGATTCCAGAAAATGTAAATGGTGATTTACAATGTGATGCCATTTCACGTGGAAAACTTTAGGGGTCCAGAATTCCCCACTCAACAAAATAAGATAAGCGTCAACCCCTATCACATACAGTCTACATCTACGACTGACATTAAGAAACGACGACAGTTAGTGATCTCCATCTACTGCGCTACAGAGACAAAGAGACGGAGAGATCGGTTAGCATATACCAGAATGAAGGACGGGCGATGACTATAGCAACTACGACACTTTGCGACGCCCACTTGTGTGTCATCAGCTAAGCACTGACACTGCTGACAGTGTGTGGGGGCCGCCTTCCTGGCCATCGAGCGTACCATCACATCGACGAACTGCTTCTGAGTCAGCGGCCGGCTGTCTAGCCACTGACGCGCACTGCACACGTGCATACACCTGGCCAGATTAGCTTGTTTTAAACGTCGCCAACTTCCATTATTTTTTAGTCTTTATACAACTTCAGAGAAATCATGATATACTTGAAATAACGACAAAGTATGCCATCGGTAAAACAGTGATCACTATAATCTGGCTTCGTATTTTATTCTCAGGAACTGGCCTGAAAGTAACTGAACAACTGTAGCGAATTTGTGTGTCATTTCCAACACGCAACATGCAAAGCATCAAGGTCCTCAGCAGAAAAAAATGAAAAAAGGAAGAAAGAAGAAAGGAGGAAGAAAAAAAATGAAAATTATGTTATTGCCGTGATGTTTAACGTTTGTGTAGCCTACGTTTCCTTCATAATTTACAAGTTTTCCGACCCTGGTTGCTTGGGATATCCGTAGTTTTGAATTGCAGCAATTTATCGGAAATCTAAGACAATCTTGTGAAGCAGGTGTATAAAATCACCCATAAATGTCTGTCTAACACAAAACAGACCTGAAGACGGAGCCGTTGGTTTCCTGTGTCAGCGCGACGCAGAGGTCTTTCGGCAGTCGCACGTAGCCGAGCAGATCGGGTTCACCTTCAAGTTCTTCTCCAGCGACGTCTTTCCGTGTGTAGACGGTCGACGTGTCCACACCTGCACGACAGCACAACAAACAGCGCACATACAGTAATCCATGCAATGATGAGTCGAAGGCAAAGCTTAAATATAAAATTCTAAACACATGCAATATACCGATGTCTCTGAAAATACTCTGTATGGATTGTGCAAAGACCTAACAACCTCACAACTGGTCGTGCCGTGCACGTGCCGCTATACCATCGGTGACCTGCTTTCGCTGTCACTGCGCCACGTGCATGGAACAGTCTGCCTGACTCACTACACAAACTGTCGTCTCTTAATAACTTCCAGAAGCATTTGAAGTTTCATCTGTTTAAAATTGCAGTTGCATAACATGACAATGCTGATGTAAAGAGTACTTGAAACAGATCGGGTTGCTTACAGCGCTATGTAACTTGTTTACTCTACGTAGGCCTATATCCTTACTAAACAGCACTGAGTACGTGAACACACATTCAATTTGCAAAAAAAACAACTTACCATAAATATATGCAGTTTTGGGCGACCTGGACTTAAGTCTCAGAATTTCATGCACAAGTACATGTAGGTGGATGTCATTGTTGACCAGCAGGCGCTGCATGTCACTGTAGCGCTCCTGCATCTCGTTGCACTCATTACATGCAAGCAGGACCATAGTCTTTGAGACTCCGGCACGGAATGGCAGCCTGGCGGCGAACCTCACTGCTTGCATGACATCTGCGTCTGTACCAGGCTCCAGGTCAAAGTTGTTGAGCGTCATCGTCATCTGTAGCATCATAGCACCACCAGACGGCATCAGCTGTAGACGAAGAAAATTACTGATCGATATGACTAACTTGATCGGTTTGCGGCGTTGGGGTAAGCACGTTACAGTTACTGCGGGCTATAATGACAACTTAGTTAAACGACGATATTTAGTAAATACTTGAATTTTACTGCCATTTTTGACCATCCGCGTATAGATTGAGAGATTGATCGACCTTGTTGGCGGAGTTGAACACTTGTCCGTCCATCGTGTGAACGTGCGGGCTGGCGAGATGCAGCTGTCTGCCGCCGAAGCCGACCACAGCAAATCTGCGAGACGTCAGTCCCTGAGACTGCATGGCCTTGTCAAGGCCATCCACTACTGCAGACATCTTTGCCATCAGGTCACCATTACACGGGGCATGTTGGATGACGAACACGATGTCAGCGGCACGGGGCAGGTCGGAGGGCTCGTCTAGCTGTACCGTCTCTAACTCGTAGAACTGTCTTCCAGTGCCAGGCACTTCGCAGTGTACTACAAAAGTACATAACATGAGATGAAAACCACATACACCAGGTGACCGCCGCCATCATCATCATCATCTTTACTAAAATATTTGACAGATCGCAATCGGCACAAAAGAGACAAACATAAAACGTGCAAAGTGCAGTAAGAGTCAATAAAATGTCTTTGCGCAACATTCTGACGACGAAATCACTTACAGTACAGTAGGCTACAGCGAATAGCTTTTACTAGCAAAGATCTGTTCATCTGTTGTGTCGTTAGTGAAAGAAATTAAGAAAATAGTCATGAATAATAAAAATAGTAGAAAAACTCATAAAGAAAAAAAATAATTATTTAAAACTATGTTCATATGTTCAACAGCTGTTGAGCGAGGGTAAATTGTTCCAAGCGGTTGGTTCTGTGTAAGACAAGACACATATTTATGGTGCTTCATAAATAAGCATCACAACAAGCACCACCAAGCATATTGTCAGGTCCAGTGATCACTGTCTTCACAACAGTTATTACCAGCAGGAAGTCAACTGACTCCAAGAATAACTGATGTATGAAACCAATTTTTCATGAGAGATTCATTTACAGCATTGAAAACATGTGCCTGTGACTCACCGCAATGTTTGGGCATGCGCAAATGAACTTCGTGTCTGCGACACTCGTGTACGTAGCTGGCAGCGACCCGACAGACGTCAGTTTCTGTCGACTGTTCGTGGTCATTGAGACACATGGTCATGAACGGTGCTGGGTCCACAACACGATAGCAGGAACGGAACAGCGACGTCTGACTGTGGAACAGCTGACTACAGGCCTGGTAGCGCGGACTGTCAGTGCTATGGTGCGTTACCACTGCGCGGTTGACTGGCCGACATCGCCTACCGACTGTCCAACTGTCAGCTAGCGTCTCCACGTGTGATGTCAGTTGGTTGTCACTCGTCGTCATGTCATTAGCTGGCTCATTGTCGTACGTACCCATCAGTCCAGCAGTCTTGCCGTAGTACCAGCTGCACATACCAGCAGCATCGCACGACACACATTAACGCATCATTTCCACACACGCCCACAAAATGTCTTGATAAACAGCAAACAAGTGGCCAAGGTAATTAGGCAAAAACCGCATCAAACCCATCCCCCTCGTGGGGGATGGAGAGGATGGAAACCCCATATAATACAATGTTTCGTGGGTCCCCAGGAGCCTCTACTCCAAACAAAACGTAGATCCGTTCAGCCATTTTTGAACATGCTGCCCATGTGACTGCTATACATACAGACAGACTGAAAGACAGATTGACAGACTGACGGACGCCGTGATCACCGATTGCAATAGTCCGCATCTCGTGTATCCGATGCAGCCTAAAACGATGAAAGACAAACAATATCAAATGTCCGGACCGTGGAGAGTGGACTGTGGGGTGCAATAGTTGACTTACCCGGAGATGCTCAGCGAGCAGTGGTCGTGAGGCAGGTCACACGCCACACTCACTCCTCTCCAGTTATCGGCAACGCTGATCATATGACCAGTCCTAGTGACTGTTGCGTTGCTGATCTTGACCGGCATCTCAACCCTCGTCCCATCTACCGTCACTTTGCCGTCTGGGAACACTTCCAGCTGGTGGCCGCCTGCGATTACAGATACAATTTCTCATGAAATCTTCTCATGGTAAAAATGTATCTGAAAATTTCATTTAAAATATAATAGAAAATATAATATAATAACGGCTAACAGTTTTCTGTCAAAAATTACATGAAACTTATGAACAGTAACTAGTTGAAAGTAGAAAAGTCGAAAATGTCATCTCTAGTTGTCCACCTGTAATGATGGTAAGGCTCTTCTTCACAGGGCGTCCTTGCACTGCACGGTCATAGTTGACAATTACACTGAATGTCCCACCGATGAAGTCACGCATCAGCAGGTACGAACAGTCGCCGGCAAACTCGTAGAACTGTCGGTCAAATGTCATGAAGTGCTGAGCACCAATCAAGTTGGCGTGACCTGCAGACACCGTCGCAGCATAGCATACAATACTGTGTGATTCCTCGACAATGCGTGCAATATCTAAGCGCATTTGTGATGAGGTTGTCCCATATCAAGTGTCTCTTATCTGTACCTTTCACAACACAAGATGACACTGTAAAGTGTGATGAAACAGTGTCAAAAAAGAAAAAGCATCCAAATGACGTGTGCCGAGCCCACTTGCCTCGGGAGAGGGGTTGTCCGTGACAGAGTTTACCCAGAAGGTTTATTCGGGTGCGAGGGGTTTGCCCGGAGGTTTGTTTGTGGTGGGTGGGTCCGGGGGTCCGGCAGAGCATAAAAAGGAAAGAGGGCCGGCCAACGAACGTTGAACTGCAATCACAGACAGAATCACAGATAGCGCCGGCCGGAATGCATCATGCCTCCAGTGCTTATATAGGCGGGCGGAGGCACAAACAGGAATCAAAGAAAATCAAGTGCATATACAGTGAGGGCCAAAAAGCACTGTTTTCAAAAAGTCTGTAACTCCTGCCTATACACACATTCCACAAAATGATCACTTAAATTGTTTAGAGCGCATAAATGCAAAGACGTATAAAACAGATCGTAGAAAATCATTGACAGCAGCTACAGAATTCATTACGCACTATTTCACACGCCAGGAATTGGCTAATCACTGAGACTGGCATAGAACAAGAAACTGACTCTTAAACGGCGGGATCCAGTTGTAGACATCACTAGATGGTTTGTACGCGTAGATGATATCAAGCATGCTCCAGTCGTCGTCAGGCAGCTGGGCAACGACCCAGTCTCTCGACTGCCTCATAAACGGCCGAGGATCAAAGCGCGACATATAGGACAAGTCTACCATCTCGAATGGAATGTAAACCTGTACATAAGCTATGTAAAATGTACTAGTCGGTTTCACTCAGGCAATCAACAACGGCGGAAGCAATTTCGCAAAGGCCGCATCGAACCTCATTCCCCTCTTCGCGAGGGGATGGTAACCCCCATCTAATACGTTTTTGCACAGACACAGCTCGCGTGACACCAGACAGACTGACGCCCACGCTACGGAATCATCGATCGCAATAGTCCGCTTCTAATGTATTCGATGTGACCTAAAACACAGGAATGACGCTTTCGTCTGTTTAAGTGAGCAGTCAACACGCAGCAGTGAGTGGCCACCAGAAGTCGTGTCAACTCGCGGCTATCATGACATCGGACTATCAATGCTGCTGAGTTATTACAACACGGTAAATTTTTCACTAGCCAAATATTATTGAACAAATTGAGGACGACATTTCACAAAGGTTGACTAAACTCCATGAAACTCGGGGATAGATACCGCTATTATCGATGATTTTACTCAGATGTCCAATACATAGCTGCACTTCGAAACCTTCGAAAGGACTGGGATCGAAAAACGTTGAAATCTTGTACTTTTGCAACGTAAATTTAGGTGAGCGATGGGCGTCGTCCTGCAGTGTGTGAAGGCGGCTTTAACATAATTGGGCGGGGAAGGATCTGCAACTTCAGAGATCCAGGGGACAGACACAACAACATTAACAAATATCAACAGCAAAATATACGTACAAGGCCTCCCAGCCTTCTAGCCTAGCAAACATACCAGTCGCACAACCGACCTGGAAAGCATACTCTCCTCGACGCGGGTCCCAGACAGTCCAGCGAGTTTTAGCCAGCTGCAGATAGTCCTTGACCTTTGTCTTCATGTTGTCCCATGTCAGCGATCTGAGGTGTTCCAGCCATTCGTTTACGTGCTGCTCCATGCCCAGTGGACGGTACACCCACTCATTCTGCACGTCACAATGCAATACTGTCTTTCGTAATGCTAAACATAAAAGTTTACAGTTTGCACATTCAGAAATAATTTATATTTTTGCATGCACCGTCTGTATTTTTATCACTCACAACGAAAGCAAACTGCAAAGCACCAAGGTCCTCAGCAGAGCTGTAGCTGTGAATGCAGCGTCAATCGCGATTACAGCTGCAGTCAACAAGCGTCCTGTGGCGATTCATAATGTTGAATATTTTTGTAAGTTTGGACTCTCTCCAGACCCATTATTCCCAATGAAGATAAGCATCAATCCCTATCATAGTTTACCAGAACGCCAAGTTTCAAAAATACTGCTAACGTAAGTGCGGAGAAATCACGTGAGAAAAGTCCTATAGGAATGAATATTGTAACAGTGTTATTATATTCATTACTGAAAGCCTAAGCTTTACTGAGAAAAAAATAACCGACGAATTTCCTGTATTTATATTTATTGTGTCCACGAGAAAACCCAAACACAATTAAACTGTGTCCGAGGGGAGCACAGACCTGCGCGTTGCCGCAACCGTGACCTTGAATTAACCCATGACCTTGAAACTCGAAAGGTGACCTAGATATTTTAAAGATGTACATTCACACTGAAAATGAAGCTCCTAGCTTAAGGCATTCAAAACTTAGTGCTTGAATTGAAAAAAAATACGAAAATATGTCTCAAGGTTACAGGTCAAGATCAAAATATCAAAAGCGCCAAATTACTTCGAGCGTTATCGTAACAGATATTCCGATCAAACTCCAGCAGTTTCCAACAAGTAGTATTTGAGTTGCACGATACAGCTTTTGGGCTGCCGTGACCTTAACCTTGGATTCATGACCTTGAAACTGAACCGTGACTTAAATATTTAGAAAAGGTATCACCACACCAAAAATGAAGTTGCCAGGTAAAGTCATTCTAAAGGTATAGCCTGAGCTAAACAAATACGAAAATAGCTCTCAAGGTCAAAGGTCAGGGTCAAATGTCACCAACTTCCAAGCACTTCTAGCGTGCACCATGGGACATATTCCTACCAAGTTACATCAATTTCTGATCAGTAGTTTTCGAGATTTTGTGCAGACAGACACAGAGACACACACACTGACACATAGACGCCGGCAAAACAACACCTGCTCGCAGCATGCGCGCAGGTAATGACACGTAGTACAACAAATACAAACGCAGAACGTAGGCCTACATTTCGTACAGTCTCGTGCATCCAGTCGCGAGCTGACACGACCTGCGGATGCTGCATGACTCGACGCATCTTGTTGTCCGCCATGTCGGCGTATGACGTCAGTTTAGCATGCATCTCTGACGGCGTCAGCAGGTAGTCTGAGGGCTCAATTGACCAGATTCTATCAGACCACTCTGTATCGTAACAACCAAACTTTGGTTGGACCACGGGCATACGATATTGCTGATGGCAATATAATAACACTAAACTTGTTTTAGGCCTACCATACAAAATGGTGTCTCATAAGCCGGACCAAATCAGCTACAATACCTGCAATTTATAATAATACAGAATCGATAAATAGCCCTCACTTTAAGAACAAATTTTCAATAAACGTTTTTGTACACCCTCTCAAAAAACTGGACCGTTGATATTCGAACATATATGACCCAACAACAACAAAAATTGGTAATTTTGTCACACTTAGGCCTATTTCCTTGAAGTATATCTTTAAGCTGCATCGAATGCATGAGATGCGCACTATTGAGATCGATGTTCCCGGCGTCTGTCAGTCTGTCATACGGCTTCACGCGACTTCGCTGTGCAAACACTGCTGAATGGATCGAGGTCCTGCTTGAGACGGAAACTCTTACCTAAAGAACACTGTATTAGTCCTGATTTTCCCACGAATTTGATGTGGCCTTCACCAATTGGTAAAAGAACACAGCTACGCACGCATGAGTGTAGTTTTGAGCTGGCGCTGCAGTCTGTCAATGGAAGGCCAAGTGTGGGTAACAGTTCGCCAGCGTTCAGCTGCACGCCGTGACAGTTTGTCGCTCCACTGCTGTAACTTCATTGAAATCGTGTCCAACTTGCGCTGCGCTTCCCATGACCACCTACTGTATGCTCGTCTCAGTTCAGCCAACTTGTGCTGCGTGCGCAATCTGACACACGCACGCACGCACGCATAGGATGGTTCCCTTCATCAGGCCCGGATTAACCTACGGGTCATAGAGACTGTAAAGCTCAAAGGACCCCAAAATTCAGCCAACGTACCCCAACTAACCAAAAATGTCCTGTTCGCTTCGCTTGCAGGCGTTTTTCTTGCCCCAACATGCAAAACCGCAACTCTGCCCCCTAACCCGCGGACCCGCAGTGCGGGTAGTGGACAGCAGAGCAAGTGGAGGGAATAGGGACCCATCATTGTATCTAACCCGCGGACCCGCAGTGCAGGTAGTGGACAGCAGAGCAAGTGGAGGGAATAGGGACCCATCATTGTATCT